>Ga0065711_1005812_pt1 | contig 29759 bp, 18 predicted proteins | sample Hoacrofraction12_FD_59098 | JGI IMG/M metagenome (GOLD analysis project Ga0065711, IMG submission 59098) | Hoatzin crop microbial communities from Cojedes, Venezuela - Epithelial fraction 12 v2 (version 2) | ecosystem: Host-associated > Birds > Digestive system > Esophagus > Crop | place... | reverse complement strand
GGTTTCTAGTCTAGTTTTCAAGAGGCTTCTGCTGATGCTGCAACACAGGGCTGCTGTCTTTACCTCAGTCTTCCTGGGCCTCAGCATTTATAAAAGCACCTGAGTTAAACCCTCCTTTACATCAAAAGCTGTTGTGTGAAAGGATGCCCATGAGACCATGTGATATGCTATAACACGGTGATGGGCAGAGCTGTTTGCATACCTAGGGCAGATAATCAGATGTATGGGACCTCATTCCTTTCTCTGTTAAGAGATCTGCAGGCTTTTGAAATTCTTCTGGATTTGCCTTCGTGCAACTTCATCGTAGCAGAGTGCTTGGGATGAGGGGAAAAACCAGCCTGTTGCAACTGGGGATGGGCAGGAGAGGATGATGGTGAAATATCCCACTTCTAGTCTTCCTATAGCTCCTGCTACCATAGTTGTCATCGGTTAAACCATTTGTTGCACTGCAGTGAACAACTGCAGCTACCAGGTGGGTGACCCTGCTCCCGGCCAGACAACATTGCCAGTGCTAGTGGAGAAGTCTTCACCGTAATTCTTGCAACTTTTCTGAAGTTTTGAGAAGCTGTATGTTTTGTCATTTCTGGGCATTTTGTGTATCAATCTTTGGCTCTGAGAGGAACTGAAAATGAAGTGATGGTATTCTGTTTGTGTGTGCACATTTATTAATGTATGTGCATTATAAGATGAGGTTTATATATAATACATGGTTTCCTTAAGAATATATGGCTTGTAAAACTGCACTGCGTGTCTGTTGCCCTCCCTGGCGCATTAATGAATTTCAGTAAGAGAGCTGGACATTTCAAAGATAGTTGTGTTGCTTTCCCCTTCCACTTTTATTGCAGCTTACTCATTCCTATCCTTTATTTTTGTTGCTTCCATATTTAGCATACAGATCTATCCTGAATCATGCTGATGAAACTGATGTAGGAATTTAGCCACTTAGGTGACATTTATACCTATATTTAGAAAATTGTTCTAATGACTTCAATGCCTTATCGAATAACACTTTCCTTACAGTGATGCTTATTTAAAGAGTAGAATATTAATGAGCAGCAAGAATTGGCATCCATACTGCAATTAAAATAGTTGATTAATTAAGAGAAGGGTAATTTAATGCTTACTAACAACATTTGTAACCATGCAATGTAAAATAAGATTTGTTTACATCTCATCGTTATAGGCCCGGATCCAAGATCTGGACCTAAATATGTTAAGTATCAAAATATTTTTTTTCTAAAAATTATAATAAATAAACTAAGGGTTAAAGAAAGCTTGTAAACCATATACCAGTTTTTAAGTGTACTTGATGTTGCCATGGCTGTGTATAACAACTAAGCAAAATCTTTCACCTTCTGCTAACTTTATATTCTCTTTTGAAATGAAAGGAAAAGTAATGATGAATGAACTGAGCAGTCATCTTCACTAAGGCTTTGGAGCTGGATCTGTTGCATGTTGCTCTAGAAGAATTTAACAGTGATGCTTTTTTTGTTTTTCATAAGTCAGAAAACTTTTGATGCTTTTGCCATTGTGCCATGGATTTTTTCAACATGTACTATATCAAATCTTTTTGGCTGCATGTTGTCCTTGATTTTACTAAATAGAACAGATTGGAATAGAAGCATAATATCAAAGCAGAGTGTTGCTCTTCTGAACAAATCTAGATTCTTTTTTTCTTGGCTTCTCTGCAGCAGGCTCTTTTTTCTGTTTCATGATATTTTGTCCTGTTAGTCATACGCTGTCATTTACTTATTGCCATGTATGTGCAAGTTATTGTGGAGTAGTTGCGTTATGAGAACTATGGATTGCTGCTTGCCCAAAATACAAGAATTGATGCCACGTGAGGTTTTTAGTTTGCCAGTACTGAAGAGTGAACATCCTGTCTCTTTCACTGAGAGCGTGATGACACTGTCAGTCCCAGTCACTATCTTGAAGGTGACTCTTCCTTTGCCGTCTGCACTCCTTTCTAATTAAGCTACTTTCAGCTAGATATCTTTGGGGAACCACGTAAACGTATTAGGGCTTCCCTTTTATGTAAGGGGGGCATGAAGAGGCAGTGCTGTAATTTTTTGCTAGATTATATAATTCTATCCTGAAATCACAAGTCCACTACAGATGAAAGATTTAACTAGTGATTTTTGATAACATACTGGTTCAAAAAGAAAAATGAATCTATCCTCTATTAAAAATAAGGATGCAAGTGACTGTATGTAGGTTGGATGTATGGTAATGTTTGGGATCATTTTCAGTTCTCTGCTGTTCTGGGCATCCCCTTGAAGAGTAAAGGGGAGAGTGATTAACGAGACATGTTGAAAATACTAGAATTGGTTTTGATCATTCAGTAAGTGGCAGCTTTGCCTGAAGCTGGCACTGAACCAGTGCCACAGCATGATGTTATATTTTGGCCAAAATCTGGCTTTTTGAAATTACCTCTGATTGCTTGGATTTACTTTATAGGGATTCAAATGAGTACAGTATACTTTTACATGGGCCATTTTTAGCTGACCTTCAAGGAACCCCTTCATCAAGTCTGTCCTTATCGCACACTTGATTAGCTACAGTTAACTGTGAAACTATACAAGTGAACAATCACATTTTAAAAATTGGAAAAGGAAAGAGAGGAGGGAGGAAATACAGGGCAATAAGAAAGGCAGAACTGAAGAACACCCCAAATCTAGAACTTTCCCCACATTGCATTTTGGTCCTTGAAGGAAAAATGAGGATTCAGACCCAAGAGGGACTTAACTTTGCAGTGCCTGAAGCAGAGCAGGAGTTGGTGTAAGAATCCTCTGCAGCTGGGCGCTGTGACTCGAGGAGCAGTCTAGTTAGTGCCCAGAGAGCCCACTGAGAGGGGTGATTAGCCGGGATGTCTGAGGAAGATTTCCTGGTTTCAGTTTGCCTGAGGAAGTATCAAAATACTGGCTTCTCCTTTTGCCTCGACCTCATTCCCACCGTGGTTCCCACGTGTCCTTGCTTATTGCCTCCTCAGTGATCCCTTAGCTTTCTTTGTAATTTGAATGTCATGCCTTGGCCAGTCTCTCTTGGCTCTCAAAATGCTGAGCAATGTGGGCTGTTTTGGTATGTTATCCCCTTTCCGTTTTGTAACTCCATGACTTCCAGCTTCAAAAATAGTTTCCCCTCACTGACTTGAGCTACTATAATAAATGCAAGTGGTTGAGTCATCCTGAAAAGTCATTGCTGTTTTTTTTAATTAATCATTTTAGTTGGTTTCTTTTATAATTGCAATTTTTGAGCATTAAAAATTAAGGGGGGGGAACACCCTTATGTGCAGTGAGCTTTTATGAGATTATCTGATATTTGAAAAGTAGAATTAAAAATCATATGGAGCCATGCAAAACAATGTTTTCTTCATAAAAATGTTCTCGAGTAGAAAGTATAAAGAAAATACAGCAGAAACTTCTATAAATCAAAGAACTTATAACATGGCACATAGCCTCTCTAAGTGTATGACTGTCTTGCGGGGTAGAGAAATATGAAGAGCCTGAATCCTGACTGGCATAAATCAGCCCACATCTACTGAAGGCAAGAAGCTGTTTTCTACGGGGAGGGGGAGGGAAGGTTCCATAATGCATAGTCTGTATCCCCATTTAGTGTTTCTGAGTCTTTCCAAAGATGTGACTGTAAAACACACAAAGACCAACCAACTCTAAAAGCTGAACAGCATGAACCTTGGTCTTCAAAAATCTGCAGTGGCCAGAAGCTCTTTCAGTCAAAGGCCTGCTTTAAATTTCATACTTTGGGTTTACAAAGTTTTCACTGCCTGCATATTTACAAGAAGTGGACTAAACTAAATCCCTTCCCAAGCACTTGTTATTTGATAGTCTGCTGACTAACACTCTTTGCATGTGGTTGTTACTTTGTGGGACAGCTTTTCCTCACAGATTTATACGCTTACTTTTTTTGGACAGAAATTTAATTGTGAGAGCTGGTCTGATTACAGATCAATTCTTTTAGTTAATCTGAAAGAGAAGTTGTACTTTCAGTTAAGGAGTTACATATGGTTTAGTTTGGGACGGATTGGAAATATGTGAAGTTTTATATAACCCCGTTTGGCTAATATTTAACAATACTTACTATCGAGTATCTGGAGGCATAAGCTGTTTCCATATTATATGACTTGGAGTTGTTGTTCCCTTTGGTGGGAACTATGAAGTTATGTTCCGTAGCAGGTTACCTCTAAAAGATGAACTATGGTTCAAGCTTGCAAGCGGTGAGGTTAAGACATTGCTGCTTTTCAGAAAGGAAACAGTCCAGTTTAGTCCAGATAACACTGGGACAGCTTTTGTTTTCTGGCATTAAATGGAGTGTGTGTCATGTTCCACCTCCCCCCAATAGTCATAGAGGTTTTTTTAATACTTCACTTTGTTAGAGGGCAGATGGACCATTCAAAAATAAGTTTCTCCCTCCACACCTCTAAGTTTGGTATTTTTCTGCCACTCCGTTGCTTTTTTTTTGAAATGGAGGAAAAGAGACAGCCTGTAGGTAGAGGTAAAAGAACAAACCCAGAGTTTATTTCATGCTTTAAAATGATAGTATTTCAAAACTTTATATGAAATCTTATCAAAGAAACACTTTGGACTGATTTTTATAAATTATCTATGAATACAAATTGTTCTCTCTGAAGGGTTGTAACAGAAAGCTTGTGGTGGCTCTTGTGAAGGAAGTCTGACAGTTCCTTGCCTCTGGGAAACAGATACCAAGTGGTCAATATCTTTGCCTAGTTTTTGAGCCCCACATCTTTCTCTTTTCCACCGTCTCTTTATCTTTCTGTCCTGTGACCAAAAAAGAGGACTAATTTCAATATAGGCTAAAATATGAAATCTGTCACTCAGATGAACTTGGTATAAAAAATGAGAGGAAGGGAAATAGAATACAGTTTTTAAAGCATCCTTTTATTTTCCTGGTTCTTTTTGGTTACACAGAGCTGACTTGCTCCAGTTTCCACAAGGAACGATTCCTCTTAGAAGTCTCTGGGTACATGATGCACTGGTGCACAGGCTTCAACACAGTTCTCTTCATGGGACATCTAACTTGCACTGCAGGAGGAAGATGGACAACTATCCTTACCTTACACTATCACGACTAAGGCACGGAACCTCTTTTTAGCCTTAGTGAAAGATGCTTGTCCTTGGAAAGGGTCTGTTCTCACCAGCAGCCACAAAATGCAGCGTGGTCTTGGGCATGGAGTGTCTGCTCATCAAACACCTGCTGCTCTGTAATGCTGGAGGTGTTGGGTTGTTCTCCTGTTCCTCATAGCAAGGGGTTGCTTGTTGCCCCTCATGGTGGCAAGAGGCAGGAGCTTGTTACCCAGTGAGGTGAGGGTGTACAGCTGAGCTCCATGGGGCAGGATGTTGGTCATGGAGCCCAGCTATGACTTCCTTTTAGAGCTGCAAAAGTTTGGACTTTTTAAGGTGCAACTCAAAAATGGAGCTCTCCAGGATGAAGAAACAGTATGAGGATTGCCTAGTTGGAGGGGAAAACTTCTAATTCCTATCCTTTTTTTTTTATTGGCATAGCACAGCAGAATCTGATATTTTTTTTAGCAGTCACTTAGATATAAATTATGCATTATTTTTAAACAGTAATCAAATGATTCAAATGAAATTTCATTTTTAAATTAAGTCATTGAAAAGCATGCTTTTTTAAGCACACTGATTTAATAAAATACTGCTTTCTGCTGCTCTCTTATCAAGAACTTTATTCACAATGTTGAATATTCTATGGTGCCAGGGGCATCATATTATCTCCTCTGATATTGCCAACCTGATAAAAATAAAAGTCTCTACTGTAATTTCTTCACACAGTAGGATGGGAAACTATCTGGCAATTTGTTAGAGGAACATATTGCTTTGAAAATGCAAATGAATAAAATAACATTAGCATTAGAAAATACAGTAACATTATATCAAATAACAGCCAAGGAATTATCCGATGTATTACATAGACTATTTGCAGTGAATTCAATTACTTCTGAATCTTCTTTCCTTACTGGTGGATTCTGATACTGATCTCTGCTCTGGTGTCTGGATGAGTGTTGTGCTACTAGAGTCCCGTGCAGCTGATAACCCTCTAATTTGTCCCGTGGTAGCATTGGGTCCTGGTTTATCTGCTGAACCGGTTGTTGTGCGCACCTATGAATATTGCCCTCAGTTAAATCTTGTATTGTTCTTCAGATGGTGTTCAAATATATGACCAGTTTCTGTTTGTGTGTAAATATGGATAGTAGAGATCTATGTAAAGTCTGCCTATATGGACTATACCAGTAGTGGCCAGCTCCTTCAACCACCCGGAGGTGTCGTGGTGCTGGTTGAGTGACGTTGCTTGCTGACCTAAGGTACATTATTTTCTTGAATTTGGAGGAATTAGCAGAGGTAGATTTTTCCCTTGCTTTCTGGGGCTCTCCTGGGTGAAGTGGCAAGTTGGGGGCACCAGTTGGGTGACATTCCCACTTGATGTGTGAGTTGCTTTGGGCCAGGCAGCACCTGGTGGGCTGTGGCATGTGGCAGCCAGGATCGTGCCGAAGCAAGGGCGCTGTGTTCTGCTCAGCCATACTCACGGCTCCTCTTGATCTGTTAGTCCACTACAGCTACGAGGTAATAAGCCAGCCCTTCCCTCATACCGTGTGAGCAGCTTGAATCTAAAAGTGTGAACAGGGTTTAAATAGGCAGAAAATTCTGTTTAGGTTGCAGCAGAATCTTCATTGCTGCAGTACTTCTAAGGTACCCTGGGGGAAGGTGGGAAGGCGTTTGCTTTCTGGCTTTGCTGGCCCCAGTACTTTTCTTTCAGGGGACAAGCCTTTTGAAAAATGTGAACAGATGGCACGGTCTGTGATCATCTAGTTCTTTTAAAAATGCGAGTCCGTGGTTGACAACTATTATGGGGAGATTTCTATGAAAAGGTTAAATGTTTGCTATCAACTGCTGCATTGTAACTCCATAAATACTATCATTACATCCTACTTTAAGTGTTGGGAAATAAGACTGCTATCTCGGATGCTGTGGTTGCTGATTTCCTGACGCTTGCTATTTCCAGCCACTCACGTCTTCATGTTGTCATCTGCTTCTGGTTACTTGAACCTTCTTGTAAAATATTACAAAATAAATAGCTGCTGATGCTGCCAGTAGTGCTGGGAGATTTTTGTATAGGTCCTGCGTTAAAAATTTAAGAAGACAAGAAAATTTCCCTTACTATACTATGATGGTATGTCCTGAATCACACTGGGCACAAAGAAAGGCTGTTAATAGTCAGTATAAAGAAAAAGTTTGTGCTACTTGGTTTATTTCACCCTTATCGGCTCAGTAGTAGTTCTGTGGCAGTGATATTTTTTGTATTTCAGACTTCTCCCAAGACACTTCTGATATCTTTCTTGCTTGTTGAACAAGCTACACTTTCTAGTGAATCCAGGCTATTCATTGCAGAATTGTTAAAAATATTTATTCATATGAGTCTATCTCAGTAATGAGGTTTCTTTAGTCTGGGATAGAAGAATTGTTTAAAAAGCAAAAATGTTTCCTTTAGAAGGATTTTTTAAAAGGAAACGTTTTTGTGTGAAAAGAACATTTTTTTAAATTGAAATTGGGCAAAAAGTTTTGAAGAACATGAAAATTAAATGCAACTTTTGGTTTTAGACTGAACAAATTATTTCAATCAGCAACAAAGACTTACCTTTTGATCCTGTTGTTGAGTCACTCTCTTTCCCCACCATCCTTTCCTTTGCATATCTCTACTCCAAGCTGAGTTTTGCTTCTCCCTTATTAGAAAGTGGCCAGTGTAATGTTCAGTGTAACTCATTCATGTGCTTCCATCTGTTTTACGCTATTTTGACAACGTGAAACAGCCAGTGAGTTGCAGTGAATCTAGTCCGTGCAACTGTATTGAATAACAGAGAGTCCACCTCTGAGGTCTATCTAGGCTGCTCGTCTTAGAAAATACCATAATAGTCACGAAAGAACAGCATTTTCCAAGGATGTGGTAAAGAGCCAAATCCTGAATGGTAATGATTCTTTTGAGGGAGAAGAAGCTTTGTCTTTGCCACTTACCAAAATGCAGTGTTTCAGGGGATGCGACAGATGAAGCCTCTTGGAGGTAAATCTTCCACTTCTGCCTACTGGTGTCTGCTGCCGAGGGGGTAACTGAATGACATGTGGGAACAGCAGCAGGGCAAGAGGTGCTAGAGACCAGCAAAGCTTCCTTCCCTATTGGAGGATGCTAAAAGGGAGGAATCTGCCAGCAAACATAAAGCAAAATGGAAAAGGGACAACATACCCCTCCAGCTGCTTCTTTTTTTTGTTTGGTTTTGTTTCCCCCGATAGACTCTTCTCCTTCCAGTCTTCTTGAGGACTTTCCATTGGTCTCTTCCCATTCCTCAACATTTATGTTAGAAGCCTAGGGTACTTGGAAAATGGATTTTGTGATATGATCAAATACTTCAATCTTTTTAGCATCAGTTCTCTTTGGAGGCTTCCTGTTCATCTGATTTACAAGGAAGGGAATGCCCAAGAAATTTACCCTGTGAGTAGTAGTATTTCTGACTTAATCTTCTGGCACTTCAACTTCAGCTAGTGTTTCATTTTTACTACTTTCATGTAGAATAACTTGTCTCTTTTCTGATTCCTGAGCTGACTGATACATTGAGGATGACAGTAAAATTACGCTTCAAATGAAGAGATGGGAAAAGATGACTGCTAATCCCAGAGAGTGTTTAAAGAAATGAGAGCATCACTCCACTGTTAGAAATGAAAGAACTGAAAACTGATAAGTGTAATAATAATTAACGTGACCTTCATTAAACAAGTTATTGTGATGGCAACTTGACTTACTTGACATTAAGTGTAATTTACTTTGAAGAAGTAGTGTTAGGCACTATTTTTGCTGCTGCTTTATTAGCAGGAGGGAAACCGACAGCTTCAAATAGTTAATTTTGGGTAAAGATCAAATAAACATGAAACCATTCTAAATATCTCTTTGGTCTAGAAATGAGGCTGGATCAGACATCGATAGCCAGGAATGCAATTCTCCTCCTCTGGAGGAGAGGGCACAGGAACAGAAGCCAAGCGTTTCCGAGCACTGACCTGAGCTCTGGCATGGATGTGGTTGAGCTTCTGAATGGACTGCACAATATATACTGAGCCATTTGTTTTAAAGATTCCATCCTTTTGAACTAATATGTGTGTCTTTATTCCCCCTTCCTCCTTGGGTGGTAATGTTTTGTTTCTTTTTTTAGGAAATTCAGAGATAAAACACAGTGATAAACAGTCTTACACTCTGGATAACAATGTAATGTGTATTTTATTGCTAGTAAAGCCAGAGCAGTAACAACAAAATTCAGTATTATGTCTCCATAAGGTAACACATAATGAAAGTGTGCCTGAGTTTGGTAAGTTGTCCCTTTGCCTGCCTTGCAGCTTTGCTACCTGAAGGCATCTCTGCAGAAGACCCCAGGTTAGCCAGGAGACCTGGTCTTGAATTCAGTGTTGCTCAGTACAGGCCTGACCTTATGGTACCCATTACACTGCTGTTGCCTTTGTGACTAATTTCTGAAAGCTGTTCAGACGTATTATGTTGTCTCCAAAGAAACATCTTTGTTCCTTGGATGATGCAGTCACAAATAAAAGTTAGTCAGTTTTCAGCTGCTTGCTTTCAGGTTTTATTTAGAAGTGCCCAGAGGAGACAGGGGGTCTCACAGCTCATGCTGCATGTGTGTATTGAAAGATCCTCTTCCCTGTACAGGGACTTCTCCTTCGGACTCCTGCTTAAAACATTTCTCTCCACAATGAGCCATTCCTTGAGTTGTAAAAATTGTGACACTGTAAGAAGCAGAAAGACTGGTGGACTGCTAAAAGATGTATGTTTGGCGCAGTTTCATGGATTCCAACCAAGACTTCACTTCTTTAAATGACATCTAGTTTAAATAGCAGCAATGCTGGCATTGCAGACTGTTTTATATCTGCTCTTTATACAGTGGGTCTCTGCATTTATGAACTAGATTGTTCACGAAGAGCATCTGTCCTTCGTAGGTAGTCCCATGGCCCCAGTTACCATACTATCTGAGCCCTGTACTGCCCTGAACGAACATAACTCCACAATATCCCTCCAGGGTAAGAAGTACAGTTACTGCTATTTTACAGATGAGGCTGAAACCTGGCTATGCTGCAGAATAAAGATGTGATGTACTACAGTGTTAATTGTACCATGCTCACGAGGGTAGGAATTGCTCATGCTGGCAAGCACTGCATAGACCCTACCCTCTGTGGACCCTGGGTAGATCGTATGCACTACAGGTCGTACCAGCTGTGTGGGACAGTCTGTGCCAGCTGCCATCACTACTGCGGTTACGCAGGGGAGTTCAAGTAAGCAAGTAAGCAGGCACCGACCTACGCAGTCATTCTGCTGTTTGGGTATAGCCAAAGTGACGTGCCCAAGGTCACAAAGAGAGCCAGTGCTGGGGAAATGAATTGGGCTGGGGAATTGGGAATAACGCTGTTACCTCTGAACTGCTCTCAGAAAAGCATAGCTTTCTCTCTGGTGGGAGAATTATTAAATGTTGTGCTAGCATCAGAAGCTGAATCTGTAGGAAGCCCTCTTGGTGGGAGTAACCTGCTGAAGCCTGGTTCCACAGAGTTGTTGTGGTGTGGTTGAGTACAAATTTGTAGCAATGGTTCGATTTCATTCTTGCTGATGCTGTGTCAAAATGGTTCTGCTTCAGTAAAATCATAGTAGTTAAACTGAGCAGGGTTTAATCCCATGTACAGTTCACACGCTTACAGCTAAAGCGCTGGGGGTTGCGCTGCTCAGGAGCGCTGTTACTGCCAGGGAGCAGCACTTGCTTGTCTGGCTGCGGTAGCAGATGTGTGCGGACGGCTGCCGGACGGGGCCCTCGTACACTCCAAGGGAGAGAAGTGATGACTGCAGGAACTGATGTGCAACAATTTCCAGAACAGTGGTGAGGTAATTTGGAGTGAAAGAGCCCTTTAAAATTAAGCATAGACAGCATAAAAGGTGCTTTACAAAACGCCGTTCTGCTTCTGTTGAAGTGCACAGGCATTAGACCTCCCAGAAATACAGATGAATTTAGCCATTGGGCTAATTTTCAAGGCTTTCACTGCGATAGTTGGAGTAAGTGATTATCCCGTGTCCTTTACTGCAGAGCATTTTTATCTAGAGTGCGGGACGTGATTTTCCTGTTCATGGAGCACAAAACAGACACCTTGCTTGAGGAGAAGTGTTTAGGCTGGGTGCGAACTGCTCTTTGTGTGCACGCACGTGACTTATTTATAATAGATAATTCCTGCTATCCAGATGATTTCTCCTGGCTTCCTTTCAGCCAGAATCAGGGCAGTCTTTGTCAGTTATGCAAGGTCTACTAAGCGTGACACATAAGCTGCAGCCTTTCATTTTCATCCCCGTTGGAAAACGAGACAAGCTATTCCACTTACCCCATGAAATAATAGGGTTGTGTTTGGAAAGGTTGCTGCCCAGCTGGGAGGACAAAGCACTGCACCCCCTGCGAAGGTGGCGGCTTGAGGGAAATCATGGTGCTTGAGCAGAGCCATTTACAAAAGGCACACGGCGGGGCAGGTCCTAGAAAAGAGGGAGCTGCACTTTCAAATTAGCTTTCCTCCCTTTTGTGTTACTCTGGCTTTGTCCTCATTTTTTCCAAGGCAGTATGGGCAGGGGTTTCAGGAGGTCCCTCAGGAAAGGGGCAGTTCTCAGGCTACAAGAGGTAATTTTGCAGGGATGTAGTCCTGCATGGGTGTTTGCTGAGTTGGTTTGGTTTACAGCTTATTATCTACTATATTTCAAGCATTTGCTAGTAAAATTCTGGATTTCTACAAGTAGAGAAGAACTATAAACATGACTTTAAAGGCCCTCTGAAAGTGAAGACTGAAAATGAGATTCTGAATTGAGATTATGATACCGTTTCTGCATTCCCTCAGGGATAATATAACTGCACAATATTGTGGCTTTTTAAAAAAACAGACACGCTAAATTTATCTTTAAATTTTAGTTGAGGACTTTTTCCTTACCATCCTAGAGTCTGTGTAGTTTGTACCTCTGTCAAAGCAAATGGAAATGATAGCACTTTACTCCCTAGTTTTATTCATCGTGTGCTTAGCAATATAAGTGACAGACGAAACCTGAGAACCAGTTTGGAGTGGGTCAAATTGGAGGGGAGGGCGTGGGGGTAGACAACTTGCCTAGCATATTGTATGACAGCCCCGAAGTGCTGTGCCAATTCCTGTGTTCTTCTTGCTCTCAGGCAGAGAATTGGAACTGAGAGTAAAGGTCTATGAAATGCTAAACCTGCTTTGTCTTTGCACAAGCACTATGATTTACAGCTCCATGGTCATATCTCGTTCTTCAGGTACCTAGCACTTGTGCATTATACAGCCTTAGATATATACCTATATTCTGGACAATAACAAGGAAGCAAACTAGGAAAAATTATTCTTATTTTTTATTGCACTTACTATGTATAGTTTGCAAAGGGCTGTAAAAGGATGGCTTGCATCACTAAAGGCAGGGCCGAGGTGAGAAAAGGTTAAAGTGATTTGGACTAAGGTTGTTAATGGGGCCTTCAACTGGCAACCACTGTTACCTTCTTTTTAAACAGGGTTTATCATCATTGCCCAGAAAATGCCTACAGAAAAGCATTGTAGTGTAACAATTACGACATTACATTCCCCTCAAATTTCAGTAGGCTATTTGTATATGCAGAGAATCAGTTAGAAAGAAGACAGATTTTAGGAGACTGTAAAAAAAAAATCTACTGCATAGAACATATCTTCTATCCCTGTACTGTTCTGACAAAGCAAAGCAAATGTTCCCCAAACAGCTCTGAGGCACAGCCCTTTCTCTGCGCTGCTCAGCTGCATCAAGCTGTTGTTTAGACTTTACCAGAGAGCAGAATGAGTATGGATGTTCCAGCTACACTTTTTAATAAGTCTCTTCCATGTAAAATATTGAACTCCACAGTGTGGCTGCTCAGGTTGAGAGGTCTCACTCTCTTCTCCCCTGCCCCAAGTCAAGGGGAAAGGTTTTGTGCAAGGAGAGGGGAGGAAGAAAAGAAGAATATTTAACTATAATCTGCCTCTGGCAATTCATGTTCTATTTAAAACTTCAGTGCACCCAAACAGTCAGGCCTGGCAGGCTGTGCAATCTGAAAGCAGAACTGGCTTAGCACATGCATGAGCATCCCAGGTTGCTCTCCGCAGCTCTGTCGGACCCCAGAGGCCCCTGAATCTCTCTCCACATCCCTCTCTCTCACATCAGATTCTCCAGTCTCCAACACCTCTGCAGAGGCATACTCCCTGATGTGCATATGAAGCGTGTGCATTTTAATATAATATGCTGGTGCTAGACTCTGTGTTGCCACAGTTTAAACATGGATTTGCTGCAACTTTCTCTTGCTGTTATGTATTAATTTCCTGCTGCTATCTTGACTCCTTTTCCCTTCCATTTCTTTCTATTTGTTTCAAGCCAAAGGTGATTGCATGTTTGTCCTCTGTCTCCTGTGACACCTTCCTTATGCTTTATCTCCCAAACAAGTAATCAGAAAAAGACTTTGATAAGTATGTGGGTTTTGCACTTGATTTCCCCCACCCTTGAAGGACTAATTAGGCAAGGGATAACTCTTCTTCTGTTCCACTAAAGCTGGTATTGTGAGGTCCTGTCCTTTCTTCCTTTCCTGAAGGGAAGATGGAGATAGCAAGGAGCAGGATCTGTGCATTATCATTGTCTGTTGCGTGCCATTGCAGTAAATCTTAGTGAAGATTGGGAGGTTCGTCTAACAATAGTTTTCCAGACCTGCCCCAGGGTCTTCCCCTGCATTTCCAGCCAGGACCATCCCTGCTTGGCAGGTTGGTGGGAGGCAGCAGTTTTCTGTGAAGTCCCGTGCTGTCCAGCCCAAGGAGGGGAAGCTGTATCGCCCCTCCCTGCAGTCCCAAACTTGATCTTTTTCTGTGCAGATAGAAAAACAGTGACAGTAATGGACTTTCCCCACGGTTGTTTGTTTTATTTGCAATTATAATTAGAAGCACTAACATGTTTATTCTGTCTAATAATGTATGGAAAGACCCTTTGATTTTTGTGGGTTTTCTTCCTAAGTCTCTACACTGTCAGAACTGTAAAACTCTTCTGTTCTGTGCTGTCCCTTGTTACACCAGCTACCCTTTAAAATGTGGTGTAATCCATTTCTGTTGTCAGTGAATACCATTATTCCTTTTTGTGCAAAGCCTGTTGTCCTTTTGGTCTAAGTCTTGTTGTTTTTTTCCATTATGAAGAGAAGTTGATGGTCAGGATTTCCTTTGTACATGAACAAAGGTGGATAAAAAACATAAGCTGTCTTTCACTGAAGAAAACAAGAAACTCTTTCTTCAAAGACAGACGTAGGTTTCTAACGAAAAGTACTGGATAATGCCAGAACTGCTGACAAGCAATACATCTTGGTCTGCAGTTCGTGCCAGACCCACGCTGCCCAGCTGAGCCTCGGTGGGGCCGGGCACCCTGTGCCCAGCAGCCCTGTATTGCCTCTGCAGACCTGGGAGTGAAGGAATGAGCTTCCAGCCAACCCGCTGGTGTAATGGCAGGCATGGGCAGCTTTCCCCCAGGCCGTGCCCGCTACCTGATCTCTGCGTGAGGCTCAGCCGGGCTGGTCCATATGCAGGAGCGGGCAGAGCTGTGGACCCTCGGCCAAGTGACACCCAGCCCCGGTGAGGGGTCTCGGGGTAGCCCTAGAGGAAGCGTGGCTGCCTGCCTTCTTCACCAGCAGCCCAGCGGGAGTGGGGGCTCACCCTCATTAAGGCATTTGAGTTTGGGCTGCAGGCAGAGTAGAAGGGTGTAGTCTTTGTGCTTTAGTAGAAAACTTGCTGGTGGCTGCGGTGCGTGGGTGGTGTTTTTGTGCTCTTCTACTGCTGTCTTGGCACCTCTGCGCTTTCCTGGCCCTGAGCATCACACAGCTCCTGCAGTTTTGCCCCTCAGGCGGCTTCTCAGTAAGAACTGACCAGAATGCGCAGAAGGCATTATGCTGAGAGCAGCCTGTTTTGGCACTGCATTCTTCCTCCGAGTCCAACCTCAGAGTCTGAACCTGCCAGAGCATGTGGCTGCCTTTCACCTGGGCCAGCACACCCAGTCTCTGTTAGTACCTGGCACACAGCGAGAGATTATAAGAACTCTCCTCCCTCGTGGAAATCTGGTAGATGTCCTGCAGTTCAGAGGCGTGCTGGTGGTGGTGTTTGTTTTGGTTTTTTCAAAATAATTATAAATCTTCATTCCACCAGTAAGTGCATTTGCTTAGAATATGAAGTCTCCCATGGTCTAACTTTCTTTCATTCTGCATCTCATGAAAAGTAAATAAAGCTTTATGAAGTGACTTACTTTCAGTAAAACACTGAATTCTAATGTTTCCGCTGTAAATAAGCCCATGAAATATCCCAATTAGCTACTGATATGTATCATCCAGGTTTCACCATTTCTCCTTTGAGAATTTTGATTTGGCAAGAACAAGAGACACCATGTGCCAGAAATGTCTGCACCAGTTACTTTTAACAGCCTCCCTCAGCTTTTGGCACCCCTGCTACATCCTGTTTGTGTCTTTAATATGTGTAGATATATGCTCATGTGCCAGAGGTATGACTAGGCATGCATAGAACCCGTTAGAAGTGGCTTCTGATTTTACTCTGTTCGTGATAGACCCTCCGAGTGTGCCGTGCGCTACTTAAGCTATCATAGCTCCTACTGCCAGGAATTTTTTCCCTTTATCCTCTTTAGAGACACAGCAATTGCCCACATCTCTTTGTCTATGCTTACGCTAAAATAAACTCTCTTTTTTTTGAGTGTTATCAGCTCTACTGGGTCTGATCCTGGGATATGTCAGAGAGTCTCTAAACTTGCACGTGTTTTACTGAAAATTGACAGCGATTAACCTCTTGAAAAAGCTATTCTAAATATCAGGGGGAATTGAGCTGTTAAAACAGGAGTATAGATAGGCCTTTTAGATCCTTGACTGGATCTCTAGCTAAGCCTTGCACTGTCATGATAAATGAATTCAGTATTGCTTCTTGACTTGGCTCTTTTAAAGAGAGGTTTGACAGTCAGGTGGCACTGTTATTTCTTTCCCAAAATACAGGCTCAAACTACACCTTCCATTTGTTCAAGAAAGGTAGCCCTCCTGAATTGTGTGCAACCTCACGTCTGTTATTTAGGAACCGAAGTGCTGTATGCTACAGCTAGACTCTGCTAAAAGAACATCCAAGTTAAGCATTAAAAATTTAGGAAATGGCAGATTTATGGTTAATTCAGCTGCTTTTATACCTATGTTGAGATGACCTCTCTAATTACTGGATTGCGCAAAGTTCTTTAAAGCCTTTTAACTGCATATAATTATTTTATGATTTGTCTCCTCTCATATGAGACACCGCACTTACTTGCTGTGAAGTGATGCAGTAGGCAGATGAAGTATAGGCAAAGATGTCTGTTAAGCATGATAGTTGGCTGTGTGCTGAGGCACCCACACACGCCCAGGCATTGCAGAGTGAGCGTTCCCTACCAAACAATACCCTACTCTCAACAGACATTTCTTTGCCTAGTTTCGGTCATCACCGTATGTGACGTGTACTAGATCAACAGCCAGTAAGTGTTAATACAATTACCGTACTGCTGTAAGCTTTGAAAGCATTTTGAGCAAAATGGCCTCACTTAGTTCCGTATTTTTCATTTCTATTGGCAATTTTAAGAAATGCCTGCTATATCTCAAGGAACTATGCTAACTGAACGTTAAAAGTTCCCATGTCAAGTGCTCCAAACATAGGTAATGGCAGAACAAGGGCTGCCTGTGCATCCTCACCTTTCCAGGCTGCATTTCTCTTTCCAGAGAGAGAGACAAACCGTGTCCAGAGGTCTGCTTGTAGCCAGTAATCTGTGACTGGAGTGCAGTTTAATAACTCCTTTTCCCCCCTCTTTACCACTGGTTCATCCCCTCCCCCACACTATAGGAAGTGAAAAAAAAATTCTTGGGGCTCAGAGCAATGAACAAAGTTAATCCAATAATTGTGGTAATTTATGAGTTGATGATTGATAGCAGAAGACGTAATTATTATTTTTCAACATTCGCCTGCTCACTGTGATCAAATACGATTATATATAAAGTTGGGTAATTGTTAAATGAATCATGTGCTGAGCACAATGTGCCAACCTGATGGCACTGCGGTCCTCGGTGACATTGCATTAGCAATTAGATCAGCTCCTTATCTTGTTTATCAAAGGCCCTAATCCTGCAAACACTTGCAAATATTATAAAATTTACTGGAAGAATAACTCCACGTCTGAGGATTGCAACCTGAAAGGAGAGGATTTCAGTAGTCTTCAGTCCCTGCAGTTATCTGTCTCTGCTGATTTCACCCTAGGTTATGTTTATGTTTGTCATCTTTGTACTTCTGTTTGGTTTTAGCCCAGCCTTTTTTCAACATAAACTGCCTTTAGATAAAGTCTATGAATGATACAACTTTTGCTGGCCAGCACAGAAGAGGTTGTAAGTGAATTCATAGGCTTATTTTTTACAGTAGGCTCCAGTCTAGGTACTTCCATAGGGCGTCCTTAACATCAGTAGATAATGGAGTCCAGGTTGTCAGAATCTTGTGTGTCCTTGCACAACCCCTGTATGATCCACCCTACATACCACTATACTTACCTGCAGTCACCTTCTTGACATCAGACCTACTTACTAACTTATATACAGTGTATATTGGGGTGCGTGTGCATATTTACATACCTATATGTTTTCATTTCAGATGGCTGTCCCCTTTAATCAATATTTGAATCACATGATCAAAACAAGCCTAGAAAATGCGGTGCCATGGGGAAATAGTTAGCCAGGGAATTTCACCAGGGATCTAGTTATCTTTTGATGTAAATACAGTAAAACCCACAATAGTAGAAGTGGCTCTAATTTGCCTTTGTAAGATCTGTCTTAAGAAAGCTGGTGGGAGGAAACAAAACTAAAAGCTATCTGACGCACAGGGCTTAAAAAACCTGAAGAGCATCCCTCGGCCCCTCAAAAAATGGCAAATGCACAAATCTGCCTGCATCCTCCCCACTGCCTTGAGAACAGAAACTAGAGTCTCTTAAGAGGTGGTCTAGTTTTTGAGGCAGAAGTAGAAGACCAAGAAGAGTGTCATGGGGAACTCCAGCCATGGGACAGGGGATGTGGCCCTGGGTTGGGAGAGTGCTGTGTGGAATGCCTACTGATGGTCTGCACAGGTGAGACCCCTGGGAGGAGGAAAAATGTGGTGGGTGGCACCTCAAGGACAACCTGAGGACCTGGGAGATTAGGATAGAGGCAAGATGATGACCCACTTCTCCTGTGGTCAGTCTGGCTGCAGTTTCTGCTCTCGGCCTTAAAGCTGACGCCAGCACACGCCGACCTCTCCTCTGAAATACCTGCTTGTGGTGTTGTGTCCTGCACAGCTCAGGCACCTCTGATTCAGTGGCTGACTGGACTGCAGAACACCTCCTGGAGTGGAATAGAAAAATTCATGCTGCCTCCACTCAACTGTATGTGTTTCCTTGTGGAAGAACAAGTAGGTGTGTTTTGACAACCAGCTCTGTGGTTGGGCTTATTTGCCTGCTTTCCATTTACCCCGTGGAGAGGTTTCATGTGAAAAAACCCACATTGTTTGTTTACTGTCAGCTGGAGTCCTACTGTGCTTCTAAAGAGGTATTCTAGATACTGTTTTATCTGCTAATTAATTGCTTTCGTTGTGATACATGTTAGTGTGCAAGTCACTCAGAAAGAAGGAAGGGTCAAGCTGTTGTATTCGAAGGGGTTAATATAGAGTCAGATGTTCCCATAAGCCCATTAAAAACCAATTGCCCAAAGATTTGTATGTAGATTGCTGCAGTGTGCAACTCCCCAGGGCAGCCCAGAAATGGTGGAAGTGCGAGTCCTCTTTTCAGCCTCAGGCTTTTCTGCTTCCAGCCGTGTTGTGGTGCAGGCGCTTCCAGGCGCTGTTAAACCAGCACTGTGTCAGCCCTGCTCCTGATTCAAAAAGTAGTAAATCCTTGCCCTTTTCCTGCCAGATACCACACAAAGCCACCAGCTCTCCCCCACAAAGCTGGAATGACGCGTTTTCTGACTGTTGTCAGAACTGTTTCAGACTGTTGTGTGAACCAGGGTGTTCCAGAAAATGCGTCATTCCAGCTCAAGCTTTTTAAAGACTTGGTTCTGAGTGCACAGTGAATGTCAGAAGATGGTTACACTACCACTGCGGTAGAGGGTGTAAGCTGTGCTCACCAGGGTGACCCTGGGCATCAACACCCTTCAGTAACTGAGTCCCTTAAGAAGGAAGTAAAGTCCTTTCTTGTCCAGGCATGACCATGTGGTGTCTGAGTAGTGCGAATGCGTGAAAGATAAGTTGTGCTTGCTCTTAGGAACCTACTTCAAAGAGTACAGATGCTTGCAGAACTAGGCCAAAGTCTTGAATGTGTAAAGAGGAGGTTTAGTAACATAGCCCGTTTCCCAACATCTCAGCCCCTTACATAGACAGCTGTCTGTATTTGGTCTTCCTGAAAGCTTCTGAAATGCCGTTACAACAGCAAAGGGTCAGAGCCTGGAATCGGCAGGTTTGTTTCACTTTATGTACGTGTGGGTTGTAACTATAGCATGTGTGCTTGTGTGTGTGTATTAGCTGCAAAACACTGCGTTTGTCAGTGTGCTTCTCCAAATCCTCCGGTTCCCTTTGTCTCATGCCCTGGGAACAGAAGCAGAGCTTGGGGCTTCGGGGCTGATTTTTACATACTCTGTAGAGCAGCTGTAGATCTAGGGCTGTGAAGCAAACTTCTTCGACTCTGATGCAAATGGGTCTCATTTTTCATGTGCAAAGAATACTCCCAAGAGTTTCTAAGTTTATGTAAATACTTTACCCTCTGCGCTAGCAGGGGAACTCAGTTTAGCTATTTGTGGAGCTGAAGAATCTTTTGATGTTTGCATCTGCGCTGTAAAAATGGGTAACCAAACTACCTTCTGCTGTGGCTTTTGAGCTGACTTGAGATTGCTTTAACTGATGATATCTAGATAAAGAACTTGATGTCCTCTAACAACACACTTTCCTTAAGATAGCATTTTTTCTCTTCCCGTTCTTAGCACTTGATCTGTGATAAAAATTTAGGGATCCTACCTCCTGTATTCCATGTGAGGTAACACAAGAAATAACACACTCTTATAATGGAAAAGTAAAAAGAGATATTCATGTGAGAATTGTGCTCTGCTGTCTTTACTTTTAGGCAGCAGGGTATGCTACTGTTGCATCTGAACTATCTAAAGGAGAACCACCATGTTGATCATATTGCCATCTATTAACACAACAGACACTTCTGAATACATCTGCTTCCAATGCAGACTGCAGCATTGATTGGGATCTCAGGCAATAAGCTGTGGGCCAAGGCTGCAGCTCAGCTTCTGCAGGAAGCGGCTGTGAGCATGGGGTTGTTTTTATATTTTCACATGCACTTAAAAGCTGGGAAACCTCCTTTCTATTTATCATTGTTTAACTTTATACTATTGAAATAAAGCTAACCGTAGTAAGCATAACAACTCGTAGTGTGCTGGCACCTTGGCTAGGTCAGTCAGGCCGATGTGCTCTCACACCTGAGGCTGTACAAGCAGCGCACAGGAGCAAGCTTCCAAATCTTTACTTTTACAAAAGCCTTAGGTGCATATGTTCTAAGCTTCCATGAAAACTATTGGATCAGAGACCAGAGTGAATTGGCACAACATTTATTTAACTTATCCTATATATGATAGTTATATGTTTTTAACACTAGCTTTCTTTAATTTGTAGAGTCCAGTGTTCCAGTTTTAATGCATAGTCATCAGAAAGGCAAATGACACCTTAATTCTGGAGTCTGCAAATGCTGATGCATGCGTCCAGTTTGGTTTCACCAGGCTTCTCATGAGTATGGGTTACCTTCCCAATGAATTCTTGATTTTTGGGAAGTATTTCTTCAGCCTCTGCTGTCCCTGTTCCAGTTATCTTCTTGAACACATAATTGGGTTTAACTGGCTCTTATTTAACACAGACTTCCATCAGCCAGCCCTGCCGTAAGGAGGAAGGGACAATCTGCTGATACAGATAAGCAAAACTAGCTCAGCCTTTACCGCATTATGTAAATAGCAGATTTGTGGAGTCGCCCGGAGGAAGATTATTTCTATTTAATTGCCTAATCTCTAACGTCTGTATTCCAGAAAATGTACTGAAGTTGATGGAGGGACCTCCACGCATTTTTTAAATCTGATCCAGACTCCAGTGATGCTGAACTTAGATTCCCAGCAGCAAACACTGCTGACAGTTTTATGCTTCCATCCTCCTCTGACCCTTTAATGTTTGGTTCGGAAACCAAATTTAGCCAGCGTGGGGGATCACATAAAGCAAATATTAAAGCAGGATTTGTGCAGTAGCAAAAATTAATTCTAAATTTGCTTATACATTTCTGACCACCATCTTTCCCACTTTCCAAATGTTTTGATGTTCTCAGTCAAGGAACAAAACTCACCCAGCAACACCTTAGTCACAACATAAACGGAACCATCCTAGTTCTGCAAATGAAACTCTCACAGCACACAGTTCACAAGTATTCATACTCCAAGATGTATCTGAGCTGAGAACAATTGGATAAATAAATTCAAATGGATACACTAATATTTCTGGTTGTGGTGGTTATGTGATTAAAAAAAAAAAGTTTATTGACAAATATACTTGTTCTCGGTGTTTGGGCAACATTTACAGTCTATGTGATTATTTTCTGTTTGCTTTGTTTATTGTCTTGTGCACAAGACAACAGCAGTTTGCATTCATTTACTGCCCTTTAAAGTGAGATGCAATGATTAGAAATATTGTGTGTGTATGCATATGAGGTTTATATATATATATGCACATACATACATGCAATTCTTTGTCTTATAAGCTTTGACAGGAGATACGTTCTGCAGCTGCTGTTTTCTTTTTACTGCAAGGACGGCAGCACTGATATTTTCACGTACTGCTCTACATTGTACTCTGTCTTTCCATTTTGTGTGGATAGCTCAAAGTGTTCAAACCCTGCACAGAACCTATTCACGTAAGAAAAAATGCTAAAGGATAAGAGACTATGTAAAAAAAAAGTTAAATTATTCAGATGAAAGCAATAGAGGCAAACAACTAAAGTGCACTGTTTGTTGCACATAGCACTTTATCAGAGTCATCAATCAGGCCAGCTCAGTCAAGCCCCTGGAAAAAAATCCCCAATTTTCTGTTGTTTCAACTGCATTGACATTTTCAGTTACCAGGGGGAAAAAAGATACTACTTTAGACTGACGATGGAAAATCATGCATAATTAACAAAAAGAGCTGAATGTAAGTGAACTAGCATGGGTTGATGGATACCCTAAATTAGTAGATTTAACAATTGATTTTATTTTGTTAGACTTTTTCCATGGTGTATGCTTGGTTATTAATAGTTAATGGCACACATAGGCCTAAGACAAATAGGTTTGCATGGACCAGTTGGTCTGATTTTGAAATGCTGGCTTCTTCTTGCAATATTTATGTTTAAATTGTAGATACGTGCATCAACAAATGTGTAAGTAACAGGGACATGTGGGAATACACAGTGGTTACCGTTCTTGCTGCTGCTTGCCAAGATACCCTTTCCCAGTTTGTCAGTTGTTTTCCTTGTTGTGAGTGGCAGGAAAGCGGCCAAGGTATCCAGGATACCACTCCACGACAGCAGAAGGAAGAGGAAAGCTATCTTCTGAAAGGAAGCACAGCGAAGTAGCAATTTCGGCAACAAAATATGGGTTTGTCAAGCCAGGTATTTGTACTTGACTGTCCGGTTTTGAATTGGTAGTGTGGATTCATGTACTGATGTTTTTTAAAACATTTGTCACAGGCTGAAGGATAACACAGGCATGCTCATAAACATGCCTCCAGGTAGTAACACTGTATGTGACTGTTATTTAACGTATGCGTTGTGGTAGCTAACACAGGTTGATCGGGGGGGCGTCAACACAGGTAGACAAAAGCTGCTAGTCCAGGTAAGTACAGATTGTTTCTTGTAAAATAGTCTGATCAGAGGGACAGAGCCTGGGTATTGCGTGGCATCAGGTTTAGTGCAGTGTATGTCAGTGTCCCCTTGCATGCCCCTTCAAACTAGCCCTTATTTTTTCTCTGATATAATCACTCGGATAACAAGTGTGAATGGCTGTCTGTTAATAATTGCTTTCTGGAAAGGCTCCTTGCCAATGTCATGCCGTTTCACTGGTCTGTTATGAGTTGTTAGTCAGTTGTGACTCACAGTTTTCTAAGCCTGCTCATGCTGATATACTGTGAAGCACTTCTGGAAATGAGTGACTCCTACTCAGTTGAGTAGGTCCCAGTGAGGCTATGAAAGGAGGATGAATTTATCTGCAGTATTTTTAAAGTGCTGTGGGTTTCTTTAGGCCTAAGGAAAAGACATGTACCTTGTAACACATCCCACATTCTTCCTAGAAAAGTTTCTTCAGGCTTTTGTGCAGTTGCTCCTAGGGGAGGCAGGAATATCATATCCTAACCTCTGTGTCACTAGACCATCTCTTCTGCTTCATGCCAGGATATTGTAGGAGTGCTTTATGAAGAATTCCTGTGTTTTGAAAGATGCGCTTGAGCTGGGCATATAAGTTGCTGGAACAGATTTAATTGAACCAGTAATTTTCATTCTTGAAGGAACTATGGTAGAAGAAAGTTCAAGATGAGCAGTGATAAACACCATAATACTTCTAGGGTTTCATCCAAGGTCATCACAGAGTTCAATGGAGGTTGCATTGGTTGCAGTGTGTTTTGGCTCGGACCTGTTTTTTGTACCTGAGTTAGTGTTTTGCTTCATAGTCCCACTGACAAGAGGGACAGCCTGATCACTGACTGTGCAGGCCGTCAGCTCTGTCCCTCCAGGACCCTGGGCATTCCTGCTTATCCGCAGGAGAAGCAAAAGGTCTGTGGCAATTGGCAGCTTCTGTGTTACACCCAGCCTTTCATCTGTAAGGCTTATTTTTGGTGCATATATGTTAATCTACAAATACATAATGTGTGCAATATACCCAAGTATCCCTTAGGGAAAGTATGCTTGCATTCCCATCAGCAGTGAGAACTGGCTGAGCACCAAGTCCACCATAACTAAACTGCTTGTTATTTGGGCCACCGGTTGTCCTTCCTTCTGTATTTCTACGTACCCGTTTTAGTGGCAGAATGGTTTTGGCTGATTGTAAAAAGGAAGAAAAAGGAGAAAATACTCTGATTTATGTGCTTGTATTGTGAGAGTATTTTGGAGCTTGGCTCATTAGTCAAAACCTCAAGCTGGACACCACCAAAATAAAGTCTGGCCTGTGCCTCAAGGATCTCCTTATTTTAGCAGTAGTTCAAATAATATGCATTGATAAATTTTAAATACGGTGGAATATAACTTAGTTTGGGGATATGAAAGGAGAGCAACACTGTAAAAAAAAAAAAAAAAACGACCAAAAAACACAAAAAAACCACCAAAGACCAAAACAACAACAACAAAAACCAAACAAAAAATCAAACCAAAACAAAACCCTCTTCAGTTCCCTAAATTCAACTTGAATACATCTTACAGCTCTCAGAACAACTGATGTTGTCTCTGAATTTAGTCCAGCTGCAGCCAGCAAATAATGATTCAGAAAAATCTTGTGGGAGAAAAAATTTCTAATCTGGGCCACCATTTGCTCTGCTCTTGGGTCAGTCTCCATTAGAGATGTCGCACACAAAACCATTCACCCACAGCCTGCGTTCGGAAAGCAGCACTCCCACAGCTTTCCAGGGACGGTGGGACAAATGAGAGAGAATCGCTGAAGCATCAACACTGGCAACAGCAGCCATAGCTGATTAAACAGAACTCTGTGGCATTTACTGTTAGCACCTGAAAAGCAGCAAACCTGATGTGCATCAAGCAAGATGTGAAGACCGCACTTTGTCAGGTATCTGAACATGTGAGCCGTGTCTTGGTCATGTTATGGTCCCCGAGATTCATATATTGTTTATGAGATTAAGATGTTGGAAAGCGGAATAATAGATGTTGATCTCTTTGGCATAATAAAAGCAATATATTTGCTATATTATTTTTATTAGTGTATTTAGTAAAGTAAGAAAAGAATATTGGGGAAGAAAAAAAGAAGAAAAGAAAAAGAAAGGTTGGCCAATACTTCAGAGTTGCAATTCTGTCCTTCCAAAGAGAATGACTTCTATTATTTCTGGATATCCTACTGATTTGCTGTCAGTTGGGAAAGGCTGTACATAAACAAGAGTAACATAATAGGTTTATTAATAATGATGTGGACAGTAGATGACAGTACAAATATGGCTGCACAGGAAACCTGATGCCACTGGAACAGAACATGTTCCTCTAGCATTTCTTTCTAAAGCCTCATCTGATCCCCTCTGCCTCGCGGACCTCACTGCCTGAACTGTAGCTGCAGAGAGGAAAAACCTCTAGGCCCATTCCTGTGATTCTATAAAGCACAACAGATTCATGTGTTTCAATTCACAGAAAGCACCTGAAAGAGTGCCAACAACAGAAAATTCTGTTAGTGGAGAGTATTTTGTAAGAGATACTTAAATCCTATTTTGTCTTTAGGTTCCACAAGTACATACCCTAGGAACAGTGTATTATCCTTGCATAAAAAAATAATTTATGTTCTAAGAAATCCCTTCCCAAACACTTCTTAGAACTTTCTAATATTATTATTAACTTTTTAGGAAACACAGAGCTCCTAGTCAAGCGTTCCTTGCACAGATGATTCAGGTCCCTGGAGATAAGCTGGTTTCACTTCTGTTCTTTCTGAGTATTTGGTACTCGTAACACAGATAATTTAATGTGACTCACTAGCCCAAGTGCCGCTGTGGAGATCTGCCAGCCCTTGTTTCATTCCTGACCTGATCCGTGGTGAGACCCCACCTGGAGTCCTGCATCCAGCTCCGGAGCCTTCAGCACAGGAAAGGCATGGACCTGTTGGAGCTGGGCCAGAGGAGGCCACAAAGATGATCTGAGGGCTGAAGCACCTCTCCTATGAGAGTTGGGGCTGTTCAGCCTGGAGGAGAGAAGGCTGCAGGGAGACCTTATTGTGGCCTTTCAGTACTTAAAGGAGGCTTATAAGAAAGATGGGGATGAACTTTTTTAGCAAGGCCTGTTGCCATAGGGCAAGGGGTAATGGTTTTAAACTAAAAGAGGGTAGATTTAGACTAGATAAGAGGAAGATATTTTTTATGATGGGGGGGGTGTGAAACACTGGCACAAGTTGTCAAGAGAGGCAGTGGATGCCCCCTTCCTGGAAACACTCAAGGCTAGGTTGGACGGGGCTCTGAGCAGCCTGAACTAGGTGAAGATGACCCTGCTCACTGCGGGGGGGTTGGACTTTAAAGGTGCCTTCCAACCCAAAGTATTCTATGATTTCAGTGTTGGACTCTCACTGCATGTAGAACAACTTACCTATGTAGATGCTATAGGTCCTGCGCTAGGAGGGAAGAGGAGGTGACGTGAATGGACTTTGCTTGGGAATCTTATGAAAATGTAAGCTAGAGTGACCTCCACCCCCTCTGCTGCCTTCCTGATTTAAGAAATGGGCACCTATACCTCAAAGAACAGCATGCAGTTTATGCTTGTGAGGGCCAGGGCTATAAGGAATGAAACTTTCATGTTACATGTCCAAGACCAGAGTTTAAATATCTCATTTGCAAAACGCTCAAAATGTTGAGCACTGAGCAGTCCCTATGTGCCAAACCAGATCATAACATTATCCCGTAACTCCTACTGGAGAGAGGGGAAGGCACAGTTAAAGTATGAACGCAGCCTTAACTTCAGCGCTCTCTGATATTGCTGTGCTTAGTCACACAATCTAATGTTCTGAGCAAGCCTTTGTGGTTTTATTATTATTTTATAAATTCACTGTATATACGAAGATATTGTGTATATTAATCCTGTATCAAAAATCTAAAGGAAATAAGAAGCTGAAGGTAATTATCGAACAATGAACATAGAAGAGTATTTTGATATTAGTAACCTGTGGATTAGACAATTTGAAAATAAAGCCTTGGGTTTGGATTAGGTTCTTTCTTTGAAGGCTAAGTTGATTTCTATTTACATATAACATTTTTTATAATGAAAAGCTGGTAGTGAAGGAAGAAGCCAATAATTTCTTCTTTTCTTTGGCTGTACCTGGAAAATGCTGCAGATGACTACACTTGCAGCTATGAATTTCACAGATAAAGCTGTTTGAGATATAATCAGCTTCAGGGGAACTGTTTTCTGAAGTACAAGGTATGTAATTGATGCAGTTCTATCCAGATAAAAGTGCAATCAAAGAGCCATTTGTTTATAATTTCAAACTTTCCTTAGAAAGTAATTATTCTCTGTAATTTAGGATTTAGTCAAGCTCATTAGTGTGTGTGTTTGCTTTTTTAAAAAGAAAAACAACAAACAAAATCCGCTAACAAAAGCACAGCCCCCAAGCCTGAGCTGCTACAGTTCCTCTCTCATACTTGGAACCTCTGGGTCAGGGTAGTTTTAAACGGCATCCCTTTGCCTTCTTTCTTCTCTTGCATTTTGATTATTCTCAGAAGATGAATAGCTACAAGATTGGTTTTGATACGAGGCATACAATACCCTCATCATGTCCTGGAGGTTAGCTTTGAGGCAGGATAGAAATCTGAGGATTTCCTTTTGTGATGGTGATAATGATCTTTATTTCAGATAGTTATGTTTACTATAATCTGTAAAGACTGGTAGTAGCGCTTAGCCAAGACCATGTTCCCTGACGCTGTACTTTTGCTCAATACCTGCCTCTTTATTTCCTCTGCTGAAAGGATGCTTTTCTTCGGGCCACAGCTGCAGGAGGTCTTGCCGTCCACACCTGTCGTGGAGATCCTGGCATCTAGTTTCTGTTCTTCATGTGTCATCTGGTTGAATCACGTCAGGTTGCTGGGTGTTACAACAGCATTCAAGCTGCGCCAAACCCCCCGCCCCCCATCTTTGCTGTATTTGCAGCAAACTGGATTTGCGAAGATTGCTCTAAAATGTCAGCAACAGGGAAACTGGGGCTGGCAGGGCAGAGATTTTTTTTCCCCCTTCTCCCCACCCTGCCTCCAGACCACCAGGATTCTGAGGTATTTTTAAGCATTGCAAACATTTCCAGCTGTTTTCAGATACTCCTAGCTGAGCACAAAGCAGCACGGCTGAAGTCCAGGCGTGCCGCCCCTTTCAGTGCTGCTCTTCTTTGTGGGAGCCAAGTGAAGTCGCAGGCAGCAGTGCAAAGCTCATCAGTTATGTAGGCAAGCAGAGCTGTGGGAAAGCTGTCCCAGAAACGCTTTCGGTTGGAAAAAGGAGCATAGCTGAACTTGAAATGTTTAGTGAAAATGTGTTAGTGGTGCAGAGATTCATAGAGGAAAAATCCTATACTCATCCTGTGTTGATGTATTCTACTCACACATTTTGAGGATGAAATATTCCTCTTTTGAGAAAAAGACTTTGAAAGGACTTCTTTCTATAATCTGCAGGCTTCAGTCCACAAAGTCAAGAAAAGTCACGCAGACAATAACATGTTTTCACCTTGTCTTTTAAATTGAAACAAATTTCATTATTTAATATCTCAAAAACTTTTCCTGGGTGAAATTCTCAGCCTTTTCACATCTCTAATTTCAAACCCCGAGGCGCTCATCTTGGATGTGAACTCCAAGTAGTACAACCCAAATATAGATGACAATGGTGGAGTCTCATCAGGAAGAACACTTCAGAAATAACACAAGCCCCAGCACTAACAAAACCTGGTTACATCTGAGCTTTTACTTTTCAGTGCAATAGAGTGAGTGAGCAGGTAAAACCTCTGTGAATGTTTCTTCTGGGTTGGCCGGGATTGACCAGCCTGTCTTCCATGTGCACTCTCTACTATTTACTAAGGAGAAGGCTGGTGCAGCTGCATTTTTTCATGGGTGAGAATACTATTAAGATCTCCATCCTTTACCTGGCTACTTATTTTTGGGAAAATTGTGGGAACTTATTTCACTTTGAGAGTCATACGCCTCTCTCAGATTTCACCAACTCTGAGCAAAAGCCTTAGAAGTAACTAGGCAAGGGATACAAGCTGAAATTCGTGCAAACAGAGAGAGCAACTGTGCAAACCTTGTTTCTGTAGCATTTCAGGCTGAGAGGAGAACCACAACAAAAAAATGTATTCGTGATCTACCCGTGGCCAGGGAGATATGGTGCAGCAGCTTGCCCTTTTGTGTCACTGGAGCTGTGACTCTGACCCACATCCTGGACACGCGGCACCAGAAGAGGGAGAGGCATTTTGCAGGTTGAGGGCAGCCAGCAGGATTTGTGAACCCTCCAAGAACTAAATGCACTTCAGGCTCATAGTCTGGCAGCGCTAGACTAATCCCAGTTTAGGAGGAAGCAACCTTGGAGCAAATCCATGTTAGACTGTTGTCCTAAGACAGCTAAATCACATCAGTGAGACTTAAACCAGCAGCAGTTGTACTCCCATACCGGTAAAAGCCACACCTTTCTTTTTTTCCCCCCTGTCTATTATTTAGATTAGGTTTTGCATAAATGAATGCCATGCTGAGCATTTTTTATAGCTATTTTGTATCAAGGCAAGGCTGAAGGGGTAAAATATATCTATTAAGAAAGAAAAGGAAATAAGAAAAAGAAAAAATATCCTGAGT
>Ga0065711_1031409_pt1 | contig 29760 bp, 17 predicted proteins | sample Hoacrofraction12_FD_59098 | JGI IMG/M metagenome (GOLD analysis project Ga0065711, IMG submission 59098) | Hoatzin crop microbial communities from Cojedes, Venezuela - Epithelial fraction 12 v2 (version 2) | ecosystem: Host-associated > Birds > Digestive system > Esophagus > Crop | place... | reverse complement strand
GGGGACGGGCCTGCCCTGCCCTGCCCTGCCCTGCGAGCTCAGCGCCCAGCCCCGGCCGGGCCGTCCCTCAGGGCGGTGAGGGGAGAGGAACCGCGCTGGGGAGCAGGGTGACACGCGTCGCGCTCGATCCCTCCCTCCCTCCCTCCATGCGCGGCCGCCGGCTGGGGCTGAGGGGAGCGAAACCGCTCCGGGCGCGGGAGGTGACCGCCTGTCGCTACCTGAGCGGCGGGGGCAGAGCGGAGCGGCCCTCCTGGGGCTGCCGGCATCGCCGCCTTTTGGCGGGTAAACATTTTATGTTCCAAAAGTGTGGCGGGGGGGTGGCAGGGAGAAAAAAGCCGTCGGGGCGATGGCGGGGAGCTGGGGGCCCCTCAGCGGGCGTTGGCGGGAGCGCGGGTCCCCTCGGGGCTTGGCGATGGCTGGGAGCTGGGGGCCCCTCAGCAGGGGTTGGGGTCCCTTCAGGGCTCGGCGATGGCGGGGAGCTGGGGGCCCCTCAGCGGGCGTTGGCGGGGAGCCCGGGGCCCCTCAGGGCTCGGCGATGGCGTGAGGCAGCGCCCGCGGGAGGTCTCCTCTCCGGAGCTCCGTGTGTGCGCAGGGTGGTCGCTCCCCCCCCGCGCTGGCTCCGGGCTCCGCCATGCCGGTGTCCTGGCCCCGGGGCCCGGCGCGGCGGGCAGGAGACGGCCCTGAGGGACCCCGGCGGCCTCTGCCGCTCCCCCGCTCTCAGACCTGGAGGGGCTCTGGGCGCGGATCTCCCGCAACGCAGTTCAAATTTTTAACACCCTGTAATGGTCAAATGCTGCTGCTTTTGAAATACGACACAAAACCAACCAGCCCCTCGGTGCTCTGTGTTCTCTTCCACAGGGGAACTTCACGTTTAACCGACAGCTGCGTTCTGGTGGTGATGAAGGGCTGCACAGTAAATACTGAGGAATATCTTACTGTGAATGCCATCGTGGCAAAAGGGGTTTTTACAAATAGGTTTCTCGGTTCTGTCTTCCTCAGAGGTTCTTAACAATTAAGAAAAGTTCAGGAGAGAGGTTGGGGAGTGCCCACTATTTGGTTTAAGATCATGATGAATTAAAGTGGATAATCCTGAAAGTAGATATAAAACTTTCTAAATGCACTGGCTTTTTAGCTTGGCCATCTTGTAGCAGTCTACTTAAGAGAATTTAAAAATTCACAGTAGCAGCTTTCCACCCCTTCCAGATCAAACTACTAATTTAGTTTTCCATTTGTTGTTTGAATTCCCGTCTACCAATGCGTGTCGGATGGGAGCACACCCCATGGCAGGAGTGGCTTGCTGAGGGTCCCGAGCTGTGCTGCTCAGGGAGTGGGGTTCACTGCTGCTGCGTGTATGCAATACAGCTGTAACAGTATGACATCTTCTATTTCTTCCCTTTATGTTTTTGGTAATTCAGGGCTAAATCTAACGAGGGGCTTAGAAGCCTAGGAGTTTGATGCTGCTCTTCCGCCTCCACCAACAGCAAGGTTGCCCATCCCGTAATGCTCATCCAAACTGCTGTACTGAGCAGGAGATGCTAGTGTGAGTCTCTAGATGATATGGGAGAAGATAGTGTCTAACATCCTGCCTTTCTCAAAAATTAAGTACTGACAGGAATAAATGACACCCTTTAGATGCTTCCTGCAGATTGGACCGCCTGAGAAATTTAGGCAGAACACCTGATTTCTGGGATCTAAACCAGAGCTAAACCTTTGGGAGCTTTTTGGATTTATTGTATGATGTTACCCAATTTAACCTGTCTGTTGTTGGGTCTAAACTTCTGTTGTTGATCATAGAGCAGCCACATTTTTACTATGTCTAGTGTCCATTGGGAGGGAAACATTTTTTATTGTCTTGCAGGGTAGATTGTAAATCCATGTTTGTTCTAGCTGTGTGTGATCTGTGTGTACAAAAGCATCAAGTGGCTAGTAGGATCTCTTCTGAAAGCAGCTAATTCTCTAGAATTAAATTCAGATGTTAGTAAAGCTTTTTGTTTTTTGTTGGGTTGCCCCTTCCCCCCACCCCCCAGTTAATTTCAAGGATTAAATAACGTCAGAAAAAAAAGGTTTGGGGTTTTTTTTTGTGGAAAACCAAGATGATCGGTATTATAGTCTGAAAAAAATGTGATCTTAAAGGAATCTCAGGCAGCATTCACACTGGCAATGTTTACTTATCCAAACAGTACTCACTAGGACTGTTGCACAAATTGCAGTGCAATAAGGAAATACCTGAGATGGGTATTTTACATTCTGAGCACCCAATCCACAGCGTGGTCCCACTCACAATTATCTGATGCCCTCAGCAGCAGCTAGTTTTCTGCACCTCAGTTCTAATCCAAAGTAAAGTAGCAAAAGTGGTTTTCCCAGTGGTAGCGAGTGAATTGTTTGGATGGTATCTTTCTGACATTTGGTTTGTTTCTAATCATGGCTTGCTTTATGACTGCAGAAACTACTGTCCTGCCCTACCTGGGGAGACACCTGGATGGTGGAAATGAGCAAGCAGGAGGGGAAGGGGAGGGTTTAAACACTTTTTTCTGCTGATAAAAATCCTGGCCTCCAGAGTGTGCCGCAGAGTGTGTCAGCACCATGCTTGGTGAGCCTCCCCTCCCGAGTGGGCTCCTCAGCGTGGCCCGCAGGAGCACTGTGCTGCTGCCCAAGTCACACCCTGGCTTGGTGCTGGGACCACTTCCTGGCTTCCCTTTCCCTCCACCAAGGCCCGCTGTGGTACTTGCTTGAAAGCTTGCTGATTACTCACTGATTACTCTCAAGTGATTATTTTCTATTCAGAGGCTGCATTTATATTCAAGTACAGCTATAGAAAGGTTTAAGAAATTAATTTATACTTGCATGTAGGCGGCTGTGTGTGGAAATAAGACAGGAGAGTGCCTCCTCCAGGAGGAGGGTACATGAAATGGTACAGCAAATCTCTTGCAAAACCTGTTTGCGTGTTCTTCAGATGATCGCGTTGTGGTTCCATGTCCCCGGTCGTCACAAGATATTTGCATAGATGCTTCCTTCCTTCTTCAAGACTCTTTCCTGCTGCTAGTTGCTCATATTTTGCATTCTGTTTTTAAACTTAAGTGTAAGTGTAGGATTTTAGGACGAAGGGGAAAGGAACAAGAAAAAAACCCCTGTAATTTTAAGTCCAACTTGATCAGTTTCTGAAAGAAACAGTGTAACTGGACAAAGTTATGTCCTCGCAGAACAGGGATTGGTCTCTACCCTCTCCTCCCTTCCGTGGTGCAGCTCAGCCCCACGGTTCACGGCGGCTTCTGAAGTCACTGAGAAAAATCCATGGGGAACAGTATAGTTTCTGCATGTTTCTTCTGCTTCATCCTCAGTGCTGCCTGATTTAGGGCCAGGAGGTTTCCTTCAGACAAGGGTAGGAGTAGGTAATGAATACAACGCATTTAGCATTACGTGAAGGAGCACAGGGTATGCTTCCTATGTGGTTAGCACTGAATCTTTACTTTTCACCAGGACACGTTGTACTTCAGAAGCTAGTTGCCATCTGCCCTTTTATTCAATTGAGCAGAAGGAATAAATTTAAACCTCACCTCTGTGTATTTCAAGAAATCTTATGTTGACATCTTGGACACCTCAAGCCATGTGGGAGCAAGTCAGGGAGATATTTATACGTTTTGATGTCATGTGTGGGGAAAGCTGTGCACTGTGAACTGGAAAAAGTGGTGTGAAAAATCAGTATGCTAAGCAGCAGGGAGCTGGGTTGTGGCTCGGTTTGGAGATGAACAGACAGAACAGCCATGAGCAGAGCTGGCAGTAGACCGCCGTGAGAGCAGAATGCCGTCTCTCTAATGTATTTGTACATGGAGTTGAGTGCCAATCTGATACAGCTGTTCCTGGATCCTTTGCTTTCTTGTGGATGTGCCTTTAACTGGGCGTTGCCTGGCTGAGCATGTTTAATGCCCTGTCAGATTTCATGCCTTGTCAGCACAGGATTAGGGACCGGAGTTTTGCAATGGCTGATGAGCAAGCGGTTGTGGAGTTGCTGTTCCTGAAAGGCTGCATGTCTCAGAAAGACAGTATGGTGTTTATGAAGATTTTAATTTTTAAATAAAATGTTTAACTAATAAAATATTTAACTAACTTTATATTTAAAGAAGAAAATACTTGACTAGTGTCCCATTTGCAAGATGTTTTCATTTACTTTTCAGGAATCTTTTAAAAAGCACAGACAATGTGCATTTGGATCTTGCTTTGAATCATTCGAGGTGGTCATCTTAAAGGTAACAGGTTTGTTCTTAGGAAGTTCTTGTTGAGAAGAAGCTGTAAATATTTCCATAGTAATTTTAATTTGAATGCATCTTGTGATAGAATTCTAACTCTGCTTATTCAGTGAGAATCTACAAAATGCAGTACATAGTTGATGCAGCCTTGGTGCATTTTTCAGAAGGAGTGTTTCCTTGGTTTGTGGAACCAAGGAAGGTGTAACCTTTCCCAGTGCCCAGGATGATACTGCAGTCTTTTTTTGGGGGGGGGGCTTTTCTTTGACACGAAGAATTTGTCAAGGAAGTAGAAGAAAGATGGAAAGAGCAAGGCTCTGAAAACTGCATTACATGAACCACTAAATTAGAAAACCCAATTCATGGCTTGCTGGTCACTGTGACAAGAAACAAAAAATGTGAAGACTGAAGCCAATATGGAGTGCAAGGTGTGATTGTACTCTCGTTATGTTGCTCACAAATCACAGAACAGAGCTAGTAATCTTCTGTAACCTTTTAGTGTATTACTACCTCCCAGTAGACTTCAATTTTAAAGAAATTCTGTGGTTGCACTTACTTTCATTTAAAAGGAAGCTAAAAAGGGAGAAAATGTAATTTCAATCCCACCCTCAGTCTGACGATTTCAAAACTACATCTTCTGACTCCCAGCAAAGAGACTTTCTTAATTATTGGTTGAAGTCTCATATGCCAGAAAGTAAGAATTTACTGTTAAGGCTAGTGAGAGTCCCTCAGGACTCTGCTCTGTGTTTCGTTTATTGACTGGTAAAGGTAAACTGCAAGAGTGTCTCCTAAGCACCTATGTCCTTTACTGGATCCAGGCTACAGAGCACTTGCAGGGATCATAAGCTTAGCCTTTCTGTGTTTGGTTTCTGTTTTACGTGATGAGGATTAATGGCGGTTACCACTTGGAGAGAATACTTTGATCTATATCTAAAGCATGATCAGTGTTTACCGAGTACTGTTGACTCTCTCTTTAACTTGCACTGAAACCTTTTGCATAGTGCTATTACTAACTCTTAACTAATTCCTCTCTCAAAAGTATTTTATCACAAAACAGTTATTTTTTCAAGTGATTATTATTTTCACATTAAAAAAATACTCATGGCGAAAGGAATGCCTGCTGTGGCAGCCAGAAAGTAATGGACTGTTCGTGGACACAATCAGGAAATGTGCCTTTTGTTTTCCTGCACCTGTTGCTGTATTACAAATAAAATCATCCAATGTTTTATTAAATAAAATGAGAAGCCCTGATGAAATTGTACCAGCCATTACCAGGAAGTCTATTGAAAACATTCAGCAGCTGCTCCGTCTCAGTTCATTTACACTGGTAGGATTGTTTTGTCCTTCTCCTTCGGCTCTAAGCGAGAAAGCTACAGTGCTGTGTTAGTGTACAGCAGAGCCTTGGACCGTTTCATACCACTGCCCTCTAGCTCCTTTGGAATCAGTAAGAAATCGTGCTCAACAATACCTATGGCTTGTAAAAATTCGTTGGAAGTCAGCGTCCCGGGTCTTACAGCTAAGTGTTTTGTGAACATCAGCTTATACACCTGTACAGCACAGCGGTAACGCAGGTAAGGATCTACTGTATTGTCCTGATTTTATAGAGAGGGATTGATCAGAGTGGTTAAGAATCAAATCACTCAACCTTTCTTATTAGACAAAATGCCTAGGCAGCCTGAGGAATCCTCTGGGGTGGGCTGGGGGTCGGCCTTGTTCGATACAGTTATATCACCACTCTCTCTAAAGGTCCCTAACAGAATGGATCTCCCTTCTCTTCTGTATTTAGAAGTCCATACGTCTATCACATAGCTGTGCTGGCAAGTAGATGGAGACTCTTGCACAGATCAGACTGTAGTTCCTAACAAGAGCCACCTAATTTCAAAGAAAAGGTAACCCCAGCAATAATCTTCATGCTAAATACCGAACTGTAGATCTCACATTAAAACCACGAAGAACTTGCATCATAACCGTAGCCACTTTGGGTACTGGAAAATGGTTGATAAAGACTTTCTGCTGAAAACTGCATAATCAGGAATGTTGTTCAAACTTGCATGATTCAAACATTTCTAGGCTTCGTTTTAAAAATGTATGAGAAGTAGTTGGGTGAAGTGTCAGCCAAGCAGTAAGTGACAGCCCTCCTTTCGCACAGCAGCTAGGGAATGCAGCGCTATGTAGGCCTGCGGGCAGAAGGCGCAGCGTGAGGACCGCAGTCCCTAAGCATCGCCTGCTGCAGTGTTCCTTTCTGACCGCCCAGTGCGAGCAGAAAAACTACCGCCAGGCTGTCTCCCGCCCCATTCTTGCGATGTTACAAATTTGTGCATCTACTCTGGATTTACCCCAGTGCAACTCCATGAAGAATTTAGACTCAAATGTAAGGAAGTAAGCGAAGCACAAGCTTTCTAGAACTCCAAGAAATAATATGTGTAGAAGCTGTATGTCTAGAACCTTTGTATCTGAAAGGTTGATCTGAAATTGGACGCTGCCGTGTGACTCAGGCAGTTGTTGGCAAATGGCTTTGGCGTCCCCAGTTCGGCCTGCCATGAGTAAAGCCAAGCCAGAGATGCCACTAGCTCTTAGGATCCTGCGTCTGCTCTGCTTCGCTTTATTTCACAACCGGTCTTTTTGAGCCCATCCCACAGGTGTGTCCAGCTGGCTTGAGACGGCCCTTCGCTCCCTCTCTTCAAGAACCAACCTGAGGAGCAGGAGGAGTGAAAGAGGGAGGTGAATTTGGAAGTTAAAAGGACTCAGCTCTCCCTTGATAAGTGAGTTAAGGCCAGAGCATCTTTCACGGGGTGCTTAAGGGCCAGCACCGTTTTAAAATCACCGGTTGTTGCCGTCGGATCCACGTGTTAGGGTTCTGCGCCACTGGCTTACAGACTCGACACCTCCCTGGTACCAGTATAAAAAATTTCCTGGTGCCTGGAGCCAAAGCCATGAACGCGCTGCTTTAGCCCGGCTGTTCCCCCAGTCTGGTGCAGAGCGGGGCCCGTGTCTGTTCTGCAACAGGCAGGATGGGACGCAGCGTTACTCGAAAATGCTGTCTTTGACCCCGAGCTACTGGCAGTGCATAGCAACCAGGGCAGCAAGATGGGGATAAGGCTGCTTTTGGGGACAGGATGAGCGGATGGACGCGTCCTGTTGTGAAGCGAACAGCTGGGCTGTGTCATCTGCAGTCAGGCCCACAGGGACCAAGAGCTCGTTTGGGCTCTGGAACACCCCGTGACGGGGAAGCTGCTCTTCTGTCCTCGCTGAGGCATCTCCAGGGAACAAAATGGTAGGTGCTGGTACTGAACGCTTCCACAGTGGTCTTTTCTCCAGGTGGTATTTAGGTGGATTTGATTTCGTCAGTTGCTTAGGCTTGTGGCTGGAGTGGATAAATGGCGGCGTGGGATTAGTAGGGAGTGAGCAGCTCAGCAACTGCGTGAGGGAAGAGAAGGGCAGGGCCCAACAGCAAGGTGGACGTAAAGGATTTGCTCTGTGAACTGGGCTCACTAGAACTGAATCTGCCAGCAGATCCAAGAGGGTTTCTGAGGGGGGCTTCCAACTGCTGCCAGTAAAACAACTGCAGCTGGAAGAGGATATTCCTCTGTCGCCCGGAGCTTTCGATGCCAGCTGTGAGGTTTGAATATGACTTTGCTGTCATTGTGACCCTCTTTAGAAAAGAATTCTGTTCTCAGAGGAGCCAGACAGCAACCCTGCGAGGCTCTTACAGCCTAGGCCACACACTGCAAGAAATGCAGGTGGCTGCAGGAAGGAAAATAGGGGGCTAAGCCAGGCAGGTGTATTTTCCACAATGCTACATTTAATGTTTACATAAGGCAGATGCTTCTGTCAACCTTTCTCCTGCTCTAACAAAAGGAAGGCGAGTCCTGGTTAAAGTGTAATTTAAGATTTGAGTGGGGAACTGAGACATTCTCCATTTTTCTTTATCTGCCCTTCATGCTGTGTGATGCTCTCTGAACTCCATCCGGTCTTGATTTCAGACAGAAACTGAAACAGGCCTAAATGAGCAAAACATATATATATATATATACTATAAAATATATATATTTTAAAAACACAGAAAAATCTGCTGTATGATATACAGCAGGTGAAAGTAAATGCTCCCCCTGAGCAGCTGCCAAAAAAGTAGTTTGCTATCAGAAAATTGCTTATCAGCACAGATACAAGCATCCAACCAGCACTGTAACATTTCTACAGATAAAGAAATATGCAAGTTTGTCAAAGAATAATTTTCAATTATTTCTTAATTGCTAGAGAAAGATCTGCCTTTCTTTAAGAACACCGGACCACCACAAGTGAGCCGAGGTTACTGTATCCATACTGGAGCAGAGCATACTTAGGTGTAACGCCTCCACTAAATACTGATCTGCGTTAAATACTCATTCATGTTTTACTAGTAATTATTTAATTTAAAAAGTTAGGAATAATCATATTTTCTTGCAAAGAAAAATAATCAGAAGATTACACTTGGCATATAAAATACCAGGAGGAATATCAGTAAGACCACTATAAAATTTTATCACAGGAAGGACATTATTTTAATAGTTATTTAAATAACTTTCCACTAAATATATATATATGTATGTTGTTGTTCCCATAAGGTCACCCTTGCCTCTGGAACTTAAAAGTCAAAATCAGTAAGAAGAACTTTGAAATACCTGATATGAAAGTGTCCTGATAAATAACTAAACGTGGCCAAGTACCTCTTGTGATTTTCTCTCTTTGGACTGGAAGTGTTTGTCACGATACCGTAAGTCCACTCCCAATTTTATTATTACTGGCATGTTGCAATCACTCTCTTTATCTCATTCTAAAATAATTTGGAATTATTTGGGGAGTATTTGTAGAAAATTGTTGCTTACAGTAATGGGTCATGAAGCCCTTTAACCAGTGAACAGCTCCAACAAGATCTCTTTCTTTGCCCTTATTTCTTCAGAAGATTCAGAGTTCTTCACAAGTGAGAGTTTAAAGCTAATTCAATTTCTACAGCTGTGTGAGCTTGGAACTGTACTGAGGTGCCAGTACAAATGTTCAATTCTGAGACGCAGTTGTCCCCAGGCCACGGGTGGGCAGCGCTGGCCCATCGCACACATCCACTTAACAGGAAGCAGCCGGCACCATTACTGCCATATTTATTACTTGGCCATTTCAAATTTATTTTCTCAGCAAGGCCCTGATGATGTTATTTCACTTTTAGGAGGAAATGTACTTGAAACAATGGAAATCCTCTGCATTCATTTCTTCAGAAACTGGCAGTAGCTCAGCTGCCTGCTGTGAACCACTGCTAGACACGCTGCCAGCGCACGCCTTCTGCTGCACTCGGTGTACAGCAGTGCTCTCCCAGTGCTCATCTTCTGGAGGATACGCATGCAAAAGGTCAGCTCCCCCTGGACTCGGCAGGAGTCTAGCCTAATGAACTGCAAGGGTGCCTTCAGTACAGAGAAGACTTCTGAAACTCTGCACGTGCGTGGTTAACAGCAAGTTACCAAGCAAGCTGCAGCACTCGCTCTTCAGGTCAGACATACCACGCGGTACCGCACCAACAAGCTGAAGACTCTTGCGCAGAAAGAAATGCAGCTCTGTCCGCAACACCGGACAGGAAGGTGTGAAACACAAGCACTAAGGCAACTAGCCTCTGTGTGAGCAGTGTCTTACACCAGCTGCTCAGCAAGGGAAGAGGCAGCTGTTGGTCAAGACCCTTCACAGTTATGTTACGCCCATCTCATAAGGTACTACAGACAGTGACAGGACTTCGTTAGCTACTTTAATCAGTGATAACACACAAGTGTCCAGAAGTCAGTCCATTCAGGTAATGGGCCCTTTAATTTTTTGCTCGATTAATAAAAAAGTGATCCAATTTATCTGTTCCCTTATGGAGTAAATATTGAGGAGATTTAAGCACTACCTCATATCCATGAATTGTTTATCAGCGCACCCCTTATGATTTACATATTTGCAAAGTCTGAAAAATTATTATCTTCATGCAAAATGCTGATGCTGGTGGGAAGGGGAAGCAATTTAGGATATGAAGAAAGTTCTCTAAGTCAGTTATTAGAACGTCAAGCTTACCCTTATCTTCTCTGAGTGGGTTCAGGAGACAATCAAGTCTATAGTTACTGTTGAAGTCATCTAGAGGAATGATGCTAAGTCTTAACTTCTCAAATGTGTGTTTTGTTAACCGAAACATACAGTACATCCTCCAACCATCCAGCAGAAAGAGATGCGCAAGAGAAACGGCACAGACTACTCCAAGATATTTATAAACAAATTATTAATGACCACTTCATATCAGCTTCGAGTTACCTACATTTCTGAACAGATGAACACTCTCCTGCCTCTTCAGTTTAAAAAGTATTCCAGTTCTAGAATATAGAAAGTTTTAACATTAAGGCATACATACAGCTATGTTGTTTGCTTTAATTTAATAAAGATCAATTTACTCAGATACATGGAATGTTGGCACAAAACTAAAGCTCTTGTGGAACAGCTACCAATCATACACAAATATTCTGTGAGGTCCTCTTGACTTGCATTTCTCCGATAGGTACACCACAAAATGGCTTCAATAATACAAACTGAATGCCGGATCAAATCTCTAAATAATAAGTAGCAGTTAAAGTAAATGGTTTGCTTTATTTGTAAATTATGTACAGAATACATTTTTTTTTTAATTATGATGGAGCAGGAGAAAAAAAACAGCCGTAATTTCCAAACGGTGCTGCTTCCTTCACCTGCTGGAGATGACATCTTTCTCTGAACCAGATGTACAAAACCAGTTTGGATTTCCTCAGTTGCTGGCACACAGTCTGGAGAAACACAGAACACTGCAGCCAAACGCAGCACTACCAGCTTTTTACATTTTCAGTAAATACTTCTGCTAAAACTAGTTTTCTTAGGAAAGTTTTCACAATCTTTTGAAAATAAAATCAAGAAAAATATCAAGAAAGCTGTGGGCTAAGAAGGGCTTCACTTAACTAGCTATCAAATGAGTATAACTAGGAATAATTTGGTCATTCAACTTTTACCTGTTTTACAAAAGCAAGTTTGAGAAGCTAAACTAATCGACCAGTTATGCAAGTACCAGAAAACTATGTTTTTCAGTATGTTTGAGGACGATCTGGGCAATCTATCAATCAATAGAAAACTTGTCAGATTGATAAAACTTCCGTAAATGGATATTAATGATTAACATAGTACCAAGTAATCAAGTTAATGGTTAAAAAAATGAAGGAACTAGATATAAAACTGTTTGGTAACACGTATATTTCAGCAAACAAAGACGCTACTGTATGGTCTATGTTTTGGTGATCAGCCAACAAAGAAAATCCAACCATTTGCACATACTTAGTCCCCAAACCACAGTGAGTTATGATTTTTCATGTGAAGGCCTACTTTCGGTATCTTCCTCCTCTTCCTCTTCACAATCCTCTTCATCTGTTTGCTGTTCCAGTTCCTCTTTTGTGATCATTTCAAAGTCGTTTCCATTTCCACTACTGTGCTGGGACCTGTCGTCTTCACGCCTGTCACTGTCAGTGTCTGAATGTCGCTCTCCTCCCGAGCCGTCTGTTCCCAAGTTCCTCGTTGCTTCTGTTTTCCCATCGTCGTCTTCCTTCTTCTCACTATCTGATTTCTCCTCACTGTCGTATTTTTGCTGCTTTTTGGATTCTGACTTTTCCTCTTTCTTTGAGTCTGCTTTTGGTCCTTTGTATTCGTGTGTGTACAGGGGCCTGAAGGAGTCAATGAATCCCACGTCTGCTGTAAGATTTGGCAAGAACCAGAAGTGATGCCTTCCTCCAGTGATGAGCCAGATGATAAGGAAGAGGATGCAGCGAGCTGTATGGAAAAGGAAAATGTTTGGTTTTATTATAAACATCCACACTGTACAACTATGGTGTAAGAAATATCCACTGCTAACACCCACCCCAAGCCAGGGGCAGGGGTGACCCTGGGGGAAAATCTCTCATTCTGCAACGGCAGCGTGGAATAATTTGTCCTTACCACGTCTCCCCCGCGCCACTAACCATGTATTTTATCTACGATTTAGCTCTTAATCCCCTCCGCGGAAGAAATGCAAGCCAAAGAAAGCTTTAAAATCCTGGTTACACCACTCTCACCACTGAATTTGTTCTTAGGTACAGCTCTTGGGTTTCTTTTGCCCATTTTTGGGTTGGTTTCTATTTTTTTTTTTTAAACAGAGGCAGTAAACTGATCTCGGCCATACAGGAAACACTGTACAGGAAACACGAGCAGGTGACACAAGTGTGTGCTCTCTTTCTTTCAGCGGCCCAACTCTGACGCCCAGTGGCCAGGAGCAAAATGCGCACAGGAATCCGCCTGGCTACTGCTACCACCACCGCACTGGGCAGCGAGGCAGCCGCACCGCTCGGACCACGGTTAAGACGCAGGCCGTGCCTCGCCCTTTTAGACTTCACCTGCAGATAAACTGACGATGACCGACACTTACCAACGGCAAGAAGAAGAATACTGGCAACAAAACAGCCTGCGCCTACACTGAGGTAATAAACGCCAACACGCATTTCTGCTGGCCAGAGCGGGAACAGAGTTGCAGCTATAACGGCAATCACTACATAGAAAGATAAAAGAAGAAAAGCATGAGAAGCACAATTAGTTTCTCCTGGCACATGTATAAAGGTTCTAGGCTTACCATTTAGTCAAGGTACAGGCTTAGCATAGCATGAGCTACTGATATATTTCAGTACAGTATTTTAGGCCTTGACCGAAACCTGGTCTAGTGGCACTGCTCCTGTTTTCGTACTGGGCAGGCAGACACCACATCCAGCAACTCTAGGTCGCTGTGCTTAGTCAGCCAAGCAAAGAGGTCACCTCTGAGGAGAGGGCATGAGCAAAGATGTAAGCAGGGAGCTGCCTACAACCAGAGCAGCAGGACACAGGCACAGGGAGCTGGGTAGAGATCGTGGTGGCCCCAGGGGCTGGTCAAAGGCCTGAATGTGGCCCCAAGGGATGGATGGCATGGACTCTCAGGACAGGTGGCTCTCTCGGGGTGAGGAAGCTGGAAGGTACAGGTCAAGGGCATTAGGACAGCAGTACAACGATCTCTGAGCTCACTGACGTCAGTTCACATCAATTCTAATTTAGATTAAAAAAAATAAAATTAACTGATTTGGCTTATCCTACACAAATGCAAGTTCTAGGGTCAGAAAGGTATCACTCAGTTTAAAATAATTCCTTTAACATCTTTTACATTTTTATATAACCCACATTTGACTATTGGGCAACTTACTTGTTAGCTTAAAGCAACGGAAATAAACAGCTTGCAACCTTGTGCAAGTTCAGACATTTGCTAAGGCATGTTTCAGGTTGGTTTGTTTTAAACACATGCAGCCTCTCCATCCTGAGATCAAAATTCACATGATTGGTACCAAATCATGCTTAAACTGAAGGCAAACCTCCCCAGGGACAGAGAGGCCTGTTGACACTAGGCGTACATTCATGATGTGCTCACTAGTACCTGCTTGTACTTACCAAGTACAAGTCCCATGGCAAAAGTTTTAAAGTGAACAGGGTCATAGATCCACACATACACCTACAAAAGAAATAATCTGGTTTACACTTGAAAAAGCAGCTCTCTAATATATGATTTCATTTATTCCCTCATCCAAACGCTTACTGCCATGCTATAATACTTGGTGCTGAACAAGTCCCTGCGGTCACTACCGTATCGGGGAGAGGAGCAGGGCAAGAGGTCGTGTACTGGGGGCAGGGCTATACTTGGAACAGGACTTGAAACGGGTTTCTGCCAGTGAAAAAGCTGCAAAAGGAGACAGGCATCCAAGGGGCTGGACACCTGCGCGCCCACGCCGCTGCCTCAGCTACGTGCTGGAGGCCGAAGGACACTGTGCTGCTGAGGCAGGACCCAGGGCAGAGCTGGGCAGGGCACAGGCTGTGCTGGAGCCTTCCAGCTGGGAGGGGAAGGAGCTTCGGTACTGCGTCAGAAACTGTGGGAATCTCAGGCTGGATCTCTCATACAATTGCTTCGCGAGAGAAGCTGTATCCAGAGTAACTTACAGGTGATGTAAAATCCTGGGGAAAACCATCAGACAGTAAAATCGATGGGGAAATGAAAGATTCAGAAATACCACTGAATCAAGGTTTGTTTTTATCTGTCTTTATTCATTAATGTTGTTCACCATGAAGCCAAAAAACTTTTGTAAAAAAATAAAGTTTCTCAGGTCCACCAAGAGTAAACAAAAAATATTTCTAGCTTTGAAGAGATTCCCTTAAGGTAAAAAAACCCAGACTGAACCTGTGGAACAAAGCAACCAGCTGAAATGCTCAACTCAGGTTAAGTCCCATTTGATGGCTCCAGGTAAGTATAATTGTACCCTCTGTGCCACAGCGCAGTTACCTAAACATCTACAGTTGCAACACTCCATACAAAATATTTGTGCGAGAACTGTGGATCCATTTGAATCAGACTTGCTCAGCCTTATTTGAAAAAACTTCTTGGTAAAGGGCCGGATTTTCTGAACTAGAAAAATAGGATTTTTTTTTTCTTACCAAACTGAACAGTTTGAATCTTGGCTATTAATTGTGAAAAGAAGCTGCTGATCGCTAGAAACCAGCAACCCTCATAGCAGACGAGCTGATATGAACTACCAGGAAGACATCTTAGAGGCAGTAATACAGTTTTTCAGTGTGATGCAACACGTATTCAATATTCTACTTCTCACAGGGTGTGGAATTTGACTGTGCGCAGGCGTAGCTCTGCTGCCAGTCAACTGTTCTGTGAGCCCAAACAAACCGAAGATCATGACTGGTGACTGGGCAGTAAGATAGTGTGTAACATCCAGTGTTTTTAAGTGCAAAATAATGAATGGAAAAAAACTGCTCTAATGTAAATACCCAAGGACTGGCTCCAAATTAGCTACTACTTAAAGAAAGTTCTTGGGAGTTGCAGTTCTTAAAAAATGTCAGCTCATTAATAAACAAAAAAGTAAACAACATTAAGACAAAAAGTAAATACTGTTGTACTGCAAACAGCGTTCTGCACCCTCACTTTGAGTGTGGCGTGCCATCCTGGTTACTCCACGTACAAGACAATGGAGAAGATCGGAGGCAGCTGTGACTCTACGCCAGCTGGGATGAAACAGAGCAAGGTGGGTTATAAAAGGACTGATCGAGAAGAGTAAAATAAAGATACTTCAAGGAAGCACATTTTCGGCACAAGTGATTTATTTACAGTGTTCACTGCCATGTATGTTTTATAACCAAAGCTATACAAGAATCTTAGGGCAGATTCCAGTACAGTGACACACAGCTTCAACACAGAGCACAGTATGACTCTGCTGAAGTGAAGACTTACCACTTCTACCAAATCTTAACAGCACAAATATGACTCTGTACTTTACAGAGCTGTTAAAGAATTCAATTATTTGTCTTCCAGGAAAGTACAGAGAAGTATTTAAGACCACAAGTTCAGTGGATGAGAACTCGGGAACGCCTAGGCATCACCCATCTGCCCAGATCACAAAGTCAGCCAGCCTCTGGATGGCAGGTAGTTTTGGTTTCCCCGCCAGTGACTGACCACCGTGTTCTAAAAGGCTTGTGTTTTGTTTAGAAATATTTCAGCATGGCAACGGCCAGTGGGTAACCAGGGTTGGAAGGGACCTCAGGCGGTCTCCAGGCCACCCTCCTGTTCAAAGCAGGGTCAGCTGCGGGGCCTGCCCAGGTTACTAGGGGCTTTACGCAATCCGGTCTCGAAAGCCTCTGAGGACAGAGGATGCAGCACCGCTGTGGGCAGCCTGCTCCAACACCCCCTTGCGCCCCGAGAACAAACATTTCACTTCATGGCCACCAACACGTAAACTACGGGCAATTAAGCCTTCTTTTAGATTTTTCTGAGTTACTGTCCTACATTTATCTCCCTCTAACCTCTTTGCAAATACCTAAAAATACGATGTGTCAGCATCAGCCATCACATGGCCATTCATTTTTCTTTCAACATGTCAAGACAGAGGCTGCAGAAATCCCGTAAATTAACCTATTATCTGAGAATAGTACATTGACACTAGAAGTTAGAAAGTACCCATAAATCTTACCTCATTTCCGTCCAAGAAAACCTGGTCTTCGTGTGGCTCAAGTTTAAACTTCCTCTTAGTTTCCTTTTTCTTGGGTGTTCCTGGTGTCTCATCCTGAGGATAAGCACAAATTATATTTATTAAAAAAAATAATAAAAAAGAAAGGGTTTTAATTTCTAGTATTTTAATACATTGAGTCTGATAACTTTTCACAAGCTTAAAAAAGAAGCGTGAACGTGAACTTAAGATGCTTTATTTCCTCCTGTTGTCATTTACTACCAACTGGGTACCTCAAAAATGAAAGAAAATAGAAAGGAAAGAGAAAATTTATTTTAGTTAGTGTCTAAGGACTAGACTATGACTTCAGGATTACATGACATCTTCAAATGCATAGCGAAGCTCTGCTGATACTAACAGAAAGCCTGCACAAAGATCAAGAACACGGTACACCACAGTCACTAACTTCATTAGAATTCCTGGGCTCCTTGGTGCTGTATTTACCACACAGGCGTCCTTTCAGAAGCAGTTTCTGCCTGTTTATTCTCTACCCTCCTCAGTCTCTTTCTGCATCTTGCACTTCCTCTTCCCTGTCTCCTCCTTCCTTCTCTTTGCTTGAAATTAACTTTCTAATTTTCGCCCTGTGTTGTTCAAGTTACTACCCACTGGCTTATATAATCCACTAAAATATCAGTTCAATAATTAATGATTAGTTTAAAAATTAACATTACTTTTAATAATGTAACACTCCAGATGACAGGAACTTGGAGGAGTTCATAACTTCCATAACCAGCATTCTGAAGGACCTCAAGATTTATGTAATCTTACACTGACTTCTATGTTTAGACTGCCAGCAAGTTGGTTTTTTTCATAATTGTTTTATTAGCCATGTAGCTTTCTTGTGAGATCTAGACCTCTGTACATATGGACTCCACCTCTCACTAAATGTTTCATAATTTCACTCAGGAGCATCTGGAATAATTTTGAGCACTAGCCTGCTAACTCACACTGGATTCACACCACTGCATACAGAAGAAAAAACCACATCCCTTCATCAAGTTTCTCCTGCAGATTCCTAACATTTTAATTCAGGAATTCTGCTCTGCTAATAAAATAAATCAGGAATGAAAACATGAAAAAACATATGAAAACTTGTATAGTAATAGTTTGAACTTTAAAGAAAGTAAATCAGAAGTCTGTGAAAACAAGGCATTACACAGATCAGTAATAGAGCTGTCACACACAAAAACTACACTATCACAGAGCTGTTTACAAGCACCAAGTATCAAATATTACATTCCAAACATTCTTATTACCAAACACTGCAAAACTGTTTTTGTTTCACATGTGCAGCTGCACTGCTCGAGACGTTCGGTCATGTGCATCGCTCGATGCTCATGTACACTCGTACAGGGCATCACTGCCTGCGGCAGCTGAAGAGAAGTAGATTTTTATTAACTCAGTCCACATTAGAAGGTGATGAGGTACACAGAGGCCTCACTGAAGCCTTTTTTTTGGATCTACATCAAGATCAGAACAACTCTAAAGTTAAAAAAAAAAGCAGCGTATTTCGGAGATGAAAACAGGCAAAAACAGGTATGTCACATTTTTGAACAACCAACCATATTTTTAAGCCAATGTAATCTTAACCATCAGTTAATGTGTTCTCTGTTACAGGTTTGTCTCTTCTCTTACAGACAGCACTTACCTTCTTACACTCCTCTTTTTCACCATCCTTTTTCTTTTCCTTTTCTTTCTCCTTCTTAGTTTTTTCATCTTTGCCACTCTCCTTCTTGCTCTTTTTCTCCTCTTCCTTCCCACTCTCAGCCTTGCCTTTTTCCTTTTCTTTCTTTGTATCCTTGTCAGGTTTCATTTTCATCACTTTTAACGCTCGATGAAAGAACTGTTTTTTCAGGAGTCTTAAAATGAAAAAAGTTAAAAGACACATTTAAGTGTGGCTGCGATAATAATGTTTACACTCGATTATGTTATGAGATACCAGTCTAGATTATCTATCTAATATGAGTAGCACAACTGAAAGACTGAGGTGACCGTCGCCTGCTCTATTTACAACTAAATACACCAGACCTAATTATCCTGTGTCTCACCTCTTGCTTTGCTTTGTTTGTTCATCTGCTCAAAACTAGGTAAAACCCATACTTGCTGTGGCAGCATTTTGCCTAGATATAAATGAATACACAGACACAGTATGGAGGAAGTCATCAGGTCAATTTAATTATCATTCCCAATAATACAACTCCGTCTAATATCTATTTTCAAGTCCATGTCGATGTATTTCATAGCAAAAATAAGAAAGTGGACACATGGCTTATCAAGTTCCTTGGTAAGAGGTGTGTGATGAATAAAACCACCCCGTTGGAACTGGGTTACACACGCAAGCATTCCAATCACGTCAGCTACAAAGATACCTTATAGCAACTAGATATGGCCAGCGGGGCACCAGGAAGTAGTATTTAGTAGTCTTAAGGATGTCACCAACAAGTAAGGTCCTTGAAAGGACCATAGCCAAATTCAGAACAGGAAGAGCAGTAGCGAACACTGCTCTTCAGACTGAGAGGAAGCTGCAGGGTGTGAAATCCAAGCACCCATTCACACTGAAAAGCCCGGTCCTATGCTCCAAAACAATTTGATTTGTTCTTGGTTTCTTTCATCTCTTGCTGCAGACCAAATCCTTATGGTGCACTGCTTGCTAAATTGGGAAAACTCGCTAAAGAGAGAGAAGTCATTCTACTAATTAAACTCATGTGCATGCTGACTATCAAACAGTTGTGTCAGGTGTATCAAAAAGCCCCCCTTCCTTCAGACAACTGTTGACATGGATTCTCTTTCTAGCAACAGAAAATCACTTGTTTGGGAGAAACTACTTTTCTTCACAGCTAGAAGTTTAGGTGGCTCAGGTACCGAGCAGTGCACAGGGCAGGTCTGGCCTGCAGCACAGCTCTTCCACTTGCAGGAGCTACCTCTGTCTCTGATGGAATATAAAAAGATGGGACTGCGCCAGAGCTACTGCTCAGCGTGTGGAGCCACAGTACCAGTGCGGCCAACAGCCAGGTCCTGAGGCGAGACCGACCTTCACTTGAAGTCCAGACTGCTTGCTAATTCCTGACCTGTTAACCCTCTATAGATCTGCTGAACAAGGCATTATTGATGTAGCTTATTTGTGAACAAAACCCCTCAAAAGAAAACTTACTGAACTGAGATCAATATATAAGTGTACCAGGAGACCCTATGTACTGGAGCAGCATTACGAGTTCAGTTAGTAACTTGCTTTCAACATGTAACTGATCGATGCAGTTGACACAGGATGAAGGAGCAGGATCTGATATTTGTTTTTTTTGTTTGACAGGGCAGGTAAAACAAGCAATAGCCACACCAAGAAAGTTAAGGCACTTGTTTTTAATACGAAAAAGAGCCTAAGCAGCCTTTTATACTGAAGGGATTATTTCTGTGTTAGGATATTCTTCCATCCCTTCCAAAAGGCAAAGGAAGCAGGCAGTGCTAATGTTTAAAACTCTGAAAACGGCTTCAGTGACCAAAGGCGTCCTTAGCATTATTAGCAATATAGAAGTGAGCAAAAGAAACCAAACTGCAGACATGGCATGGTGCCAAATGGATCATCAGGGCACGAAATGATACTGGTGATAAAGATCAGTGCCAGAGAACAGAGGGCTGAACTCATGTTCTTTGCACACTACACAAGCATTCCTTACACTGCTGGAGCTGAAGGACTTAACCAACTGTTATCTCATCCGATGCTTCAGTAACTGAAGAACAAACACGCAGACTCCTACCTCGGTCCAAAGACTCTGGAAGGGAAAACTTGTTTTTCTGCTTGCATTAAAATAATGCTTTTTTCTAAACTTTTTTGAAGAAATCAGCAAAAGTATTAAAGTTCAAACACAGGATCAGCCCTGCCTCGGCCCTGGAACTGGAGGAAGAATCTCACCTTGCTGGATGGCTATCTAAAAGAAGCTAGAAAAAAAGACTAAATATAAGCCATATTCTTCATTTCTAAGTAACTTTCGCAGAGCTGTACAAATATAGGCAGTCCCCTCAACCCTATGCATCTGCCCCAAATGAGATATAGTCAGAATATGCCATTCATCTAAACAAAACACCCAGAGCACACTAAGCAGCAGAGAAATACCACTGAGAGGCATAAACTCAACCTCCAAGTCCAGCTTCTGCCACGATGGCAGACTACGTCCATGGGAAGGAGATGTTTGAGAGCTCTGAACCTACCAACCTGAAATAACTACAAAATTTAGGAAAATCGTTTTGTTCATCGTGCTGCCCCAAGCAGCATAATGAAAGCATGAGAGAGTTTTGAGAAGAAAGGTGATGAAACTACATTGTTTCAATTTCTCGTGTTACACCCTCTAACTCAGTAATAAAAATGAAATTATTACTTTTACATACAACCACAAGTGTTTTAGAATGCAGGAAGTTCTTTTATCAAAGGAGCCCAAGTGAAATTCGTTCCTAAATATCTAAGGCATCCTGACAACTACTCTCATTAATAAAAATGATGAATGAGGCTAGGTCATACCTGTTGCAATAATCAACTACAGACTCTCGGGTTGTAAATAAAGCCTCTTCTCCTTTCTTTGCCTTGGCCCATTTAGAATCCAGGAGGCAATCCACAGCTTTTGAGGCTAGAGGGAAAAATGGAATTAAAAAATGCTTTAAAATTAATGACATTGATTTTAACATTTAGTCTATATTCCTTGAACCAAACCAACCAGTCAGTCAGTTCTGGTGATGTTCCACATCGTCTCAATCTTTAAAGTAAGACTAGCCACTATTCTGAAATACATCACTTGCTGTGATTTAAAGGTGTGTAGTTGTCCAGAAAGAAAAGTTTATTGTGTTTACTTCAAGCTGATAAGATTAATTTTATGGCTATCTAATACCTAGATAAGTTTTCAAAACCAAACTGTAAGATCAGTAGTTATTAGAAAAAGCACTAATAATAAAACAAAAACAGTCCCCCTGCCTCCCCCAAGTACAACGTTAGAAAAAGAAAGTTTCATTCTCTGCTTAAAAGCAACCCTACCGATAAAATAATCAACTCGGTGGCCCATCATGTTGGTGGATTTTGTCGGACAGTTGAAACGTAAGTATTTAGCAACAGCCTTCTCCTCCTTGAATGGCTCACCAACCTCCTACAACAGTAAAAGTGCAAAATTAATACAGTTTTAAACACATGGGAAAATTACTCATTTGGGCTTAAAAATCAGATATTGCAAAGTTCTCATTATTTTATGGCAATAAAGAACAAACAAAAATGTAAAAAGGTGTAAAAATAGGTCAAGTCATTTTTCCCCATAACCTTCTGTTTACATACAGCAAAAAAGCAGGAATTCTGAAGTTAGATGATCCGAAGGTAATGACTATAAACTTGTTTAACAGCTCTGCAAAAAAAGAGCACACTACAGGAGGAACCAAGAGGAGAGGATTGGGCACACGGAAAGCTGCTCAAGGCATACAAGCTTGGATGGAAACAGCTGTGGAGCTTGGAGCAAAGAAAAACAACAGTGAGGAACAAGCACGTATGGAATGACAGCAACGCAGGCATGTTGTCAGAATACAAAGCAGTCTGGATTTCACGTGAAAGAGGAGAAAACCATATTGAAAAGAAGTGGAAAGATTTGGCTAGACAATTTCAGCACCACTGCACAACTACAAAATGACTCAGACTTCAGAGTACCACTGAGACCCTCCCAGTCTAGAGACTAGGAACATCAGCATGAAGCACAGCAGGATGAGGTACACAAACGTTGAAACAGCTGTTTTACAAAAAAAAGCAGCCCTTAGTCTGCACACATTCATAAATTCTGTACATTTACCAACTTTCAGGGAGGTAGCAGCATTCGAAGATTTCCAAAACAGAACGATGGAGATGGGCATTTTTCATTATGTAAAATTAAGACCTAATATTTGTAAGCCGGAAAGGAAGACCTTTCTAATGTTCCTCCTTCACAAAAACACATCTGAAACAAACATTTGGCTTATTACACCGACTCATGCAAACTTCCTCAAAATCCCTTTCTGTGAGAGTGCTTTGAATCAGTAAGGCTTAATTCTCCAAATCCCCCGGGCCGTGGTAGATCAGCAACAGGGAAACCCTAGGACAACTTTTCAGACTGGCAGTACTGTTTCTGTACCTATCCTTCTCATGCTGGCCAAAGAAACAGATTCTAGAAGCCACAAAACAGACTGATGCTTTACAGGAATATATAGAATTTAAAGATTTTATTTACAGACATGTTTTTAAAGGTCAATAATCACACACTACCTCCACTACCGCTTTTAAGATGTATAACCATAGTATCACAAGAAGCACGTTAAGCAGAAATGCGAGGTCAAATAGATGTTGTTACACCAGAATACAAACTTCAGATGGCGAGAGCTGTTAATTTTCAACAGTTTGCACAGCTAACTTTCAAAATCAACTGGTTAATAAATTATCCTTCCAGATGAGACTGTTGCTTTTCCTACTTGAGGACAATTTTAAGGAGAATAATAGAGACATAAGATATCCAAATTACCAAAAGCACTCCATAGTTCGTCAGTTTTGAGATTATTGACATTTTTTAAAGCCTATTTATATGTGTGCAGAAATACGCCCTCATACTCAACCAGTCAGACAGTTTTACAAACATGTGCCTAAATTCAGCCATGTGATCTCAGCAGTCCTCACATAGGTTAAATTCGCTCTTTCTCCATGTTCAATCTTCCCCCCACCCACAATTTTAAAAATCTGTATGAAATATCAGATAACTCATGGAAAACTGTTCACTAACTGGCAGTGCAAGTATGCACATAATTTATATGCCGTGCTGTGATGTCCCCTTATATGGTACAGTTGTACCAGTAATTGTAAATCACTGATGCTACTACCAAGTTTGGTACCAAAACAGATTTGGTTTAATAGCAACAAAATGAGTTACAAAGCATTTAAAGAAAATGAATGAGCGTGTACCATCGTTACCATATGGCACACACACTAAGGTACCATGGAGACTGACGACTACAGGCAGCAATTGTTTCAAAAGAATGCTTTTCTGGTATTTCTTACCAGAAAATTAAACTTCGAACAATTCACAGGGCAAACATTCTTCTTCACAGCACAGACAGCAAAACAGTCAGAGAAGCTACAGATATCACATCAATGTTAATTCCTCTGCTAGGATATTTTTTTCTTCCTCAAATATTTATGATTCTGCTAGGTCATGTGATGAGCTATACAGGCAGTGGCTGGCACCAGGAGAATTTTTTTTTTGATTGCTTCTTACTATCTATTGCTTTGTCCTTTTCTGTGGGATGGTTTCGTAACACCCCAAACAAAAGAGCTTCCCTGTGAGAGAGTGCCACAGTTTAACTGAGCTCATTCCAAGAAACTTTCCCCTGCAATTTGTTCCCCATTTTTCACCCTATTTTCATCCCTTTATTTGCAGAGCCAGGCTTCTGTTAAAATATTAAAACAGATCATTGACAGAAAACGGTATTAAATTTCATGATAAAATTATATCAATAAATGCACTGAGAATTTCAGTATCTTAAGCACAACTTTTTAAACACGCAGTTTTACCAATCTTTATGTTCAGTTGTAAAAATAGTGAAGACCCAGGCATTTCAAATGAATCCAGGGGTAGTTCTCAATAAATTACAAAGCTTTGAAACAGATGACACAGCCTTCAAAAGCATACGAAAACTTCCTGGTATTTCAAGTTTGCTTTTACAGGAGATAGGCAGAAAGATTTAAGAAACATTTCAGGCAATATATTTCTGGAATGTTGTAAAATGTCTTCTTAATTCAAATTCTATGATTAAACTGTTTTCAATTAATAAAAAAAATAGGACAGTTTCAAGCTTCCAAGTACTTTTGTTCTACACTTTGGTTTAGACCCTTGCATCTGCTTTGATATTAAATATCGAAAAATGCATGTTGTCACTAAACAGCAAGTAAAATTTAGAGATTTATGATCCCTGATAATTTACAAACTCTGGAAGAATGCCTTTAAAAATAAAATCAAACCCAATTTCGTATTTATCTAGACAAAAGAACTCCATCTACAGGGAGACAGGAAAAGCAGTGCTTAGCCTACCTATTTACTAGAAATGCACTTAAATTTTACAATTTTTGAGAATAATTCTCAAGCATTCCTATCACAATTCTCTCCTATACGAATTCATAAAACAACGTTGACATTTTCAAACCCAGGGGCCTTCCAGACCCACTGAAGTGAACGGAAAACCCTAATCAAATTATTTTTTTACCATTATCTCCCAAATCAAAGTATAACACAGTACATTCTGAACTTCCTTCAGTATGCTGATGTAGTTCCCAGTTAATTCAGCCTGCCACTGGGACTGCAGCAGACAAGAGGCCTGTACACATTAAAATAAAAACATCTGAACTGAGATATTAAAACCAGTGTGCCCATGAGCTTTCTTCTCCCTCTCATCTCTACCTAAGTACAACTTATTCAGGTTCTTCTACTCCTGGAACCCTTCAACTGATGTCAAAAGGCCAGAGTATATTTTTCGTGGTTTGAAATTTCACTCCTTTTTTCCCCCTTTTGCATGACAGTTGCGAGGACAGAGGCATGACAAGGTAGGATTATTTCCTTCCACAACACTGTAATGTAAACAAGGTTTCTGGAAAATCAGAATAGAGTAAATTATGACTGTCACTAGCAAGTTATTTCACGTGCAGACAAATGCATTACAAGAATTTACGCTCCTCTGTTTTAAAGGGGTCTTAAAAATTCTTTGATTTCAATAAAATGAATATCTAGTTTATTTCTTTGCTCCTACATCTGAGAACTCAGATTTTCAGAACACCGTCCCTCACAGAAGACTTCTGAAGCCTAATAGTTCATACAGTTTTCAGCTAAGAAACACAAGAAATTCAGGCACCTTTGTCACCTGCAGGCTGTTTTTCAAGCTGAGAGGCTACGTCAAAAATAACAGTGTGTCCACTCATGTTCTATCCCTCATATTGTAAGGACACTACAACTGTATTAGTGTTACCTTCTCTGAAGATGCTCTGAGCACATCAAAGCTTGGGCTGCATCGCAAGCTTATCTTTCCCCTCCCCTGCTGACTCTCAGGACCTTAGACTAGAAGATGTTCTGTGGCAGGGGAGTGGGTATTCCTCATCCATTCTGCTGACACATTTATACTTGGCCTAAAATGAACCAGGGTGCAGCAGGACAGAGAAAAAGCACACAAATCAGCATGATTCCATAGATCACTGGGTAAGGGTGGGTAGGTGGGAAACAAACACGTTAGGGTCCTAGGACATGCTCTCAGGACTCCATTTGTGTTTTCTTCGGTGACCAACAAGCACAAAATTGTCTAACTCTTGCACTGATGACCAGCACGTGGATGGTCCGAGGTCTCTTAAAATAAACTGTGGCAGAGCCACGCAGCAAAGCCAGCTCTTCTGGATTACTGTGGCTCTGTGCTAGCCACAAGACATTACCTTTTCTTCACAGAAAAAAGATTAACAGATTTTTTTTGTCCTACACATATCCTATAAAAACAGAAGTATTTGTTCTCTTCCTTCTTTCTTTGCAGCCACCACTAATTTTTTTGAGCAAAAGCTGTAAACATACAGTGTTCTAAAACACACGCCAAAGGAGCAATGTACAGTATTTTGAAACACGGCAGCTTCAGTCTTCTTCTAACCCCAGGCCAGTTGCTTCGACTTTTTCCCTTCCCACCTCCAAAAACGTAACTCAGATTTTCGAAAGACAGCAATTCTTGTTTTAATGACAAGTCGGGCTGCTACTTTTAATTCCTTTTTTTTTTCTTTTTTCAGTTTTTTTCCCCCTCTCAATCTTTGTTTCTTCCTCCTCTGTCACCTGATACCACTCACTTTTGACAAAGTTATTTAGCCATTCTCCTTTGTTATCATTCCCCTCAGCTTTACTAGAATTTATGAGAAAATAAACACAAATGGACAAGCTAGATTAAAATCTGCGTTACTGGAAAACCATTGCATTGTCATTTCGGAAGATCCTTCCTATACTCATTCACAAACAACTGTAGCACAGGAAGCAGCAATGCAGCTGTTCACATTTTCCTTACAGCAGAAGACACGACAGAACTATGGGCTACAACAGTTAATACTGATTAGTAGATGTCCTCCATCAGGAGAACCTCAAAGCTTGAATCCAGTGATTCAAGAGAAAAAAAAAAGTCAATAAGGAAGTTACATACCATTAATGGTGTGTACACGGCATTGATGCCACCTCAGCCATCAATTTGCAGCGAGACAATTTGCCTGAACACTGCTCAAGAACTCTCTTCTCTATTTGTAAGAGCAGTATTGATATGCATTAGCATCTCTAGAGTAGAGGACGCAGCACTGAGGTGCTCTGCAAGTGCTGTTAATCGCAACACAAAGATAAACAAGACTTCACATGGGCAGAATAACACCGGGCACAATGGAACCTGGCCAATGTAATTAAAACTTAATGCCTACTTAACAGTCGAATTGCAGCCCTGCCACCAAAGTGCCACGTGTTACCCAGCTGAATGCCTGTCAAAGTAACCAACTCCGAAGACTTTGTGCTTAAGTGAGTATTTCAGGATACCTATGGAACCGTATTTTTTTCCCCAAGAAACGAAATAGCTTTCATCAGGTTGCTGGAGTAACAGGCATTCAAAGACATCTCCCATCTTTTGAGATGCATCCGACTAAAGAAAGAATATTAAACTAGCCATTAGACAATACATGTTGTTTTTCTTTTAATAAGTCCTTTATACATGGCAATCATTCTTGATTTCAGAATTTGAATCACGTGGGAGCCCACTGGCTCGAGCAATCTGCATCCCACAGAATGGTAGGGGTTGGAAGGGACCTCTGTGGGTCATCTAGTCCAAATGATCCACAGACCAGTCTCTTTTCACTACTGCATGTCTGAAGTAATCTCCATGTTAATTACAGTTAAATTACCATCAGGAATGACACTTTGAAAACTTTACCTCTAAAATGTCTTTATTCAAACTTTCGAAGTTAGGATTTCTGCAGCTTCCGTAACTTTCAGCTTGTTAGCAGAGCTATGCAAGACAGATTGGGCAATGTATCTTTTCATGAAGATGCATTCTATAAAACAGATCCTTCCTGTTACCACCTCCAATGGAAAACACAGAAAGCAGACTTGACAGAACTGTGAACTACTGTATTGAGACTTTTTTCAGGTCTCATCTCATGGGCAGCTAGCAGACCTAACTACCAGGATTCCAATCTTGATGGCAGACTCAAAAATCCTATAAAAATTATTCAGAACCTGAGTTCTGCACATGTAGTATTTGTAATTGAACTCTATTACCTCAGCCTCTTCCACAGCTAAATACACCGTCTCCTCTTCAGAGCCTTACTTTTGTCAAGAAATAGAGCTCTGCTTCATGACGATGGAGTATTCAAATGCCACAGTTGCATACACTATGATAAACAGTCTCTGTTAAGGGGTACACATCACCCTAAAATAAGTACACACTTCTAAAGCACTTGAAACACCTACAGATAAAAACCCCAGACTCCACTTTAAAAGAAGAAACTTGCAGCATTATCCTGAAACGTGATAATCATACTGTAACTATGCCAATAAAGTTCAAAAAGCTTAAAGTACCCCAAAACCAACTACCAAGAAAAATACATGTTGTTTTATCCACTGACCAGTGAAGAACACCCTTTGGGCATTCAACAGTATTCTTTGTTCGCTGTCTTGTCTTCCCATTGTTGTTGACACACACTGGGAAACTACTAAGATGCAAGGCACATTTATCTGCATAATTCTATCACAAATTTAGGCCACAATCTTAAACCTTAAGTGTTAACACCCAGACATCGATTTCATTACTAACAATCCAGGAAATGCTTTTACTGCTAACAGGCTTGAAATTATACGTGTGCTTAAGTGCTTGCAAGACCACAGCCTTGGGTATTGCACAAAACATTAAGTTACATTTAATTTGATTTTGATGGATGCTTTATTGAGCTGTTACCATCCTTGCTAAGGGACAGTCTATGACGATTATGAAGAGAGAATAATTCTGTAATGTTTTACAATAACTAATTGAATGCCGTGATTGATAAGGCTTGCTTAACGAGATTTTGATTAATCACTCTTTGCATTTCTCCCCTCCCCCAGTAATCAGAATTAAAGGTAAAAAAGGAATCAACACAAGTACAGACACATCATGTTCTTGTGGGAAGGGAAAGTGGGCTGGGACAGGAAAGGAAGGGAAAGGAGAGAGGGCAACCAAGCAGAAAGATGACGTACATTGTTGAACGGCTCCATGATTTCTGTCATGAGTATTATCACCATTTAACAGCAGAGCAATAAATCAAAAACCAAACACTATTTAGGCTTAGGGTTAGTAATACCTAACAGTAGCAGGCATTATAATATCTGATGCTGTAACTACGCCCAAAACATGCACTAAAAACCTCTGTAAAAACTCAGTGTTATGTACTGAGGAGTCCAGACTTCCAGGTAAGTGAGCACACCTAAGCAGTCCTCACTTCGCCTTTAAGTGACACCACACAATTATCACTACATTTTAACGTGATCTCAAAGCTGATCGGGTCTATTTTTAGACGCGGCTGTTTGTTTACGTTGTCTAAAAACAAATTTCCTTTCCTCACGGCATCATTTCCTGGTTGGGTCACGTTTGTTTTCGAGGCACCGATACCATGGGTCCCATGCCTTTGGCTTACGAGCCGCTGGAACCGACGCGCCGGGCGTCAGCTCCGCCTCGCCTGGGTATTCTGAGGGTTGATTTACCCCCTAAGCTACCGCCCGACAGCGGTACGGGGCGAGACCCTGAGCACAACGCTGCCGTTAAACGCAGGCAGCGGCTGGAAGCCTCCCCCTCCGCTGCCGAGGGAGCGGCCCCCGCGAGGGCAGAGCCGCCGGGCCCTGGCACAGGCGGGAGGCCGCGGCCGCGCTGCCCCACCGGCCGCCCCTCAGTCCCCGAGAGCGCTCCCCCCTGCGCTCCCCCGCCGCGGGCTCCAACCTGCACCAGTACTGACGAGTTTGCTAGAAAATTCTGAGGAAAACCCGTCCCCCCCGGTGCCAGCCCGGGTTCTACCGAGGCGACGGCGCTTCCCTCACCGCCGCCCCCTCGCAACGGCACGGCGTCGGGGCGGGGAGACCGCGGAGCCGCGGGGGAAGCCCCTCCGAGGGGCGGCCGGGCCGCCCGGCGCAGCCCGCCCAGAGAACGGGGGAGAGGGAGCTGCCGTCCGGCGAGGGGGAGCGGGCCGGGGAGGGAGGGAGGGAGAGCCTGGGCTACCTGGATCCGCTTCCTGTGCCTCCGTCGCTCCGCCATGTTGTCCCCGTCTGCTCCGCCTGTGACGTGGGCCGGGGGGGGCGGTGGCGGCCTCGCGAGAGGCGGCGGGAGGGGCGGGAAGGCCGCGC
>Ga0065711_1031408_pt1 | contig 29761 bp, 14 predicted proteins | sample Hoacrofraction12_FD_59098 | JGI IMG/M metagenome (GOLD analysis project Ga0065711, IMG submission 59098) | Hoatzin crop microbial communities from Cojedes, Venezuela - Epithelial fraction 12 v2 (version 2) | ecosystem: Host-associated > Birds > Digestive system > Esophagus > Crop | place... | reverse complement strand
GGAAGTGCCGTCTGAACATGAGGAAGAACTTCTTCCCTCTGAGGGTGACGGAGCACTGGAACAGGCTGCCCAGGGAGGTTGTGGAGTCTCCTTCTCTGGAGATATTCAAGACCCGCCTGGGCAAGGTCCTGTGCAGCTTGCTGTAGGTGACCCTGCTTCGGCAGGAGGGTTGGACTAGATGACCCACAGAGGTCCCTTCCAAGCCCTACTATTCTGTGATTCTGTGATTCTGTGACTCATGTTATCTCACAAACTTGGATTCAGTTATGTTCAAATTGGAAACTCATGAGAGCTCTTGGCGCTGGTAAATAAATAAACCAAAAAAGCCGTTGAAAAACTGCTGGTCTTTTTAGAACTTCAGTTGTCACTACACACTTCTGCAGATAACTTGGGGAAATGCAGATGAGGAAAGGAATGAAGTTCATCATTTCTTACCAGGTACGAGGCTGTTGTTTTGTTGTTTACTGGATACTCTAGACTAGTAGACTAGTCATAGACTGGTTCCGAGTCAGTTCCTTTAAGCCATCATAATTTTTAATCTCTGCCTCATTCAGCTCCTCATCCTTCCTGGCTATACCCACATGCTTTGCTCTTGTGGAAACCTTGGCTGAGGAAGAAGTAAACTTATTTTTTAAGAGGTCTTGGAAGAAAATCTGGGACAGTAGGGAGACACAAGAGGAGGAGAAGCCATCCCAATCTGAATGGGGATAAAAAGGACTATAAGTCACATGTTTGTGACTCCATCATGCAGCAGAGGAGTGGTGGAAATTGGACGGAGTTTTCTCAGGCTCTACTTAAACTGAGTGCCTATATTGGGTTTCCTAAGATATGGGCCCATCACTAGTGCAATGCACCCTTGGTGCATCTGCAAGACAGAATTGCACCGTTGTCTTTGACCTTGATGTAATCAGGATTTTGTCTTTGAAGTGAGATTTATCAACATCATCTGGCTTCTTTCATTCGGCAGGCCAAAAATCCTCCTAACATCCACAGAGATGTTTTCATTTCCCCCCCTCCCCGGTCCCTTTACGTGACTTTGTTTAGTTATGCCCTTAGTTAACAATTTTCTTGACTACTTGTAAGTATCATGAGCTGTTTCTAGGTAGACTGCTTTTTCTTTGGTCTTCACAACACTTCTTTCACAGGTGTTAACATTTTTTCTCAGGAAATATTAAAAAAATAGTTGCCTTAACTGTATAAAATAAATTAATTAGGACAACCAAGCTAAAGTAATTTAAGAATGTGTAAAGTGACCTTCAAGAACACTTTCAAAAAAATTCCTTTCCTGACTAAATATTTGAGAAAACTGCCAGTATTTCCCCTCTGTACTGGAAGATTCAAAAGGTAAATATAACTATAGTAAACTTTAGTAGTAGACACAGTAAAGCTGAATATCCTGCATTGTCATCACTATATTAATGGTATCTTGTGATATTAATTTTGAAAAGTCTAAGAGAAATAACATTACATATTTATTAGCAGATTAGTCAAATGATTTATAGTCCTGGAGGTCCCTGTAGTACTGCTGAAATTTTTTCCATTTGTTTCGCTGGGCACAACAGCACAAAATGACACAAAGTGCTTCTCTTGTTTACTTACACTTCTCGCAAGGCTGTGTAATCTTTTCATTCTGCCACCAGATAGATCTCCTTTCTTTTTGCCTTTAGAACTCTTCTACACATTTTCTTGAACATGCTTGCCTGAGGGAGAAAAAAAGGAAAAAGCATCAATATCATCAGTTCAGACTCTGAAAATACCTTACACTTGCAAATCTTCCTTTTTGCATTAAAACAACATTGTTTGGGGGATTTTTTTTTTTTGAAAGGTCTCAAAAATAAGACCTTCCGGGCTGAAGGCCTAAAGAGAAGACATTCTCACAGTGCAAAGACACTGCTGAAAATTTTTATTGGGACTGGAACCAGACTTGGAAAATCGATTTAAATTAGTCAGGCCTGGCTATATATTGGGGAGTCTATGCTTGCATATCCATTTTTTTTTTTTTACGCCAGTGCTTCTTTTGGATTCTTAGACAAAAGAGGATAAAGTGGGCATTCTCCACTTGATGCAATTTCACTATACAGTGATTCCCATCAATGTATAATTAAAAGTGGATTTCCTTTTCCCTGTTTGGCTGAGGTGGGGGAGGGTCTGCATAAACCTGGTTCATGTGAAGTGAACAAAGAGAACTTTCATGAGTTCTCCTGCAAACAGTCTATCAGTTACAATTCCTAGTGTTCACACTGCTGCACTGTTCAAAAGGAGCTCTAAAAAAAAAGTCAAGCAGGGGGTCCAAGAAAAATTCAACCCGCATGCCAACTAAGGGAAAGAAAGAGAAGGCAGGAAAAAAACCCTAGCTTTTGTTGTAAAAAGAACTAATGAAGCTGCTCTTAGAACTGTCCATGGTGACACAACAAGCCTGTGCACCCACACGCATTGTGAGAACGCCAGTCACCCACCGTAATGAGAAAAGGAAACACTGGGGGCAAAGGAAATATATGAATACATCGCTTTTATGGTTTAACTGTAGGGAATCGCAACGCTGGCCCACAATATCTTGTGCCAACTGCCAAAAGTGGTAAAGTAATACATAAGGTTGTCTACTTATATTTTTCTTACAGACAAGATGGACTGGTGGGGGGTAAAATCCCATTATCATTATAAATTGCTAATTAAATAATTATCAATTAGATGGGCAGACAGAACTCATTCCAATGAATTCCTTAGAGGGCCTTCAGTAAAGAAAAACAGTAATTTTGATTATTTTTTTTATCCATACTTCCTGCCTAGGGGCTCTAAATAGAGATGATATATGGTGTATCCCATGTCAGACTTTCACACAGTATATCCCATGTTAGAGCTCAGGGACAAACACTGAACTTTGGAGCATATATAGATCTTTTTTCAGTTTTTCAGATAAATGGCCTTAATTTCACGATATTAATTAGAAACCCAGGGTTATTTCCTAAGGAATAGAAAGAATACTTTCCAGACTTTTATGTGGCTTTGAGAAACCACTTTTTTTCCAAGTAACTGATAATATTTTGTAATATGTCATTGCATTTTCTTTTCCCTTCTTTGCACAATCCAGAATCTTCTTTGAAATAATACATGAAAATATTTATTATAGATAAATATGCAGACGTTAGGCATGACTGAACACAGTGCGAGAAGTATTTTTAATGAACTTTGCTCTACTCATTAACAACAAAACCAATGCAAAATTAAACCCTATGCTTACAGGTTTTAGCTGTCAACTTTTCAGATCAGACCCTTAGGCAAAAATACTGTTGTCACAGCACAGAGCAACAGAAATGATCCTGTCCCATCCTGTACCCCTTACTCATGTGAGTAATCTTTCTTGAGAAGAGGGGTCCCACTGGCTTTAGTAAAACTTACTCAGCTATAACCAGTCATCACTCACATGTGCACAGCTTGTCCTAAATGAGTTTTCCAAGACAATTAAAAACTGTAACAATGTGCAACCACTATTTAAGAAAGCCTCAGTTGTCTGTGACAAGGAATATTTTCTAGGAACAGAAGTTCTGCAGACTGAACCGAGGAGTCACACTAATGTTTTGGACACAGTTTTCCTTGCCAGAAAACACCGACAAAAAAGTAAGGAACGGAAATGGTAACATGAAAGATGGACTTGTAATTCCAAAGCCAGGAACATTTAAATATGAATGGGGCTTGCTGCTGTCCTCTATCTTTTGTCAGGAAATATGAAGCTCTGGAACTCCTTTTGTTGCCTTCTTTGTTAACTGTATGAGGCTGAAAGGAGTTCGATGGCTTGTTTCATCTTGTTTCATTTTCAAACTCCATCATAATGAGGGTCTCAAAAATAAATGCTGATAAATACATGAAAAAATTGAAGGGTTCATAAAGGAGAGAACTTTCTTTTTCAGAGTCATCTGTCACCGGATGACTAACCAGGGACAACCATCATTAAAAACAAACAGCAAGTTAGATTTTTAAGGTTTAGAAAGGGGAACTGAGTTACAGTATAATATAAAAATATCATTATAAAATAAAAATATCATTATAGGAAAATATTTGAGAACAAAATCAAGTGATATAAAATACCTTTAGCAATACGCACATCTATTCCTTTCTATTTTGCTATTTTTTGCCGTTACTTTCTGGGAGATCACAGAATCCCAAGGGAAGTTCCTCATGGTGATGTTCTCTAATGTGATTTACTTTGAGGAATTCTTAATGGGGAAAGGTGCCTACTACATTTTGTTATTGAGTTTTTGTTCATGGTTCAGGATTGATCCACTTGAGTCTTTCAGCAGGGAGTAGTTTTCCAGTGTGGCACAGCACGACTCCAAATCAATAAGGTTAATAGATGTGGTGGCCACACAGTCAGAGGTGATGTGCCTGGCATTTTCTGTGCCAATGAAGAAAATTTCTGATGACGAGATGTCATTTTTGTGCCGGCAGTAATGTCACCCTGATTACCTAGAGCACACAGCCAGTTAGTAAGTTAGCAAGACTGTAAATGGCCCATTAATCTGAATTATCTTTACAGGAACAGTTTCAAAAAATTTTGCTAGCACCCAAATTACCGGCCTCTCTGTGATTCTTGAAATGCCAGCAGCATACTTGCTATATAAAAATAACATTGCTGTGTAAAAGCGACTAGAGGGGAATGGCTAGCCTGGAACTTCACTGTATATTTTTCAACTCTCATTGACACACTATAAAACCTGCAAAATATCAGTCATAAAAAAAAAGAAAAAAAATGCTGCAAGTTCTTTTAAAGAATTAATGTATGAGCAGAAGGGAAAAAAAACCCCATTCAAAATACCACTGAAATAAAAAGTAATGTTGATGTCAAATCTACTGATGTAATGAGATTGCCATGTGTTGGTCTTCCTGCAGTTCTAATTTTCTCTGACTTTTTAAAATATGCAAACTCTTAGCAGTGCCTCCCAGAGCATTAATACGTACACATTCGCTGATGGCCTGCATTGTGAACAAAGTGTTGGACTGGACTCGAAAGAGAAATCTGTTTAATATTCCAATATCTAAATGTCAGGAAGGTGTAATTCAGAGTGCCACTGAACGATGAGCTGAACAGAATACAATTTATAGTGGCTTTAGTTAACAAATGGCATTAAGGGAAGGATTTCCATAATTAAATCATTAACTAATACAAAATATTGATTTCCTCTCTGATATTAGTGTATTACCACTCGTCAGACTTGCAGATACCCCAAAGAGCACTCAGTGCAGACCCTACCAGCAACAACAATAATTTGCATTATGATAACACTATCAAACATTATCAAGCATAGAAAAAAGAGCAAGGTACTGTGTGTACCAAACCATCGCTGCCCCACAGAGTTCACAGATAAGATTTTGAAGAAAAATATTAGGATGGCTGCAAAGAAAGTATGTGTAAACAGACTGGATAAAGTGATGATTTGTGTTAGGAGGCTCCTTCCACACTGCCTTTCCTCCACTCGCTCTACTGCTTGGTAACTGGTTTGGAGCTTTTCCTAGCCATATTTACAGTGTTTCTCGAGAGCTGCTTATCTGAAGAGCTAAATTCCATTGCCATCTACAAGAACTCTCATCTTCTAAATGCAAGAGTTTGGGGTTTTATTGGCTGCTCTTTATATTTTAGTGTTGACCAAGGGAAGCTGAGTATGCACCATGGAAGCAATACAGCACATTAAATGATGATTTCACTTATATTCCAGTATGCTCATTAAACATGTTAAATAGTGGAACATATTAAGTTAACTTGAAAATGCAGAAGGGCTGGAAGATGCAAGATTAAAAAAAATTTACATGGAAAAGATTCTCCTTAATTGAGTTGTAATCAGTTAGTATTGATCATTCGTTCTTTCTTTTATCAGTGTGATGAAGATAATGGTGATAATGATGATGATGATGCAATGTGCAGCATTTGGATCATAAAGAAATGATAAGAAATTGTCTAATATTTGATGATAATTCTTTCTTGAAGGTGATACAGGCTGCACAACATCATATATTACCTCAAATTCATGATAGAGCTTGGAAATAAGTTGAATAAGGAAAATTTCCCTTTTTTTGGTATAGTTGTCCAGATGTACTTTTAAAGAATCGGTCCACTCTGTGCTAAAATGGAAAGGGGCTATATTTTTGAGAAATGGCTAAAAAAAATTCGTTATTTTCTACCTCAGTCTTTCAGCAGGAAAGCAGTTCTTTTGCCAGTTAAACATTCAAAAATCATGTCTCATTTGAATAAATTAACATATTTTGTGGCAAAAATTAATTCCAAGGAAGGAACAATAAATAGGAAAGCAATTTAAATTGTGTATTTTACAGGGCAGGAAAAAAAAAAAGAAAACCCAACATCGTCATGCATATGACAGCTCAGCTAATTTGATGGGCTTTGATGTTAATTTAGGGTTTACTTTAATTTCAAAACATATTTTTTCACTTAATAAGGGAAACAAAAGAAACTTTCAACCAGTTTGTTATCTGGGAATGTTTTGGCTTCTCAAATGTGAGAACATGATTGTTTTTATTTCCAGGAGGAGATAATAACACTGAAGCAATAAAAAAGAGTCAAGGCAGCTTGCACAGCACAGGAAGTTCACAGCCAGAGACTTAATTTCCCACACAATGTACTGTGCAATGGGCCCATTAACATAGATGAATAGGCTCTTTAAAGGGTTTTTTTTCCAGATATGCAGCTGCCGCTGAATGGTGCTATGTTAATAAGGTACTCACATGTCTATTCTTCAGGTACTCTGGCATTCTCTACCTAGGTAATCTCCATATAGGAAAAGCTATTAGGGGTTGTATCTCCTACCACACCTTCAATTATTTTAACACCTGCACCGATAATCCAGGCAAGGTAAACTGGTAGGGGGCCGAGGGTCTAAGTCCATCCTCTTCCCCCCCAAAGTCACATCCCGGGGGGAGGGGCTGAGGGAGAGGGGGGAAGAAAAAAAAGTAAAGTCACTTTTATTACACATCAGTGGGAACATTCTGAAAAAGCTTTCATGCCTAGGAAATTGTTATTTCTTCAAACAACTGACAGCCTGCAGAGGAAACTCTAATGGAAATCCAGCTCATGCATTGTTATGCATGGCCCTCATGTAGATACATGGGGGTGGATTAAGTTAGCTTCCAAAGGGTCTATTGTGTGCAGCATTAATTTGCAGTGCTCTTGATATCTGAGTTTGAAGGTTTTACAACCTTTGTGTTTACTTAGATGCACTATATCCTAGGTTTGTTTATTTCCTTCCACAATCTCTTATTACCCAGTAAATGTTACATTTATCTTTATTAACTTTCAACATGTTGCTGTAAGTCACAGAGAAGGAAATCATTACAGCCTCCTTGAGATGTATTAGTTTTGGAGGAGTTTTTTATCTTTTTTTATTTTTTTTTTGCTTCCTGGTCAGTTCTGACTTCTCCATCTGTTAAAACACTGGTCGTTTTTATAAAGCACGCGGACTAAAAGCATAAGAACTGTGTCATTTATTGTTATTATATGGCTATTTAATTATAAAGAAATACACTTTATTTCCTTGTCATACATGTACAAATAAATAAACCAATCAATAGTCTTCCAAAAGGATCTGACACTGGTGCAATTGCCTCTTACTACACGTTGATAGAAGAAGAAAAACATGCACTTAGCACTTCTTATGATAAGCACAATCTTTCCTGTTTCCTCAGAATCCATTACAAATTTGTTTGCTAGAACATACAGCTCTTCTCCCAATATTAAGAAGCAAAACACAAATAAGACTTTTCCCATGCTGCCTTAACTTGTGTTCTTGTTCTCATTTAAAGATTCGTATACACTGAAGACAGGCATTTTTGTAAATGTGAGATTTAAATTCAGAAGATCCTAATGGATTTTTATTTTAACTTGTCAAGGATGTCTAGAAGTGTTAGTTTTTCAACACTGAACTAAGAACTCAAAGTAACTTGTACATTCAAAGGAAGCTATGATCCTAACCTGAACTACAGGGCTCAACTGAATAAAAATACCTTATGGTCGAGTAACTCAAGTTATGTGTGGCTCCTTCCCCTCCTCCTTTATGTGGAAGTCAGTCAGTTAGACATTTTTGTATTTTAATAACCCAAAAGGGTTTCTTGTAGAAAGAAATAAGTGCCTGACTTACAGTAATCAGGGTCTGAGTAGTATCAGGTACATGGTTTACTCAAAAACCCCAGCACTAAGGAAAGACTTCTTAAAACTACAGAAAGTTTTGAAATCAGGTTTTGATGCTACATAATGGATAAGAGAAATTACCTTCTTTAGGTCTCAGTCATTAGGAGCACAACAGCAGAAACAGATGCCTCCAAGACCTGCTTGCTTGTTAGGTTAGGGGAGTCTATTTGTAACCTGTCTCAGACTGAGTAAGCAGAAGTGCAAACCAAATGACAGGAGCCACTGACCTCAGCTGTTGAAGAAGTGAAGATCTTAATTTAATCGTTTGGGGTCAGGAGCTTTTCTAATGTCCTAGGAAATGCTAACAGCGGAAACAGAAGGAAATGCGTTTCACAGAACTGTTTGAAGTACTGTGGTACTACTGGCATTGTACAAAACAATAGCGCTGCTTCCTCTGGAACATGACTGAAGCACGTGAAACCGTGGCTGGTTTAGAGAACATAGATCTAGTGCTTCTGTTTTCCTTGTTTTGTAACACAAGAACAAGGAGCGATAATAAAAAGATGCAAATTCAAAACCAATAAAAGAAAACCCTTTGTTTTTCTCACTTTGGATATTTAGGCTGTTGATATGCAATACCACGATATTTCACCAAAGTCAGATTAAATCCAACAGATTCAACACTGAAGTCAGATGTTTCCATAATACAAGGATCTCCAGCATTACAGTAGTTAACTTGAATTACTGGCAAATAAGAGACCTGGTTCTGGAACATGTGCTATCACAAAATTCTGTGTCTGCAACTGAATCCTCAGACCCTGGCTGCTGCCAGAGATATGGTGCTGCAACACACAGACCACTTCCGTGGTACAATATAGCAATTCTCACCTTGCAGCATTCCTAACAATATCCCACACCGTTAATTATCATTGGGTTGTATTCACAGATTCTTTTTTTTTTTTTTCACCAAAACAACAAGAACTAGAGACCAGGAAGGTTTGTTTGTTGTTTGTTTTTAAATGATAGATAATTCTGAAGTTTTTCCAAAACCAAGCAAAAACTGAGTAAACATCACAAAATCCATTTTGCTCTCATAAAAGCTGGTAAAGCTCTTATGGTCATAGTGTCCATGGAGGACTCCCACTGAAGACCTCCCACAAGTTATCAAAGACTGTATTATTAAGACAAAAAGTATTCCTGCCAACCCAGCAACACCCATCTCTCCATAAAAATGGAGAGTGGGGGCCAGGACTTACTGCTGCAATCAGGCAGAGATTGTAGGCTTTTCTTTATTACTTTTGCAACTGTGAAAACATTTTTGATACCTGATCTCATTTCTGGAATGACAGATATTATTCTGTGAGTCTATTGACAACAAAGTCTTTACAGGCACATGAAACTGCCTCCTATCTGTATATTTTTTGAACATTAACGTATACTCTGTGTGTACGTATTTCTCTAGCAGAGCGGCTATTTATTTAATATGAGGTATGAACTCACTTAACTTACTGCAGGTTAATTCTGCGCAGTTTTTTACAACCTCCCCATATTCCACAAGAGGAGTCATATACAAAGAGTACATTATACATCTGAACTGGACTCTATTTTTTATCTGTGCCTTCTTTAAGTAATCACTCCAAGAAACATGTGATCTGAAATGTGGTGATGAATGCTCAGCATATTAAAGAAGGAGAGGGATTTTTCTTTGTTTTCAAAGTGCACACAGTACTTTGATTCACTGTTTCCACCAAGACCTTGCCAGACCAAGAAAGGGATAGTCTACTCCAGTGCTCACAGTAACTCAGGCCCATCTGTTCACTGCACTCACAGCATCATGTGGAGGTGCAGGACAGACCAGACCAATCCTCTCTTCATTACTGAAATCTGCCAAGAAGTTAGGGAATTGTCCGTATCTCCGCTTTCCCACCTTCCTGGAGCCAATCAGGAGTAGGCAAAACGAAAAACATTTACCATTTTGTGCACCCTTTAGAGACAAGAAATAGCCTATCCTGTAATCACCTTCTGACTCATAAAATACTGAATGAATACCTGGAGTTAACTGTAGTAGTGAGGAGATGAAACTCGGCAGTTTCCCGTTCAGGAAATGAGCAGGCAGCATGAACTTTCAAAGCACGTTTCCCGTCTCTAAATATGAGCAGTTGACCTGTGGAAATCAGAAAGAGTCATTAGAGGAACTGTAAGAAGAAGACAAAGATAAGTTAAGGTATGCAATCTGTACGGCTGAGATGGTAAAAGACACTCTTCAAAGCTGAGGAGTGGTCAATCAGAGGTTTGTTACTAGCCCAGGAAAATTACAGGCACTATCTAGAGAGCAAAAATGATTGGAAAGGAGCTAGTCAAGTGGAAGAAAAAGTTTAATAAGAAAAGCATTGTAAGGAAAAAGTAAACATAAAGAGAGGGAAGCAGGGAAATAAGGTCTCAAAGTAGAGGAAGCAGGTAGAGAATAGTAAATATCTGCGCAAAGTAAGCACAAATTGTGGGAAGAAGGTGCATGGGTGACAATGAAGACCAAATGGGGTTCAGTAAAAGAATGCCTGCCTCATTTGGAGAATGATATTACTCTGTCAAGAGAAAGAAAAACCTGTTTTCTTTAGACTGATGTGAAATATAAAAAAGCAAGTAATCCTCTGTCTCCGATTACTCTCTTCTGTGTTCATATGTCCATTGTTCAGGGTCACAAGCACCTTTTTAACCAGGACACATCCCCCTGGAAGCCTCTCAAACACTGACCTGTTGAGCACAAGCCTTTTCTGGGTGCACCACGTTCAATCACACCATCCTGCAAGATGGGACTGTTTGTGATTTCACCACAGCTGGAGAATAACATAGTGCGAACAGCCAAACAAGGGGAGGCCTAGCAAGGACCCTCTGCTTGCCAAGGATGTTAGGGCTGTCGCACATTCTGCTGTGTTTGGAGACTGGATATTACAACATACACACAAAAAAGGACCAGGCTCTTATCCCTGTGTGCTAGTGATCACCTTGCTCTGAAGGTCTAAGCGTTGCGGGCGTGTACAACTATAGGTTTAACTACTGTCCTGCCTTCTCCAATCTTCGTAACAGCGTGCTCTGCAGCACAGCTTGTTACTAGTCAGGTGGGAAGGAGATGGGATTACAATTCCCTTATTATTTCTAAAGGCTAAAGAATGAATAGCACATCCACTGCCTTCCTGGTGCACCACAGAACCCTGCTCCCTTCCATAAAGGCTGGGCTGTCATGAGGCTCCAGTTTATAGCATGGGACTGGTAAATCACCCCAATTTTAGACTATATATTGGTTGTTTAATGGAAAACTGCCTTTACTGGGTAATGTTGAAGCTAATGCACTATCAAACTTTTTTTTTTTAAAAAAAGCTTTTTCTGTCATTTTAAAGGGCGAGCAATGCAGCCTCAGACTTGGAGCACTTGCAGTTTTTGGGATGTATTCTGGTAAGTAAACTCAATAGGTTGCTACTCATTTTTGCTTCCTGAAAATTTGGTGCCGATGTGTGCAAAACAGTCCTGTGCTTGTTCCCAAAGTCAGGACTGCTTCCACACACAGGCCAGGACCAGTTACCTCAAAATGAAAGCTCATTTCCCTATCACTGTACTTCATATGATGGAATATTGGCCCCAATTAGCCTTGCTTTCTAATTGTACCTGACAGAGCAAAGGCCCCTAGTGAGTGACAGTCCCAGCCCCACGCACTTTAAAACACAATATAGGCAAAAATTCATACAAAATCCTTGCATAAGAAGAGAAAGCCTAGATAACTAATTTTCTTCCCTATCTAAGAATACTTCAGTAACTTCTTGACTTCTTGGGGACTAACAAAAAATTACAGGATCATGCGTGTTTTTTTCACTTTATTCCTCTGTAAGTACAGACTGACTCATTAACAGGAGTGGGAACAGAGTGATCCCAGCAGTCTGCATCTTTAACACTAGAGTCTGTATCTCTACCACTCTGCTGCTCCGGGAGGCAGCCCTTCACCGCGAACTCCAGCGTGATGTGGCTCAGAGGCAACCAACCTTGTTGCTGAGCACTGTGATTTTTTTGCAGCAACCAGGCAGCTTGTTTAAACCACCACAGCGCAGGGGCAGAGCCTGCAAGAAGCTGAGGTAATCATTTTTACATTAACTATCTGGCAAAGGTGTGGGCTATGGACAGGGAGAAGGGACACAGAGGGAGGGAGGAGCTGCAGAAAATGACAGTGGAAATTGAAGAAACAGTCTTTTAGAATTAATCCAGTGTTTCTCAGGAAGGTTTGCCATTGCAGCAAAACTGGAAACAAAGCGGGGAAGGCAGGAAGACTGCACATGTGCATTCTGCACATTTCGTTCTAATGTGCTTTTTTGCCTTCATCTTTTTGTTGTTATTGTTTTTCAGGCCGGCTGCAAAGTTTTGCAAAAGGCTTCCACTGCCAAAGCCAACCAAAAAGACAGGGTACTGTGATGGTGCTTTTTATCTGTGGACATTTGCTTTTTCTGTTTTGTTTTTCTGAGATGGGCTGCTAAGGAAATAAAGCCCCATGTAATTTCCAGCAACGACAAGTGAATCAGTTCATTTGCTTAAAAAAAAAATATTAAAAAAATCCCTCATTTTCATATTTCCATATTTAATTTTTGCACTTGCATGTACGTTTCTGTTATCTTCCAGCCACATGTTGCTATTTGTCTCTGTAGTGCAGGATTTCTTTATTTCTTTTTTTTTTTCTTTTTTTTTGACTGTGGGCTATGTGAAGCCTGACTTGCATGTAAAAGATCCACAGGGAAAAAAACCCTCCAGTCCTCACTGAACTAAAGAGAGCTGGCACGCTGCACGCTTTGTGAGAACACTCCACACTCACCACCGCCTCAGATAGCGTGTGGTGGATACACGCAGCACCACGCACCTACTGACCAGCATCGTATGGTCAGTGCAAAGGCCTGGAGAAGATCAACAGGCACGGGTGAGGAGGGACGATGGGAGCCTGAAAAAAATTAACAGCCGCTGGTTCTTCCAAAAATCAGCCCAATTTGGCCAGCTAAACACTGTTTAATGCTCAGCCAGCCACTACACAACTTCCACAGAGTACAACTGCCAAAACTTGGTTAGAAGGAGAGCTCTGAGATTTATGAGACCATTCCAGGCAATCTCGCTGCATTTAGACTGTTGTTTATGCTAGTCACCCTTCAGCTATCTGACTTCCAATAAGATTCAGGCTCCTAAGATATTTGGTTGCTTTTGAAAAGGTTACATGCAGTCACAAGCAGGCAGCCAAGACGCCTGTGTTTGGTTAGAATTAGTGACGCAGCTCACTGTTAAAATACATCTTGACCCAGCATCAGCAGTGCTTGGACAGACACAATTTCTGTTGCGCTTGCTGGCAGACAGGGTTCCAGACAGACTCTGGTTACGATTTAGTTGTGGTCTACGTGTTCAGGGCTCTGTCAAAACCCTTCCACAGCCAATACAGCAACTGCCTTCCACAGGAGAGAGAGCAAATGCAATCGGTTTTCTGTCTGAAAAATATTTCAGTTGTCGTTTCGTCAGCGGACCACAGCCTGCTCTGATCTACTCCCAGACTGCAGACAGCGCTGGTTTGTCCACATAAAATGTATGCAACAAATTTGTCCTGTGAGTTTCTCTTCCTGAGAGGGGACATATCTCCAGCTCCAGCGTCTCACTGCTGCTTCCGGTGCCATCGTGGGGCTGCCAAAGCCACCAGCGTTCCTGCTCTCCGACAGGCATGCTCTGCCCCTGAAGCGGGAAAGAATGTTTATCACAAGGTTTTTTCCCCCCAGTGACAGAATTGGAAAGTGATACTCAAGAAATACAACAGTGTGTGGTGTGTACTGTCCTGGTATTGATCTCCCTCCCATCTCACTCTTAGTTTTCTGTATCTCCATACCCTCCATGGTACCCACTTGCCAGCCAGGTCACCCAACTGTGGCTCCCAATGAAGTGATGGTTGATAATTTATGAAGACTATGCTATCTTGTATGGAAATGGACAGGTTTCAAACTTAAATAGGTTACAAGTAAAACAAACGTGAAAATGAGACTCTGGAAAAGTCTGTTTGTCTATTTGAAAATTAAGGAAAAATTAATGGGCTGTCATGCAGTTTCTTCAACTTGTAACTGTGAATCTACCTGCAATTAATCAGTTAATATTGAATTGCCAATATAAATATTAAATATGGTAAAGTCACCAGATAACTAGTTTTATTAAATGTAATTACTACTGGGAAGAAAATAGTGGGTTGCTTTCTTTTTTTTTGGGGGGGTGTAATTTGGGAGTTTAATGGTTTAACTAGAGCATTTCTATGAAAATCCTGAAATTTGGCCAAAGACACCATGATATTACACACTTTTCTCCTGCATCTCTATTGATGTCCTATGGCAAATGTAGCATTTTCCTTCTGGAGTAGTTAACATAAAAGGTCATGGTTAAGAGAAGCTTTTCTCTTGGAAAAGATAATCTGCCTTCAAAGTTATAAGTTAAACAATCAAGTGGTCTAATTGATTGAACATTTACAAATACTTCATAATTAAATTTTTGTCAAACTATGTGAAAAAGATTTATGTTCCGCTTCCCCAAACTGTTTCTTCCTCATTTTTTTTGTGTGTGTGTGCATGTGTGAACTGAATCTTTGGGAACTCCTTCCAGTTGATGCATCATTGAGGTGGTTAAACACATTGCATTATGGCAGTCTGTCACACCAGTGTTTCACACTGAAATACTGGACTTGACACATCACTGGAAAAGGAAGTCAGACAATCCAAAATCCAGAGTTATGTTTCTTTTGAAACTTGAGATTCTGAAGGCAGAATTTTCACCTATTTAACTCAAATTGCAGAAAGAAAAAAAAAAAGATGTATAAGTAATTATAATACAGCTTTTTAAACATTATAAATAAACTTGCATGAAAATAATAATGTCTTGATGGTCCTGCTTGTCAGTGGAAGCAACCAATGCTCTGTAAATATCCCTATTTATTTTGGTGAATCTCTCTAAAGTAGTTATGGAAGAACAATACAGGGGACAGAATCTGACTCTCCAGCAAACAAAATGCTGTAGAGAAAATATTGCCATATTTTTGTGAAACTATGCCTTGACTATAAGGAGTCCTATAACTTTCACTAGCACGTGAACTGTTACCTGGTCCCTTGACGCTGATGTGAATATAGCCTATGAACAACCTTCTTCAGACAATGTTTATTTCAACAGCCATGTCATCTAATACTCTGATGAAGACCTGTAGTATTTTGAGGGCTTCACCTTGTATTTCCAAAGGCAGAATTTTAAATGCATTGAAATACAAAGCTTAATTCCTATGCTCCATTCCAATGGCATCAACAGGAGGGAGGCAAAGGCAGGAAATTTTGGATTTTGTAAAATGGCAGTTTTCCTATATCTACCAAAGGAATAAAAAAGGAAAAAAATTATCTTATACCACGTTCCTCAACTTTACCTGTTTTCACATGGTAACCTGCCACATGTGCCAAAGGAGTCCACTAAACATACAGAAGATTAAATGTAATCACCTTCAACTTTAACCAGAGAGTATCAGAATATTTGTGGAGACTTCATCACGGAAAAAAATTATCAGGATTACGAACAACCATGTTTCGCTATTGTAGAGCAGAAGGGTTAGGAATAGGACCTGGAAATTCTAGGTTTTTAACTTTAATCAGCATACAATAATGTGGATGATTAATTAACATGGAAACAAGGGTGAAGATGGATTGCCACAGTTTGGAGGAAAAAGACTGCCATATGGACAATATTACCAGCTCAAGATTATATGCAAGTCTCAGTTATTTAGTGTTTATCTGTAACAATGGAGGATATGCAATATATTAAGTCTAACAATAAAAAGACACTGTTTGTAACCCTTAATCATATCAGAGAAAGCTTGAAAACATGACACATTAGTTTTTATTATGTACATTGCATGTATTGTTTCTATTATTTCCATCCAAATCTTTTCCTAATTTTTAAGCACTTTCAGGTTAATAATAGCATTTGCTGAAATTTCTAAAATTTCTTACACTTTGGCATGCTTTATAGAGCTCTTGTGCAAGGGATCAGAGGTATTAAAACAATCTTAAATCTTCAGTAGATTCTAAAGAATATCTGTTGCTTGAATACCCCATGGCATCCTAGATCCAAATGTTATGCCAGATCATTCTCTCCTTCTGCAAATGACTATTCCTTGCCAAAAACAGTTTTCTTGTGATAAAGTTCTGCCTCTTACAATGTCCACCTCAGATCTCCGGAGTTTATACTATGCATTCAAGGTCTCACAAGGTTCTCTAAGATTTACACAGCTGTGGTAAAAACTTCAAAATTAACCACCTGACCTTCCCCAAAATGATCAAAGAGCTCAAATTCCTTATTGCAGACAAAAGAATCAAACACTTTTGAAGGCCCTAGGGCCAGGATGGTTTTTTAGCTATCAGGCATAAAACACCCTCCCTCTGCTTTTTCAGAGTGCCTTTTTTATCTGCTCTCTGCATTCCAGCCCATCTCCATGAAGAAGTCATCTCTGCCAGAGGGGCAATAAATGACCATTGAGGAAAGAGTGGTCACATTTATCCAGAAGCAAAAGAGGTGCTAAATTAATACCAAATTCACAGTTGAGAGCTCGTCTCAGACTTTGCTATGGGCAGAATACTGACTACAGTCTTTCACGAACTCCCATGAAGTTGCAGATACCTCTTATATCCTTCTAACTTCAGTCTAATTGCCAATCCGCTACAGGATAAGGCCTAAACCTTTATAGCATTAGGCTTTCTATTCTGATTTATAATTAATTATTACAGTGAATACCTTCATTATCTTCTGTCTTACCTCAGGATTCATTTTGCATGAATGAAATTCCTGGGGAAAAAGTACTTTTTCCACAGAAATTTACGTTCAAGATGGATGTTGAACTGAAGAGCAGAAAGGCAAACACTCTCGGAGTGCACCAGGGAGTAGCTCTAGGGCTGTACTGGGTACATACCTCTCCCAAGAAGAAGAGGAGAGGCTGGGAAGCGCTCGATATAGATCCTTGTCAGCTTAGACATGGATCTAAAGCTAAAATACAGAAAATTCCAGCAAATTCATACAGTGGGGTTTCACCCCTTAACGGGGATGCAGTCCTTGTCCAACTGTCTTTGTCTCAGTAAACTAGCACTGGTTTCTTTGCTAAACTGCCTTATAAGGCCACAGCAGGGTCTGGATTTACTTGTTACCACAGGGTTTAATGACCTTAAGCACAACACTGAATTACACCTTCAATTGCTGTTTCCATCCGACTAAGCACTGAAAAATGCAGAAGGCTGGGTACACAGATACAGCACTGGCAAATGAACGAACACGTTGAGCTGTAGCATGCAGTATTTAATTCTTGTTCAGCACCTAACTCATGATTGTATATGGAGGCATTCAGAAAGGGGTATGTTACTACAAAGCTACAGAACTGAAAAAGCTGTTCTGTTAAAAAAAAAAATTTGAAGTACTTAGCAATAAACTTCTAGGAAGTCTATCACTGAAGTGATCTCATGAAGCCACTGCTCCCACTTCCCATACCAAGGGCTCACCAAAGTCATGATTGTGCAAATAACTACTCAGGAATGGAGGAAATTGGTTCAAAGCTTTGTTCTTGGCCATAACCAAAAGGAAAATAAATGCAAACTTCACAGAGCTCAATTTGCAAAATAATTGTCAGTTTTACCATTGTGGCATAACTGGCTGCAATTTATCCAAGTGGTCATCAACTAGTCTAGAATTTTATCTAAACTGGGCATCACAGTCATTAAGAAATTCAGCGAAAGTGAAAGGTAGGGTATGGATGTAGAACAATACCACCATTTTTAAATTACTAAAATAGAGCTCTGAGTTATAATAAGAACCAGAGCTAAAAGTTGAATGCCAGCTTTTTTTTGTTTTGTTTTAAGCTTTCATGTTGACCTCTGCTCTACACAAACTTAAATCTGTTTTACATCAGAAGCTGCAGGGACAGGAGAGTACATGGGAAAAGAACATGTCTGGGAGTTTAGAGAGGACCAGCTAAATTTTTTGAGCTCCAGTGGGATTGGTGGCGTAACTAAAAAGCAACAAACAGCAGGTGAGAGGAAGGATTTAAATATAAATATGGACACTTTGAAGCCATAGGTTTTTATTGATCACATTCACATTTACAAATCAAAGTCTCTTTTTTTTAGAAAAATAAGTAATGAAGAAAGAATCCTTAAGCCTTAAAATACCAAGAAGGGAAAGAAAAGATATTAGAGAAGAGTAAAGGCATGGAATCATGTTGATAAATATTCCCCAGCCCAGAAAAATCAACTAAATACTCTATTTTCTTTAGTTAAAAATCACTGAATTATTTAAGGATATCTGATTGAATTAAATATTGAAGACACATCAAGATCTGCCTAGTGGTGTGATTAGTGGTTTATATAGTTATTAAGATCTGTCCATTTGGACCTGAATTCAAATTCAGGACCTGAATTCAGTCCCACAGACAACTCAGCACATACACATTCCACACTTTAAAATTGTTGAATATTCTAATTCACACAATTCATCCATTAGTAGAAGATCAGAGCTTTTTTCTTTTTTCAGTGGTCAATGTATACAAAGAAACTATAACCGTTTAAATGGCCATGGTTTAACAGATAGCATTTGCCGCCCTGCTAAAGGTGCTGTTCACGCTCTATCCATAGGATCAGAGTTCAAACAGCAGTGATTCAATCTGGAAAAAAGTGGTGGTTACAGTAGCGTAGTAATAACAGTTGCAGATAACAATCTGAAAAGCTGAAACCACTGAAACATGATGGTTTGCAGTTAGAAAATATTTGTGTGTTTTACCAGAATGTAACCCATTACACTGCCAACTGGGAGAAATAAAAATCCAGTGGGAAGACACGAAATTAGATCAGAGCTCTCTCAAATGAAAAGAAATCTAGTCTTGCTGAACTGAAATGTGATCATTCGGACGGCATTTCTATCAGCTCATTTGTTTAACACACAATTTAATGCTATGTTAGAAACTTTAATATGTGCAACTCGGCTCGCAGGAGCAGGTACATTAACAGGTCTGAACAAACGATCCTCTACGGGAAACCCACAACCACACGTTGCTAACAGAGGCACAGATTCACTCCACCAGCTTTAGGCAGGCAGCTGAGGCACTGAAGACTGTAAAATATGTCTTACTGGCTTATGCAAGATGTGCTTTCAGCTCAGTTGTCCTTGACAGTGACCAAAAACAGATGTCTGGAAAGGAGCAAACATGTAGTGATATTTACCCAGAAAACTATGCCAGCCTCCAAAAATTTGCATGTTGGAGGCTTCCAGTTAGCAGTCCTTGCTAGATGTCTCCTCCATGAACCTCTCCAGTTGCCCACTGAACCCCCATAAAGGATCAATAACAGCAGCACGTGGGCTCATGGCAGGTAACACTCGGCCACACGCTGTGTGCAGAACCACCGTGGTCTCCTCTGAGGCTGTGTGTGTTACCCTTCATCTAATGCCTACATTTCTGGTATCAGAAAAAATAGCAGTCACTTCTTCCTCTCTGTGCCAGTCATGATATTCTGACCCTTCTTCATATCTTCTCTGCATACCTTTTTGGCAGCCTGCAGAATATGGCCTATGTAGCTGTTGCTTCTGTAAAGAACGCAAAGTCAGGACTCCAGGCATCTAAGGCTTCTTCCCTACTCCATGGACAGTGTTCACACACCCTCACCTTGTATTTAACACTTTGCCTTGTACAGGCTAAATCATTCTCCAAGTATTCCTGTTTTTTTGTAGAGGAAAGAGGGATCTTTGATGACAGCTCTAATCTAAGACCTAATGTAGATGCCAGCCTGGTGTTTCGAAGTGACAGAGTTAGATCAAATTTTACTAAATTTTTCAGGTGAAGATCTGAGTGTTTCTGTTTAGCGAGATGGAGAAATTCATGCTATTAATGGTTGCTATTTGACAGTGGTTTCTTTTCATTACATCAAATAAGAAAACAGAGACAATTCATTATGAAGATTGTGAAAGTTATAAGGCAAATATATGTAATGTATGAAAACACAACATCAAAGAAAGATGAGCTGGGAACGGAGAGCAGAGAAACATGTAATGAGCCAAGTCAGACTAAAGTCTAAGATAATTGGTTAAGGATTACAGCACTTGAGAAGTGCTATCCTAACGCAGAGGGACAAAATGGATTGAAAGAAATGGGACCCAGTCAATCCATAACCACATTATAAGGACCAGAATAATTTCCCCTATTTTTCAGGTGAAGAAGATGAGGCTCTGTTAGCATGACTGTCTTACCTGGAACAGCTCACCCTCATTTGGGACCAGACCCGACCCAACTCATTCTTTGCACACAAGCCTCTTTTAAATATTTTTCATATTAACTCTGGGGCTACAGAGAACTTAATAACATGTCAGTCTGAAATTATTAATTCTTGTAATGGCAAAGGCATAGAGTGGGGTTTGTGGCCCAGCATAAGTTCTTGCTGTTTGTGCAGTCTTAAAGAAGTCAGTTGATCAATGCTGCTCTGATGATTTATTAACGGCATGCTGCCAATGAGAAATGCTGAAACTTAAGATGGATCAAACTTAATTTTAAAATACTGAAGTGAATATCATACCTTTCAAGGAATTATAGAACTGATTGTATATTTATCATATATTAACCCACAAAGCAAAATACATCTGAATAATTAGGAATGTATCTCTCTTTCAAAGCACTGCCAATAGCACTAATCACAAATTGTGTTTTCTCATGTTTTCTTGCAATTCTAAAAAAATGGCCTGATATCCCAGTGTCATAAGCAATTCCTATGTTGTGTACTAAGCACCTTTGTTTTTTCAAAAAGAGGAAAAAACTCCTAAATCTAATTTCACTTGGATATGAGCACATTGGTTTCATATTCAGATGATAACAATACAAATGGCATGAAGTCCTCAGTGAACAAAATTTGAATATTATTAAAACAGATGAAACAAACCACTGCAAAATGTATTTTCCTCTCCGCACAAAAGATTCACAATGACACACTGCCTTAGTTAGTACCATTATTCCTAAAATTTGATTCATGATTTATACCCCATTTAGGGTGACAGTGTACCTGCCTAGTACAGATTTATTTAGCAACTGTCTGCTACACCAAGAGAGGCTGCTGTTCTCCTTTCCTGTTATATATACATATACAAGCAGCACTGCAGGGGAAACTGGTCCATGAACAATTACCAGGCATTGAAAATTGTATGGGAAACTAAGCGGAGCTTATACTGAGAGAATTTGATTATTTGCACTGCCATCAGCTTTGGTTTATTTTTACAGTTCAGATCCGCACCTTTAAAATATACATATATATTAAAGAGAATTGTGTGAGGATCCTGGAGCCTTGGTAAGAGTTAAAATATTTATTATTACACTTTGGATTTATTCAGGCTTTCATCTTAGATGTATACTGTTTGTGTATTCCCCATTTCACTTTTTAGGAACCTGAACCACAGACAGTCCGAGCAACCTCTGAAGCTACCAGAAAGATCTTTTTATACTGCAAGAAAATGCTCAGCTGAACCTGAAGGCTACTTCCACATTGGAAAATAGTGCAGACCAGCAGAAGTGGATCTGCAGAGCAAAACAGTTGACATTGAGGATCAGAAATCTACATTATAAGCTTTCAATTGTTTTGTGGTATTTTTTGTGTTGTTTTTTTTTTGTGTGTTTTGGGCGTGTTTGTTTGTTTCTTTGGTTGGTTGGTTTGGACTAGCTCTTGTTTGACTGCACAGACTGAGTGCCTATTTGCAGCTGGAGTGTGTCAGATGTAGTTCTGAAGCACATCCAAAGATTTGCTTTAGAAGTGCACTCTTGATCCAAGCTGAAATGCAAAGGCAGACTCTGCCATTGCAACGTCAGCTGGACAGAGCCTGATTCAAAGGCCCATGGAGCCAGCAGTGAGGTGAGGAGATGGGCCTTTCCAGAAGCTCCAGTAGAACCACGTTTTGGGCCACCAGGGGCTGGTGTTTGGTTGCCAGGTCCCTGTGGCTATGTCTGCACAGATACGCTCTTGGGTTTGTATTCTGCCTGAAAACATGCAAAATTTGTTTCATACCATACATCGTATTGTGCGTTAAAACTATCCATATGACAGGCAGTCTTCCAGAGATAATAATATTCAGGTGATGCAAACAATTTGTACTTACTGGATGTGTGCGGTACTCTGCTGAGTCCAGCTGCTCAACACAGTCTGCTGAGAAACAAGAAAAAGCATCTCCAGCTCTGCTATGCTCTGTCAGCTTTCCTAACTGCTTCAAGAAATTAGTTCTGAGGACTTTGTTAATACATTTACATGAAGAGACAATGTACTTTCCAGCTGCTTGATACATGTATTAAATTATATTCACTTCTTGTATTCTGTGAGACTGCATGCATATCTCAGGTGTCGGGGAGTTTTCCATGCTTCCAGGACACACGTGTCTATGAAGGCAGCAAAATTTAGACTTCCTGAGTCAGCTTCAGTGGATTTTCATGTCTGTGTAATGAAAATGAACATTGAGCTACTGTTTGTCATCAGAGAATTGCTCTGTCTGTGATGCAAACAGAATTTTTCCACTGTTAGCTTTGCTTTGACTAGAGAGACAAGAAGAAAAGAAATTTAAAGCTAGAGAGAGGTCAAAATGTACCAGAAAAGCTCTAGAAAAATTTCTGGAAGAATCTGGGTTTTATATAAAAATTTGAGATGGTAAGTTAGTTTGTGGACACTGTTTTGGCTTGAGGAATTGTCCACCATGTGAACACAGCGTGCCCCTTCTGAGGATTTTGGCCCCAGCTAATTTTTAAGTCTAATGTAGACCACAAGAACTCTGGCCCTGAACACTGTCCCAATATCCCAGAATTCACAAGGTCTAGAAAAACTTTTGAGTGATCTACAGAGGTTCGCATGTGGATGCAAGGCTTTTTAATATAGAGATCCATTCCAAAGCTGGTTAAGGTACATACTTACTATGTAGACATAGCTATTAAGGCTTTAAAAAGAAATCAAAGAATACAGAAATATAATTTGAAAGTTGAAGAGGATTTAGTATCAAATCTTCAGCCTCTTATGCAACCAATTGCTACCTTGTACCTCATAAAATATAGTAGAGCAGTTCAAGCTGATCTGCAGATACTATAACTCGTGCTTCAAATCCACCTAAATATAAATAGTAATAAATTATGGTGAGTGATCCTAGCTTTTTAACGGGCATTCCAAGTCCATTTGCCTTTCTAATGCCATTTGAAAAAGATAAATGTTCAACATTTAAGCTGCACGTTAGCTTCTTGTTCCTTTATATTGTGTCCTATAAATAAAAATATAAATGCTTGTGGTCATGCAATTTGATCTTTGAGTACATGGTACTATAAATCTAGTCATGATCCATTTCCCCTGAAAATAAATATGGCCTTTTAAGACACAGGACAAAAAGTTCTTTCTTAAGGACACAAACACCTAATAATCTGAATAGCCACTTAGCCCAAAAAGTAAAGACATTGCTCCTGGGCATTGGTACTCACTGGATACATGCTGTCCATGCCAAACAGAAAGCAAGCTCTTAGATAGGAAGCTCTCTGGGACAGAACTGTGCTGCCATCAGCCCCAAGCACCACGTCAGCATCCGCTGGTGCCTTGTGTTTATTTCAGGCAAATTTGCCCCCTGTACATTTTTCCTCATATTTTCTTGCCATTCCTATTCTTCCTGTAGCTTTTCTTGTCTTTTGCATTTACCTTTTCTATCACGCTAACATCAGGTCTCTGCCTCTTATCTACCAATGTCTCTGCTATCTTGCAAACCACCCTCCTTTAAGTTCATTCTCTTACTCCCTTCACAGTGGCAGTCTTCTCACTCAGGATGCCCCTTTGTCTCCAAGGCTGTCACTTTCTGTAGTAAACCCCAGGGGAAACTATGAATTTCCTAGATATGCCATAGGAACGGTCTCTGGTCTCTCTGCCTTTTTTTGTATGTACCATAGTATGTGACTGTGACGATACTGGTATACATACTATGGAGTATGGAGCACCACAGGAAATTCCTTAAGCTGCAACTAGCACCTACCTATTTTCTCCTCCATAACATTAAAATGACTCTGAGTTTAGCCATTGCTACTTGCTTGCCATTGTAGATAGGATCTTCTGAGTGTTTAATATGTTAAGCATATTAACACCGGTTGCTGTCTAAGCACTCTTGCACAGAGACGTTTACTTTCCATGCATAGAGGTGTCTAAGGAAAAAGTAAGTAAAACAAAGATAAAGAATGGAAAAGATAAGAATGGATTTTTATGAACAGGATCAAATAAATGTTATATAAAGGAAAATGTCTGTATTCTGTGTCATTAATTTTGAACTTACGCCCTCTGCTTCACAGCTGAAACTATTCTTTCCTTTTAACTGAAGTTGCCAAAATAAAGTCTTCATCAACATTGATTCAACACATCATCATCTAAAACAAGGTGATAAAGCTGGTATTTATATCTACCAGGGGACTGACTACAGATGATGGCAACGACCATCTCAAAAGGTATAATTCTCTGCCACAGTGTATATCAGTATTTTTCTTAATTATTTCTGACATTTTACCTATTACTCCAAGGACTTTCTCAGAGAGTGGAAATAAAGGGGAAAAATGGGTTTTGTGCCACAGATGAAGAAATATATCTTCTACAAGTAATTCTCAGAAGAAGTCTTGGAGATCTTATGGGGTCAGCAAAGAGGCAAGAAAATAGCATTTGTCACCCCTGCTGAATTGGTCATCTAAACCTACATAACACTAAAGCCGAGTGACTTATCTGCCACCCCTTAGGCAGGAAGAAAAGTCAGGATAAAGTATAGAGGAAAAAAAAAAAAGAGCATTGAGCATTGTAAAAGTATCATCTAGAAAGCTGCCTAAAGAATTTGATCTTCCAGCTACTTATCTCCTGTTTCCCTATAGCTGATATCCATTCACTTCTGTTATCAGAAATCATACATAGCAAAAATGAAGAACCATACAGCTAAGGTTATGACAAGGACAAAAGTTCACCAAGTTTAGGACCAGCAAATAATGTCTGAGAGTGGCTGGGAGAAAAATTTTCCAGCTGAAGATCTGTGCAGATGCAATAAGAGTAGGCAACGATCACTATCTACAGAGAATACTTAGGTAGGATGAGTGACAGGCAGTCCACAAGATCAAAAGATGCCTTGAAAAAACCCTGTGAAAGAGCTTGTTACAAGTCACTGCTTCTGACACAAGTTTGATGCAGAATGGACAACTGGGTTATGAAGAGCAACTCGTCCCATCTAGCCCTAGATGAATTTCAAGCACAGTTGGCTGCTCAACTTCATGACACCATTATTAAATTCAAGATAAGTAAAACAGACTATAGCAGACACGAGCTTCCTGTTCTTACCTTAAAAACCTGCAAACACTGTAGCAGTCCCAGAGCAGTACACAAATAACTCATCATCTGGTTTCCAGCCTTGGAGCTAGTTTCTGTACAGATTGTTTTCTCTCACCCTCTGAATCCTCCAGCATCCCGTGCTGATGACCCACCAGCACAATCATGGTGAGCAAAACATGAGTTTCACATAGCTATTGAACCTATTTTATCTTGCATTATACAGATACAAATCAAGCTAACAGCCTTCCATGGAAGCTTACATGTATTAGAAATGCACTGCTAGGTATAACAGCATTTTTAACTTGGGTTACTTAGTACATACCAAAAGCATGCAAATTATTCTGTATTTAACAGAATGAAATGTGTATCTTTCAGATATTCACTACTCAGGTGGTTTGCCCTTCATCTATGCTCAATCCGAAAAGAAAATGTCTTTTTTCCTCTACTTCTAGTGTTGGCTACATGGTGGCCTGCCTTTAAGAAGGCATTTACTGCCTACCTCTGAGAGATAGAAGAGGAAGGGTGAGTGATTTTCATGCTCTGGCACTCATTGTAGGCTGTTTAATTTGTCAGGACTACTAGGCCATGGTTTTGTGCTTTGACAGGTTTTTGTTATTCCTGCTAATCCCATTTCTGTTGTGTAATGTGCGTGGCAGCATCTGGTGACAACAGAATAGAACACCTAATTGTGAATGAATACAGAGCGCCCTGTTCTGCCACATTGCGTGTTGCACTATTTTTGCATTTTTATGGCTGAGGGTGGGCTTCCAGGAGCTGCAAAGCAGACAGCCCATCGTTGTAATCAAATTTGCCATTTGCATGTGTGTGTTCTCAGCAGCCTTCGTATTTCTACAGCCCCCAGGATTCCCTGAGTTTGGTTTTCTGGCTCCCTCTTCTGAGTGGAGAGGATGATCGTATGTATTTATTAAACAACCGCTCTTTAACAATTAAGTCACAATGTGAAACCAATGGTTTTAAGTGCATTTGGGTGTCATTAAAAGGCACAGAATGTGAGGAGGGCCAGTGGAGTGCATGCACAACCGTTGCTGCCTTCGCCCATAGCGTGGTTTCATTCACTGGCTGGACACAAGGACCAGCCACTGCCCGCAGATCTTCTCTCCACCTAAGCATCTTTTTTCTGCTCCACTCCATTATGATTTCTCAGTGGCTCATTGACTCCAGATCTTATTCCACTTTGCCACTTGACATGTACTAGGCGTAGTGAGCAAACCTGGGAGCTATAGACAAGCTTAGCACCTTGTTGGATAATGGTAGAGTGACCACAAAGGCTTCCAAAATGCAAGACTAGGATATTTATTTTTAAATAGTGGTCTTCTGGATTTTTGGGGAAGGAGTTCAGGTCAATGTCTTTAAAACCTCCCAAAAGTTTATACAAATACTCTCCTGGTAGGGTACTTGATCAGATGGCTTCACCTGTGTATAACAAACTGGTTCCAGCTAATGTCAGTATTGCAACTTAATGTCCTCACTTACAATGAGAAGTGCTGAAAAACACTCTTTTGCAAGAAGCTTGTTTCATTGTTGACAATTGGTGTAACATAGCTACGCAAAATACCAATAGATCAGAGCAGGATTGAATTTAAGGCTGTTATTTTATAAAACACAGATTATTTTGAATAGACTGATAAGCCTTTCTGAGAAGACGACTTCACATATTTTCAGCTTAGATTCTTGTCAGTCATGAGCACTAGTATTGCAAAACACGACAGACAAAATTCACTGCCCACATCCACTTCGCAGAAACTTTCAAAAAATTAATTAAAACAAAGCTCTAAAAGCCCAAAGATCTGAAGTATATGAATGAGCACATCAAAAAGAAAAACTTTATGGAGGGTGTCCAGAATTTTCAATTAAAATCCAAGCTTCAGTTTTCTCCTGGTAACACTTGGTACGATTTTCCTCCGAGTAAACAACACAGCTCTTCTGTATTTACCACAATAATACAGAATCAAAACACGAAACCTGTTGGATGTGGCAACAAAAAAAAGATCTAAAGCTGGTATAAAATTTAACAGACTACTCATACATTTTTCTAACTGCTCTGTATTATAGGATGTTGAATTTACTAAGTTTAAAAAAGGTGGTCAAATAATACAGTAAATATGAAAGCAGTTTCAGGACTGAAGCATGAAGCAGCATACAATCCACATATGAAACCAAGATCTTGTCTTACGCTTTCTCTTATCTGCTACAGTTGAATTCTAAACTGAGTTCTAAGGAAAAATAAGATAGTGTGAAAGCAAAAATATTTATGTATGCTATGCATGCAAAATAGACAACCAAGGGAGAAATGTTCCTCCTTATCAAAGACTTGTATTAGATGTATCCTTCTTCTAAGCATCTGTGGACAAGTTCCCCAGAAAAGATGCCTTTCATCAACTATGGGAGCTGTTATTCGTTATCATCATCTGTTTATAATCAATGAGAACAGTTGGATGCTCAGCACTCTTGAAAATTGAACCAATTATTTAGGTCAGTAGTTTTTAACCTTTTTCTATTTGTGGACTCTTAAGCATTTTTCAGTGGATGTGACGCGCTGTTAGAAATTTTGCTCATGTAGATAGCTGTCATTTTCTTTGGCACTTAAAACAGTCTAGAATTTATCCCTTCTCCTTTCATCCCTTAGGAAAATATTCTTAGACTCCAAGCTGAAAAAAAACCCAAACCACATTATTCAAATATACAAATTTTTGGTTACATTAAAAAAAGAAGCCCACCTGAATCCAAGTGCTTTTAAGCACCTTGATAAACTAAGCAAGTAAAACTTTATTAGTTTGTGTTTGAAAGTCTATGTTATTTTGATTACAACCCGGGAAAGATACAGTTCTGCAGACATTCCTCTCCGCTGGCACAAGCAGTGGCTGCTCTGCCTTATCCCTACCGATTCTGCCCTGTCCCTGGCTGCCATGCACTGGCCTTCCTCATGTGTCAGCCCAGGTTTCTTTTTTGATTAATGAACTGTGCTGTGGGACTGAGAGCAATCAGCTAGGGACAAGCATCTTTATCTCAAAATTGCTACCAGAGTACTGTATTCCAACAGCATTGCTCGTGCTCCAACTATCAAGCAAACTTTGAAGGTGGTTTTGAACAGAGGGGAAAGAAGAAGAGCAGACACAAGCAAGGGACAGCATGAACACCCTAGTTAGGTCATAACAGCACAAATTAAAATGTCCCAGTTACGTCCACTATTTATTTGACCTTATGTTCCCAAGTGTACATTAGAACCAATGCAGGACAGACTGAGGCTGCCTTGGGAAGGAAATCTGGCTGAAGTCTGACCACAGCTAGATTCTGAAGAGACCTTCCACCATCACTGGTGACCAGCAGCAGCAGAAACTGCTCCCGGCACACGCACCACCTGTGAGAATTGTTCTGCTCAGATACAGCACTGCGTCAAAGGAGAGTCACTACAGCAAATCGAACCACACCATCACACACTGTGCAGACATTTGTTTGCAAGACTTTAAAATATTTTTAATGTCATTTTACTGTTTAGTATAATTATTATAGTTACTGGGATATACAGCGATTGCATACATTTGACCATACCTCCATTAGACTACTGTACTGCAGACACATTTATACAGCCAGTGTGCTGAACACTGAAGGATTCAGTACACATTCAGCAGAGTGGGCTCTTCAGTTTCCAGAGCAGCTCAACCTCTGGCCTCAGCTTAGGCAACCAAGCAGCGTACCTAGGTCAGCTCTGCGGAGGCTTTGGTAATCCCTAATGCAAACCCTCCGGGAAATGCTCTGAACCCACAAACTCATGTCACGTGTTGGAAACCACCGAACAACTGACAAAATACTTTAACAAAGTAACTGCTGAAAAGTTGCCCAAAATAAAAGCAGTATGGGGAAGAGGGAAGACCCTTCCTGGTTTTAATGAAAAAAACCTTCAGGCCTGACTACTGTATTTAAATTAAATCTATTTGCTTTTTACACTGTTCGAATAGATGCTTTTTAATTATTGCTAATTGTTTAAGCTATTGTTGTATGCCCCTGAAGATTTAAACTGAATAAATTTAATTCCTTTAAAATCTCCTTCAGCTACAAGCAATACAGTAAGAAGTCCCATAGGTATGGCAGTAAAAATAACCATAAAGGCACAAGCATTTAAATGAGGAAAGCATGGAATACTTCCCACTAAAAAAAAAAAAAAAAAAAGAAAAAAAAAAAAAAAAAAAAAAAAAAAAAAAAAAAAAAA
>Ga0065711_1004727_pt1 | contig 29763 bp, 9 predicted proteins | sample Hoacrofraction12_FD_59098 | JGI IMG/M metagenome (GOLD analysis project Ga0065711, IMG submission 59098) | Hoatzin crop microbial communities from Cojedes, Venezuela - Epithelial fraction 12 v2 (version 2) | ecosystem: Host-associated > Birds > Digestive system > Esophagus > Crop | place... | reverse complement strand
ATCCTTGTAGCCCTCCGCTGGACTCTCTCCAGTAGCTCTTCATCTTTCTTGAACTGGGGAGCCCAGAACTGGACACAGTACTCCAGATGAGGCCTCACCAGGGCAGTGTAGAGGGGAAGGAGAACCTCCCCTGTCCTGCTGGCCACACTCTTCTTGATGCACCCCAAGATCCCATTGGCTTTCTTGGCAGCCAGGGCACACTGCTGGCTCATGGTTAACCTGTCGTCCACCAGGACACCCAGGTCCCTCTCCGCAGAGCTGCATGAGGTTGTTCCTCCCCAGGAGGGAGGAACACGCAGAGTGCATGAGGTGGTTCCTCCCCAGGTGCAGGACCCTGCACTTGCCCTTGTTGAACCTCATCAGGTTCCTCTCTGCCCAGCTTTCCAGCCTATCCAGGTCACGCTGAAACTTTTCTGAAGTTGTTTTCTTCCACCCAATTCTGAATAATCCCGTCTTCCCAGGAAACTGGCATCTTCATTTTCATAACTAACTGTAGTTGTAGATCTCTCAAAACTAGCAGTTCACTGAAGGTTTGCCAGAACTCTCAAAATGTTGCACACACGAGTTCAAAAAGCCCTAAAAACCAATACTTCCTCTTGCAATACATAACAATGGGCACAGTCCTGAAGACAGTAAAACTTTTCCAGGTGCGTGGACTCAGCTCCATGAAAAAAAGAAAACAAGCCTTAGAAAATTATAGCTTTAATAGTTGGCTTTGGTGATTAAGTTTCATGTTCTGGAGTAAAGAAAATGCGGCTTATAAAATAGCAATGACATTTTAATTAGTCAAACAAACATGTCATTTTGTAAAAAAATTACAGTAAATGCTATCACTAGGTGATACTTTAACAGGGGGAAAAAACAGAAGAAGTTTATGACCATGGGTTTTAGTAGCTTTATCTACTAAAGGCTAAAGAAAAAAAAAACACAGAACACCCCAAACATACCCTTCAAAAAAATATTGTTGGAATAACTGTAGCTTCTGGCAAAAGGGTTAAGATACCTATGTACAGAAATAGATTATAAAAAGAAGATTGGGGTAGCCACACACTTGCCCTGCTTAGTAAAGTATTTTGCAAAGGGAAGTAACTGATAAAATGAAACCAGCTGTTTCATTTAGGCTTTTGTGCACAGCTGTCTGATAGATACCAGATGCAAAACCTATAAAGGATTTTGAGAAATGGGAGGAAAAGTATCCCAGATCATTAGGTATTAAGGTAGCAAACAAAAGTCTGCTAATCCTTTAAGCAAGGAACTCTCACTTGGCCAAATAGTGTATTTAGTCTCTGTCTAATAATTTTGCTGATATTCACCAAAGAAAGATCAACTAAACACAGAAACAACTAATAAAACCTCTCTAAATAAAGTAAGCTATTAGTTTTTTGTAATGGCTTTGTTAGAAGTATTAAAAAATTATTTTGTATATTACCTCAGTTTTGGTCATAGAGTTATGAAGAAAGGATGCTGTAGGGAACTGTCTATTGAGGCAGAGTAGAGGCCCTGGGTTTAAGCTAATATTCACTCCAGTGTTGAGCTCCTAAACTGGTTTTGTATCACTATCCCGTACTATCATCATGCCATAGAGTTCTTTTTACTCTAGCCTTAAACAGCTAGACTGACATCAATACATATAGTTTAAGCTTAGGCTTCTCTGTTTCATAGTATTTTCATTCCAAGATTCTTGAAAAGTGGTGTTGCACCAGGTATTTAAGTGATCTTGCACCAGCTATTTTCATTATTCTGTCACAGTTCCCACACATGTAACCCTCGGACAAAAGTTTTTTCTGAACTTTAGCCATATACTTCTTCTTTACGGAGTTGGCCTTACTCTGGCCAGTAGGTTGAAATGAACGGCTTCCTGAAGTTGTTCTTCAACCTAAATTATTCTACGATTCTATGGAACTGACAAGTAGCTAATCAAGCAGGAAGCAGAATATGACTGAAAAGTTCTGGATGTTTGATTTAATGTGCACATTGTACTTATGAAGTAATAGAACATTAAATTCTTGGCTAGACCAAGACTGAGAAAAATAACATATTGAAGGCTGTCACTTTAAAGGGTTAAATGGTTTTAAGGAGTCTGATAAGCATCAAGGGGTGAAAGCCCTCCCATTGAGTCACGAGATTAAAGGTGGATCCACTTGCTTTATAAATTCCTTCTCAGAGAGCAGACCCTAGGTGCAGCTGAATCCACTCCTAGTCCCAGACTTTGTCAACAGTTTGTGTCTAAGAGGTGAAGTATGTAGCCAGTTATCAGAGTCAGTGTTTGCCTGTCAAAGCCCTTGCATAGACTTTCACTAAGACAGTTTCTCAAAATAGAAACAATAGGTAATTTATTCAATAATTCAATAATTCAATATTACGTCAATATATAGGACAGATTTGAGGTTGCTGCTGCTAAATTCACTGTCTACAAAAATTGAGCTGAAGTTAATAGTTTAGCACTTTAGATAATAACATTTTCCCGTGGATATGTCTGACAAAGTTGAAGGTCTGACTGTTAATAAAAAGGCATCCATTCTTGGGGGTGAAGAGAGGCCTGTCGACCTGTCCATCAGGTAAAGTGTTCTTTTGACTCCTCCTCCAAAAGAGGATTTTCAAGTGCCAATTTTATACTTTTGGAAAAGTCTTCGGCAGATCTTGGCGAGGCGGGACTAAATCAATTATTATGTGTCCACTGGCTCTCAGCAAAGCATGTTTTGTTGCCAGAAGTAGGACTCAGAGGTTTGGCACGCCCTCTGGGAGCGGAGTATAGTATGCTTATGGAAGGCCTTTTGCTCTTTGACTGAAGCAGTGTCTGGCTGTGAACCCTTCCTTTCACCCCAGGTGTCACACAGTTGATTTAATGTTCAAGTCAAACTGCTCCCGTTTGTTAACTCTTAGGTGTTTAACACGCAAGTCCAAGCAAGTCCTCCTCTGGCAGCAAGAAGCCTGGCAAGGCCATTGACCCACAAAGGCTTACAGCAGTGAACATTTATTAGCCATTAAAAAAAGTAACCAAACAAAAAAACCCAAACCACCCCCAAAACCCACTAACATACTTTTTACAATTGTCTATAGCAATGTAAGGCTGTGATTCAGAATGCTTACTGAGCAAAACACATACAAGCCCTATTTATTCTCCTAGAACAAAGAGGAGGAGTTGAGCTGATGCCTTGGATCTGAAGATCCTTTCAAGAGAGATCCGATCTGAGTGCCACATTGGCACCACTGATCGTTCCTAGGAGGATCTCCTTGGACCCCCGGACTCTCAAACTGAAGCAGGGAGAAGAATTCATGGGTACAAACAGGAGCCCTCCAGGAGCTCTTGGTCTCCAGGAACCCAAGAGTGAGCCCTGAAGAGCTAGCATAGCATAGCAATACTCTTAATTCTTCAACAGACTAGTGAGATTCCTACAAAGCAAAATCTCTGACTTACTAAAAGATCACTCACTCTATCTAAAATATTTCATGATGATAACAGGAAAAGCCACTTTTCCATCAGAAAGTTTGGGACTAGCTCTAATTTGCCATTCAGGGTGACTTAGATGTGACAGGTACACGGGAAAGTCTTAGACAGCACATAGGCAGCATTTCTACCACATTGACCATGGGTCAGACCTTACTAAACAGAAATGCAAGCCCCTCTGAGTTCAATTTTTTAACTAAAATATATCTGCAGCATAGCACAAAACAATGAAGAAAAACTACCTATCTTTCAACACAATGAAAATATTTAATAGCTTTAAGCCTGTTTTGTCATCTTTTCACCTACATCTTTACAGCATTTCGCTATAAAAGGTTGTTTTGTAGAATTCAGAGAGAAAAAACCTTACAAAGAGCAGATCACTTGCACTATCTAGAACATTTCCCCTGAGGTTTGGCTCTTGGTCTTTATTCTTTTATTTCCTTACAGCTTAGTGCTTATGAGGGTAAATGATATTCCTTTTCTTTTTCAAAATCTATGGGTTATTGTCTCCTTTGCCAAAAAAAGTGCCTTCTCCTAAGTAATTCTTGTATATCATCAGAAAAGTTTTAATTTCACTGCCCCAGATGTATCCCTAACTACCAGCATGTTGCCAGTCAATAACTATTCTCCTACTGACATAGACTGAAGCATTAAATTAATGAATAAATTTGTTGTAAGAAACTATGTTTTGTAACATCCACATAAAATTCTCATCAGTCATTATGTTCCATAGAATATACTGTGAGGAAAACCTGGAATATATTGTCTTGAAATTTTTTTTTTAAATGGACACTTATTACTTTGAAATATCATCTCAATAGAGTTGTCTTTAAATTACAGTATGAAAAAAAAAAAACAAAACTGAAAATGGGGGGAAAAGTTATTTCAGAAATGTCAGCTCACTCTTTCACCTAAAGGAGATCATCAGCCAAGTTGGTAACTGACAGATTGAAATCCTAACAGGGTTGGATGTTCTGGGCTGCAGCTTCCAAAAGCTCATCAGCAAATAAAATGGTCAGTCTGTTGGGGCTGCACTCTGTTGTGCCCCTGGAAGTCCTACCTTCAGGTGACCAAAAGTTATTAAATATAACTTGTTTCATCTTAATGGTTCAGAATCGAGGAGTTAGCAATTTTTAACGGCACATCATTTTTCAGAAAATGTATGACCAGCTCTACACATCGGCAGAGCTGGGTTCAAGTACAATTTTTTACCTAAGTAGCATGCATGACTTGTACCACGGTTATCATAGGTTTTAAAGTACAAGAAAATGAGTACTGTTGTGTACTTGTAGTTTAGGTAACATATAGGAAGCATAGAATATCAGTTGTGCAGAACTAATTTAAAATGAGTGGCAAAAAGGCTTTGTCTATACTTTATTCTTCATTTGAATTAATATTTCAGCTATTTTTTTAGACTATCAGCATAATAGGTTTTTTCATTTCAAAGATATTTTAGACACATTTGTCTCTTGTGTGATTTCTCTTATATAGTCAAATTGGTTTTCATGTATTGGGAATCACATCATTACAAAGTCCTCTTGTTCACTCTTGCATGCAAATAAGTGAGTTCCTGTTTTACCTGTTCGTACATTTAAAATAATCCTTTTATCATTTCATTGATTATTATAGTAAGCAACAGATCAAAAAATCTGCAGATTTGGTCAACACTAAAACTACAGAAAGTAAGAATACGTTTACACATCCTTTTACTTTGAGTAGATTTTTGAAGTTACATTTTAGTAATATTTGAATTATTCAGGTAACATTGTTTTAATGTGGAGAATAAAATAAAAATAGCATGCTTGAAAGCTTTTCTGTTTTCCAGTCATTTGGTAGCACTTGCTAAAGGGTGCTGCCTCTTTCCACAAAGCTTAGCTTTCTTTACTAATATTAGGTGGTTTTGCTAACAAATTTAAATGTGACAGCTAAACAAAATAGGGCTGACCAGGTAATCAATGACTATCCTAACACTGTGTGTTCTGGTGGAACGTGTATTATGGTCGAAATGACCAGTGTTGTATTTTTGTAGGACATCGAATTTTGAGAAATTCAAATACTGAAAACATAACTGATCCATCCACAACAGATGGAGCTGAACAGCTTTATTTTCTCTCGTGTGCCTATCTCACATCTCTTTCTTCTGTAAAATGCCTATGTATAAAGTTCACTTTCTTACTTGTGACTACAAGGCTAAAGTTATTGTTAAAAAATAATTTATGAGCAATTACTTAGTGTGAATGACAATACTTGAAAATTAAGAAATGACAATATATTACACTATTTAGGTCATAGGTCCAACTGTTTGCAAAAAAAAAAACCGAAACAAATCAAAACAAAACAAAACCTTTTGCTATACTGTCTTATCACTCCGTGCGCTGAGATTGTCTCTGCCCTGTTGTCCCTTAAAGCAGCTGGAGATGTGTTGCATGGCTGTCATTACTAGGATTATTTCTTTCTTTTATTGTCAACTATTTCTATTCTCAGTTTTTGTCTCCATATATAGTTAAAGTGTAAAAGATTGCTACTAAGATAATTCAGAAATAATATGCATCATGCAATCAAAGTCTAAGAATAGCATTTTTAGCATAATAGGATTTTTTTTTCAAGCCAATAGAGGCCCTGACACAGAAAAACAGTGTTTTCAGCAAGCATTTAGAAACATAGCTCTGAAAGGGAGCTCCTGGGTGTCAGAACTAAAGGGTCTGTGATTGCAGTGACCATAGTTCAAAATCTCTCCACTTTAAAATAGTTGCATTTTCCTTTACATTGTTTTAATTTTTGTCTTTCTTTCTTGTGATTGTCAACCCTATTTCTATTAGAACACTGCTTAGGACACGTTTAGTGATTATTAGACATATATCTAATGTCTAGTTCAAGTGTTTCCACAGGCAATGTATAACCTCCCACCATGGTGCCAGTATTGGCTTGTGGCTTAAACAGCATTTTTTTCTTTCCTGATATTTATAGCCTTGCTGTGTTTGTAAAGAGGTATCATACCCCTTCTCTGTCTTTCTTTTGCTAGATTGCATCAGATACAGACAGAGAATTTCACTGCCTAGCTTCCAGCAAAATAACAGCTCCTTGGCTAATGTAAATATTTATGGCAAGCCCATACGTTTCACATCTATAGTAAGCTGTTTCTAACACTGCAATTCTAACTCCTGGCAGTATATTAGAAATACTACGCTAGACTGTACAAGCCATGTTTTTTCCATTTCCTCGCCTAAGATCAGCTCCCTACTCACTTCATCTTTGTCATTGCTCTTGTCAGCATCCTTTGTAGTTTGATGCTATCAGTCTTGAACATGAGGAAAAAGAATCATATTCAGCATTTCAGAATATAATGAAAGCTGGTTCCTTGTTACTTCTGGAGAAGGTTTCACCTCAAGTACCTTTGAATTTGTTTTGCTTCCACTAATCCACACTGATATCTCATTGTCATTCCATGATCAGTTTGTATAGTCAGGCTTTTCTCTTTCTCAGCTGATTTCAGTCAATAAGCTTTTGGAAAAGTTATCTAGCTAGGAAGCATCTCTAGAGAGCAGTTCACTGAGACATAAATGTCCAAGACAGATATTAGGCTTTTTCTTCATATATATATTTCTCTCATTTTTTCCACTAAAGATGGAGATCCAGCAGGACTAATTTCACCTGAAGAGCTGATTTTCAGATGGCTTAAGCGAAATGAAGTGCGAGACCTTGATCATGTATTTAATTTAAACATGTAAACAATAGAAAATGTTAAAATAATTTTTATGCTACAGAGGGAGATATTTTTTTAGACCAGAAAGAGTAATGTCTAATTTGACACTGTGACACTGTGTCCATTTAGGACTCTGACAATTTGGTAAACAAAATTTACATTTTTCAACTTAAAAAACCCCTCTAGTTTCACACTGTATTTATCTGCATATATAAGAAAATATTCCTTTTTTTTTTCTCAGACTTCCAATCATTATTTGAAACTCTCTTGCATTCTATTAAATTTCCAAGATAATCTTGGAATAGAAACATTGAAAAATCAGTATTCTGCTTAGGTTTGTGCTTTCAAGAATTAATACTAATTGAAGTGGTAAAGCTAACTTAAAACTTGAAATCACTACATTACATGTAAAATGCTTAGTTCTCATTTTAATTATTCGGTGCATTAACCAGAATGAATTTAAATTTCTCATAAATCTGTAGAATAATAAGAAAACTACATAAAAATTCCTTTAAAATAGCTCATCAGCATTTAAAAATAAGTTACATTTTTATTCAAGCATTTTACTAATAAAGCTTCATTCAGACTAAATGTGGAAAGGAACTCTTGAGGTCCAGTGTGTGAGCATTTATTTAGAGCATGGAAGAGAGTTCTCTGATTATTAGCACTTCATGAAGAAACTGCTGGAACCCTTTCGATTTTAATAATCTCTCCAGATGTTCCTACAATTGTTAAGCCAGAACTCTGACTTGGGATAATCTAATGATTTGAACTTGCTCAACTATATTTCAGAGAAACCATGTTAATATTTTATATGTGAGAAAGGTTTCCTGTAATATTTCTGCAGATTACTTGGGTCATCATTGCTTGCTTCTGCCTGTGTGAAACAAAGACAACAGTAGTTCCATATTCAGCATCTGTGTGAAAGTAGACACAAAGGCTAAGACTGTTGTTGCAATAGAAAGAAGAAGACAAGCAATTATCTCATAGTCAAGAGTCTGTCAAATAAGCCCTATTCAAATTCATGACATTCCCAGACCCAGTGTCTTCCTTCAGGCTCTTCAGAACTCAGTCATTAAAGACTGGTCCATAGAAAGCCACCTGTCTATCTTTATCTTGCAATTTTGATATCCACTGGTTTCAGTTCTCTGCCAGTACTTACCTTCCAGTCTGCTATGCTGATGTCTTGACTTTGCCACTTTCGTCCCCAAATATCCTGATTATACTATATTTTAATGGAGCTTACATATGCTCAGAGATTTATCCGTTGTTTTAATCCATCTTGTCCAATTAATTTAATTTATACATGACAAGTAGATCTCCATAACTAGGATCCTAACTCATATTGCTAGCCTCCATGTCTATTTTCTAGTCTATACTAAACTACTGCTTTGCAAACCCCTGTTACATTAAGCTTAATTATGTGTTCTGTGGCAGGTGAATACTTTCCACAGTAGAAAATGGCATGATCAGTTCAGGGAAAAATGTGAGTTGACTTTGTTCTATAATACTGTCAAAAAAGGATCATGCAGATACAGAAGAAAGAAAAGCAGAACTTTTTTTATGACTTTTCAAGAGAAATTCCAAAGCGATGGTGTAATAAGGGAATGGCTAGACGTACAGGAAAATGCAGTTTAAGGTTCATGTCACTCTTTCTATGCAAAATATTACCTGAAACATTTCTGGTTTGTTCTGTTTTATGCTGTTTTACCTTATTTGATAGAGAATAGATAGCTTGACATGTACACACTGTCACTTACATAATTCCAAATTCCTGTCTCCAAAACCAGTTATTAACAGAGACATGTTGTTTTAATGATACAGACACACAGGGACTAAGACAAGCTCAGGAAATAAAATTTAACTTGTGAATTAAAGAGGATTTGAATTTAAGCCTCCAGTGACAAAAGGGGGTATTTCTGGCACCCCGTATCAATCTGTGTGTTGGACAGCAGTATCCCATAAGTAACATCTTTTTATGTGATGTTGTGATGTTTCATGTGGTATTTGCAGCGTTGACAGTAATACATATCTGAAAACTGAAAAGATGAGAGTTCAAGTTTCAAGTTGCTAGAAAGTTCCTAATGTGCCAAATGGATTCAGCAATCACAATTAAAATAAAAATGCTACTATAGATCAATGATATATTTTGGGGGTTGTCACTATCATTAACTACACCATCTTCTTCATCTACTAGATTCAGCATTCGTTTTGGGTTTTTTTCCTGCAATATCTCTTGACAGTGACACCAACAGCATAGTAGGATAACACTGTCATTCACAGATGCAAATGATTCAGAGCAGCAGGTCATAGTGATGAATAACAGCAAATACTTACGACATCCTATTTTTAAATAACGAGCTAAGTTAATAGGTCTCCTTATATAATGTTAATCCTTACTGAAAAGTCTTTTAAATGACCTTCAGGTTTCTGGAAACAAAACCGGAATTTTCAAGAACTAAAATTCCTACTACATATTTCTTCAGATTTGGTGGGTTTTTTTCCCTTTGGGTACGCAACCTTGTTTATTTAATGCCATAAAAGTCTTAGTCAGGTAACACCTGAAAAAACAAAAGGGGCATGAGAAGCAGGAGACACTGGATTGCAAATCTGTTTCCTAATCATAGGTGTTTCACGTTTTGTCCTTTCTGTAATCCAGTGTCATTTATTCTGACTTGATTCCTTTTTCATGATAGATTACATTCAAATATGTCAAGAAATGTGTTAAGTCATTGTATATTGCTTTTACGTCAATAGCACATTTTTGGTGGTAGGATGAAAGACTGCAAATGAAGATTATTCCCCATTACAAACTGACTGTTCTGATACCTACAGTTTCAATCAAATACAAAATTCTTTCTTTCTTGCCTTTGACTATTACTGGTTATCAGTGCATTGCAAAAACTTATATCATGAGTGACTCAAATGATTTGTTCAAATTCAAGGCAAGATTGGCCCATTCGTTGCAACTTTTTCAAGAAAACATATATAAAATATAGGACCAACGGTTATTGGTTAGGTTCTTTTACTGTTTATTTATCTTATGCATTATGTTTACACAATGTCAATGAAATTTATCTTCCATTACTTTGAGATAACTGTTGTCTAAAATGCTTTGATTTCTTTCAATATTACACATGTTTTGGTATTATACTTTCAAATCCGACAACAATGTATTAGCTGCTTTCTCTTGTCACCCACATTTTACTGTAATAATCAGAATGATACGAGCATATGGAATGATAGAAAATTAAATTGATAAAATATAATTGTGATTTTGATAAGTTCTTGACGGTTGTTGCATTTTTTACACATTACAAAGTGAGTATAACAACTGATTTTCTTCTGACTTTATGCAAAATTTACAATAGTTGGAAAAAATCCTATCTGTCAACATTATATGCTTGATTGATAGATTTGAGTTGCCAAATAGTGCTGTTATCTTTGCCATGAAACATTAAGGTTATAAAGAAATTTGAACTCATTAATAGATACAGACCTGAAGCAATTAGAGACTAATTTCAGGAGTACTTTTTAAAAATGAACAATATGTTTGAAAGACTGTTTACTGCTTTATTTTTTATGTATTTTTTTGTCATATCACTACTGAGATGTCACCAAAGATCTTAGTATTAGGAAAGTAAATAGAAGACCCTGCCTGATGATTTTGTACCAAAAGCAGCTGTTTAACTCTGTGATATTACATTCATAAAAGACCCACTACCTCTTTTTATTGGGGTAAATGTATTTCCAGCAATGTTTCTCATTTTGATTGAGACAAAAAATGTATAGAGTTCATCTGCTTCTCAATACAGGATCAGTTACACATTAGACTTATGTCAATAAATTTGTCTAAATTTATTTCTAGTCATTGATTCTTAGTATGCCTTGCTCTATACTAAAAAATAATTTAGAATTTATTTGGGTTTGTTTTATTTTTCTGGTGAAAGGCATCAAAAACTATGATCAAGATGGAAATTCTCCTTACTGAAACATATTAAATTATTTAAGTCTTTTGATATATGTTTTCTTCAGTGCTTTTATATTATTTTAGGGATTTTATTTGCAATTTTTCCAGTACCTTTTTATTTAAAGAAACTAGTCATAAAAATTCAGTGACAAAGTTTACAAATGGAAAATCACTACTTTCTCTGTCCACACCATTTTGTATAAAACCGTTCTGAATTCTTTCTTTATTCTGACTCAAATCTTTTCCAAAGTCATTATATTTTACAAATGCAATATTTGTAGATATGGCCTTCATTTCTTGCTCCAAAGCCCATTTATTTGCTTTGGTTTTCTGTTTGATTTACCCCAGTTAATCAAAGGTTATAGATGCTTCATGACCAATCTGTCCTTCTATTTCTTTAACACCCCTGTATCCTTTGTATCCACAGTGATTAACTAAATATATTTAATTTGCATAATATACGCTCACTGCTTATGGTGTTATTTACCCGTTGTACGAGCTTGTTAGATGACCTCCTTAAATTATATGAGAATCACATTTTTTGAGGAAATACAACTCTTGCTCCATATGTAACTTGTTCCATGTATAACTTGCTCCAGGTGTGAACGAAATCCATCTGGGAGAAAAATAAAGCAAATAAGTAGAAAAACCTCTAGTGTCTGTAGGCAGAAATTTGTTTTTGCATGTATTTATTCAGATTCTTTTGAGCAGTGGAGAACACAGTGGAATAAACTTTCCTAAAGCACAGTAAAAATATGCTATTTAAAACTTGCTAAAAATCAATATCTTAATTGCTGCATGCTGTTATTGAATTTAGCAGAAGCTTCATCTTCCACTCTCTTCATGTTACCATTTAATTTATATTAGCAGAATACTCCATTGTGTTTGAAGTCAATTTATGAAAAGCTAATATTTAAAATATTTCTATGGATGCAACATTTTAGTTAATGGACTGTACGGAGAGCATATTAAATTTATTCCATGGAGACTATAAAACCTTGTTTTATTCTGAAACGTGCACATATTAGCACAAGTGGAACCTTCCCCACGATGCTGTACAAACATAGACTTAATCTCTTCTGGAAGGCAGAAAATTTCCGTGTCACTGCAGTAACTCATCAATGAAGCTGAGCAGGTAGACAGAAGCAGATAACACTTTTTCCCTTTTGATGAGCAAATAACACATTGTCATGGTGGAAAGATGTTTTTAGTTTGGGCAGATAATAATGTATGCTGTCACACTGATAGGTGTGTTGGTTTAAACGATTGTTGTATCCAACTCTAATAGGTTTTAGAAAAGTTGGAAAAAAGCTATTTTGCTTTGGAAATAAAGTCCAGAGGCTAGGATTTTCTCTTCATGGCCAAGGTATATCAGTCCTGATGGTATGACTGTGGGTCAGGATAAGGAATTAATAGTGTATTGATTTTGCATTGTACAAATTCTGTCTATTTTCTCAAATGTTTAAGGAGACATCTATAGGTCACTGATGTGCAACAGAGGCTGATGTTGTTATTCTTGTGTAGAGCTGCCTGGCTGAGGTTTGTGTTTATGTGAGTTTATTAGTATTCTCTTAAACTACTGTGTCTTCATTGTAAATACTAAAGGTAAGTTGTGGCACCTCAAGTACTGGAAGTGTCATTTTGTAAAGGAAAATAAATGGAAATAAAATTAAGAAGGCAAATACCCAAGGAATTTTCTGAAGTTTTAAGATCAATTAAAAACTATCTGATCTGTAACATAACTACTTTTGATTTGTTCAGAAATTCAGCTGACATGGATTTGGACAATTAAACATATAGTTTCTTATTTTATTGCATTGCAAGAAGTTTGTGCTAATAATAAATTTTTTTTTTCTAATTTATATATAATAGAAAATGTGTACCTACTTAGTTAATAGTACACGTATACTAATCAATCTTAAAATACTGAAAAAATACTAGTAGCCTAAATAAATGTATAGAAGTAATCCCATTTTGTCAATCCAGTGCAAAAAATATTAAGATGTCTACATCGCTTCCAATGACAGGGAAAAATCTTCATGTTCTCCAAAATGCTTCTGATTGCAGTAAAACTGAAGTTTTCATACAATAAATGTTCCTGGAAATTTCTTCAGCAATGACATTCTCTTTTGTTATTTTCTTGTTTATAATAGAATGAAACAATACTTAATTACCATAAATTGTGAAGACATCATGTCATTAAAAAGAGTTCAAATAAAATCTCCGAACAAAAAATTATGTGGCTAATATTTCAATAGTTGAGTATTGTAACTGGACATATAGACAGATATTTTAAAGTCTGGAATGTCAGATTCAAATTTTCTGGAAAACTGTTAATATTTTCATTTATTTATTTGTAAATTTGATATTTGTTGTCTTCTTTTTTTTACACTGGTAGAAGTTTTATCATAGTTCAACTTAGGCAGGTACCATGTTTCTAAAAACTAATATTCCAACTTAAAAATTCCACTTTTTTTTCCAAGAAGTTGCCTATCTGATCTAAATGCAGAACATTTTATCAAATTCTGCTACCTTTGTTATTTTAGTAATGATAAAAATTTTAATCAAGCCTTCACTGCTTTATGTGTTCACCTGTAATTCAATGCTTATGTAGAATTCAGAATTAAATTCAGATTTTTTCAAAGTAAAATGTAAAGGTATTTGACAACTTTATTTTTGCAAGAAATGAGTAACTATCAGTCATTATCTAGCTACTCCATTTAAAACATAATTTGAAGATCATTACTGTCCTCTATGCACTTTAGAAAAAAAACTAGTACACTTTGTTTAAAAATACCAATGATCTAATATTTCTAGAAAACACAAGCTAAATTTTACAGTGGAGACAAAACAATAGAACAATGACAGGGATTAGGAGACAAGCATTCAGGAATTTTGTATGTGGAAATCCTCATTCACTTATCTATCTGTACTATGGATTCTGTTTTCCAAATTGAAAAAAAAATACATCCTTAATTAGCAAGGTGTGGTTAAAGGTTAAAATTATTATAAAATATTATACATATGTATGTAGTTATGACTATATAGTCTATACTTACAGTTAAGTATGCATATATGTAACTGTAGAATACAGTGGCTTATGAGAAAAACCTCTTGAAATAACATATCTGAGACACTAAAATAATGTAATAATATGGGCCTGAAAAGTATGGCAGAGAGCCATACAGTTTTAAAATAACTTGTACTGACACAAAAATAGCAGGCATTTTATTATTTTTTATATCCCATTCTATGTACCTGGGCTTTAATTACTTCTTTCCCTGAGATTCTACTTTAAAATCTTTTAACAGTCTTCCTTTAAAAGTATTCTGGCATACAAAGCAATAATTCACACAGAACTTGATATGGTTCTGTTGTGTCATGTTATCTTACTTCCACAAGCCTCATCAAAAGATATTTTAATGCACATTTATTGAAATATTAATTCTTTCCTATATAGCCTATAGTTCAAAGTAACTTGGCTGACAAGTAGGGTCTAATATTTCAGTGAGAGGGATGAAAAAAATCTTTGTTTCCAAATAAGCATATTTTATACAGCACAGTCCTCTTTTATACAGTACTGCCCTTTCTCCTTTTGAAATAGAAACTGGATACAGTGAAATAAATTCATCCTTTGTATCTTTGAAGAGATGCTTTACTGTGATCAAATACAAAGAACCTCTACCATTTCCTGTCTAGGTATCCTGTTCATTACCTCTCTAAGAAGCATTTTTATCTGAGAAAAGTAATAGGATATCAGAACTTCAGAATACAAGACTTCTGACTGCTTGTAATTCATGTATTCTCTTAGTGCCATATAACTGCTTTTTGAAGCACCTTCACCCTACCTGAAGAGCTCATTCCAAACATATATCAGTCTCTGAATTATGCTGTTTTAAAATACTTTATTCACTCCTGTTTTCAATAATACGATTAATCCCTAAATATTCTAAAAGCATAACCGGTCATAGTTTGATGTATTTGTTAGCCTACTCAGTCATGTTTCATTTGCACTTTGATACTAAATTAAAAATTCATAGGATATTCAAACATTCTTAACCCAACAAGTTACAGGTATCTTTAATTTGCTTCCTACAACGTTACTTCTTATCCCTTATACTGTCTACAATGAGAAATATAAATTATATCTTTTGGACTAGAAGTCCAAGCTTTTGTGTGTAACTTGAGAGAGGAATAGTTACAAATAGTTTTAGGCTGATTGATTGTAATATTTCTTTCCATTAGTATAACATTACAATTGCCTGACTGCCATGGTTTAAACTCTGTAGGCATCTCAGCCCTACACAGCTGCTTGCTCACTGTCCCGCAGGATGATGGGGGAGACACACAGAAGGGTAAAAGAGAAAACTCGTGGGCTGAGATAAAGACAGTTTAATAGGTAAAGCAAAAGCTTCACATTGAAACAAAGTAAATTAAGGTTTTCTTTCACTACTTCCCATCGGCAGGCAGGTGTTTAGAGCCATCTCTAGGAAAGTAGGGCTCCATCACACTTTACAGTTACCTGGGAAGACAGCTCCTCAAGTCTCCCCTTCCTCCCTCTTCCCCCAGCTTTTATTGCTGAGCATGATGTCATACGGTGTGAGATATGCCTTTGGTCAGTTAGGGTCAGCTGTCCCGGCTGTGTCCCCTCCCAACTTCTTACATATCCCCAGCCTAAACGCTGGCAGAGCAGAATGAGAAGAAGAAAAGCCCTTGGCTCTGTGCTAGCAATGCTCAGCAACAGCTAAAACATCCCTATGCTATCAACACTGGTTACAAATCAAAGACATAACCCCATACTAGGTACTACGAAGAAAATTATCTCTATCCCAACTGAAACCACTACGAGTGGACAATATACAGTTGTAACAACCCAAATATTCATTATGCCTTAAAGAAATCTTCACATATTTGATTGCTTTACAGTATGTTTTTTCACTAATTATACATGGTAGATCATGCCTGAAAACTATTTCATTTACAAAGCGAAATAAGGAAAGTTTACACTAAGATTCTATGTAATTTTAAAGACAAATTTAAAATCTTCTCTAACAACTGTCAATTAGATAACAATGATTTAAAAAATAAGGGAAAGAGGAGTGACATTTTTTATCATGAAAGGCCTCAAAATATATTTGATTGAAATGACATTTTTAACAGTGCTCCTGAAACAAGACTGTTTCCTAGCGCAAGGTATTCTCACATAGCACCTCAGAGTGGTAATCAATTCTGTTTATCTTAGTGCCATTTCTATTCTTTCAGAAAAGATCTGTTCATTGTGTTTCCTCTTCTTATGCCTCTAATACAGCTCCAACACTAATGAGAAGTTATATAAGACACGTAATACAGGAATTCTAATGCACCTGGAAAAATGGGATAACAATACCAAGAAATATAAAACTATGACAAACTTGGACCAGCTTCATGCTGCTGTATGTATCTTTTCATCTAATGAAGATATCAACTCATGCAACTATTGAGTTTTCTCCTATTTTGTTGCTAAGACTGTCCCCTATTATCAGTTGTAAATCTTTTGTTAAAAATTTGCTCTAATACATTCATGGTGCGTGTATATACTTTTCCGACATTAGCTTTTTCCTGACTAATATTTTCCTTCATGTATTATAAACATCAATCATATCCCTTTCAGCCTTTATTATTTTAAGTTAAACAAGCTATCCTCTGTTTTCCAACCATAGTTCAATTTTCTGTTTCCTTGATCATAGCTGTGAATTCTATTTTAACTTTTCTTGTCTTATTTCTTACCCATTTCTTCTGGAGATCCTACAGTGTACATCTTTTTTTTTCAGTCACATTTCATAGATGGCTCTTAAACATCCTGTGAGACACTAATCTACTTATGTAGCTTTCCTTTTCTGACATTTCCTTTTTAAGAACTCCTGGTTTGTAATAGAAATTCACAGTAATAAATTCTTGGTTAAGTCAAAAGTTAATTCCACTTACCTTTTGTCCAAGTCAGAAGCTAAATGTTCAGGAAAGGCAGGAAAGAAAGACAGAAAAGGTGATTCTGCTCATTCAAGACCAGAATGACCTTTTAGAAGCACTGCTTTGTTTCTACTAACTCTAGAAAGAGTCTAAGTGGACTGAGCTCCCATCTATCCTCACATAAGTAGCTGTTGTATTTACTGATTCTAGACTACTTCTGCACTGATGGTACGTTGAGAGCGCAATAGAATTCATTGTGCCAGAAATAAACTGTTGGTGGGCAGGTTAATAAAACCTCTAAAAAGAAGGTGCAGCAGGTATATCACATACCTTAAATGTTTCCAGGGATGGGGCATCTACCACCTCTCTGGGTAACCTGTTCCAGTATTTCACCACCCTTATCGGAAAAAATTTCTTCCTTGTATCTAGTTTGAATATATCTTCTTTTAGTTTAACACCATTACCCTTTGACCCATCACAACAGGCCCTGCTAAAAAGCCTGTTCCCATCTTTCTTTTAAGCCCACTTTAAGTACTGAAAGGTCACATGCAGCCTTCTCTTCTCCAGGCTGAACAACCACAACTCTCTGTGTTTTTCCTCATAGGAGAGGTGCTCCATGCCTCTCATCATTTTTGTGGCCCTCATCTGGACCTGCACTAACAGATCCATGTCTTTCCTGTGCTAAGGGCTTCAGAGCTGGACACAGGACTCCAGGTGGGGTCTCACCAGAGCAGAGTAGAGGGGCAGAATCACCTTCCTCAACCTGCTGGCCGTGTTTCTTTTGATGCAGCCCAGCTGGCCTTCTGTGCTGCCAGCACACATTGTCAAGTCATGTTGAGCTTCTCATCAACCAACACCTCAAGTCCTTCTTGGCAGGGCTGTTCTTAGTCCCTTCATCCCCCAGCCTGTGTCGATACCAGAGGGTGCCCTGACACATGTCAGGACCTTGCACTTGGCCTTGTTGAACCTCATGAGTTTCACACAAACCCACTTCTCAAGCTTGTCCAGGTCTATCTGGATGGCATTCTGTCCCTCAGTCGTGTGGACTGTGACACTCAGTGCCATATGCAAACTTGCTGAGGATTCGCTCGATCCTGTTGCCTATGTCATTGATGAAGATGTTAAACAGTAATGGTCCCAATATGGATGCTGTGGAACACCACTTGTCACCAGTCTCCATCTCGATCACCCATGTAGGCTAGTGTGTTTTCTAAGTAATATATTTACAAGCAATGACTCCAGAAGACAGCTGTAGAATAGCTAGAGGAATAGAGAAGAGAAAAGTGAAACTGTCTACAGAACAGTGATTGCTGTGAAAAAAACATTACAGAAGATGACCATCCAGAAATTACTGCTGCACAAGATAAACACAAAATTGATAGGGCTTCTGATTTTGGAACCTATTAAATAAATCCCAGAATATTTCTTATTGCTTTTATATCTGGTACATAAAAAGAAGAATGATAAAAAATTGAACAAGTGAAAAGCCACAGAAAACATTTGAGAGGTAGAACAAATTTATCTTGAAAGCACTAAGAAACTCTTATTTCAATAAAAGAGGATTGAGAGATGATAATATATAGTACGAGCTCAGCAAAGATACTTTATAATCCAGAAGTCAGTGTACTGGTTTTGGCTGGGATAGAGTTAATTTTCTTCATAGTAGCTTGTGTGGTGTTATGTTTTGGATTTGTGAGAAAAACAATGCTGATAGTGTAGGTATGTTTCAGGTATTGCTGAGCAGTGTTTACACAGAGTAAAGGCCCTTTCTGCTTCTTATGCTGCCCTTCCAGTGAGCAGGCTGGGGGTGCACAAGAAGCTAGGAGGGGGCACAGCTGGGACAGCTGATCCCAAATGACCAAAGGGATATACCGTATCATATGACATTGTGCTCAGCACTACAAGCTGAGAGGAAGAAGAAGGAAGGGGAGACATTAAGGAGCTACAGTGTTTCTCTTTCTAGATAATTGTTACTCATGATGAAGTCCTGCTTTTCTGGAGATAGATAAACATCAGTCTGCTGATGAGAAGCAGTGAATGAATTAATTATTTTGCTTTATTTGCATGTGTAGCTTTTTCTTTATCTGTTAAGCTGTCAGCCCATGAGTTTTCACACTTTTATCTGTTCCGAGTCTCTTCACCATCCCACTGGGGGGGAGTGAGCGAGCGGCTGTGCAAATCTTAGCTGCTCACCAGGGTTAAACCATGGTACCACTTTGAAGGATTTTTTTGTTTCAGTTTGGTTATCAGTGACATTTATGTGCCATATTAATGTAGTGGTCATAGAATATTTTTGACATTTTTATCACCTGATAAATACAGTCACATACTTACTTTGTAATACTTCCTATTTATTAGGCAGTCTTTGAATTTTCATAGTACATCTGAAAATCTATTGCAAAACATCGAAAATAAAGACTCCATGATGGCTATACATGTGTTTCCTCTTGCTGAGTGACAGCAATACTGCCAATTACAGTTGGGTGCTAGTAAAACAGGAGGTAGAATATTAATGCTTAGCACAAAATCATTTATCAAACATGAGATATGTATGATAGAACTGAGAACAGAACATCTGTGATCAACTTAGCAGATAAAAGTTTAAAATATGATTTGCTGAAAATTTTCCTATCTTTTGGGTGGTTTTTTTTTTCTTTAATATATTTAATTTTTCTCTGTTCTCCTTTAATCGTTCCAAGCTTTTAAAATACTTTGATATTAAAAAAAATTGGTTACCTCTATAGTTTAGCTGCTGAGACCCCAAGTGGCAAAGGGTGAATTGCTGTCATAGGGTTTGTCAAAAAAACTCTCAATTGCATCATTAGATAGGATACAGAAAATGCTTCAGTGATAAGGAGGATGCGAAAGAGGGAATCTGGAAATGCCTTTGTTCCAACCCATTTTCTAGTCTTGTTAAAAATGTTGGAAGTGGAATAACGGTTCATGGATATCAAACTTCATCCCTTGAAATATATAAACCAAGGCTTAAAAGTGTGAAGATATGGACTGAAAAGCTAAAAATTGAGGTCCCTAAGCCACAAACTTAAGCAAAAGTGAACAATATAGAGCTCATCAGCACAAAAGTCTGAATAAAACATCAACACCTCCACAATTAGAAGGACCTAACAGATTTCGGGATTACGAATTTTCCAACAGATCTGAAGATAGAGGATTATCCTGTTTGTCCATACCTTGACTAGTTTTTTCTCAAATATTTGTCCTTTTTTGTCTTTATTGCTACACTTTATAACAGTGGTTAAATGTAATCTTTAGGATAAAGTAAGTTCTTCGCCCTTGGATCAATAATGAATGTATTGACCTGGACACATCAAAGAATAATGAGAATTTTGGGGTCAGGTACTCTTTTTGCACATGAGATAAGCTAGAAATATAGTTAGCACTGCTTTTGTAGGCCTCATATACTGCAATTTATTGCATGTAAATACAGGGAAAAATGAACTTGACTTCAAGACTTGACTTATTCTGGCATAAGAAAGATTTAATCTGATTCCTGGTGGGTTTTATTTTATCTTTTTATTCAGGAGTCTCACTAACTGCTATGAATTACATTGTTGCTTAACTTCATTGTCATTTTATTTGCCTTAGCATAGGTATTAGAATCACTGACAGTGATGACTTGTGTAAGTTGTTTGTTCTGTCAGTTTCTTCTCTTGGACTCTACTTTATAAGCTGACACCTTTTCTTATTTTCACTTCTGTTCACATTTTAAGTAGAGGTTAGTAAAAAACTTGTTACATGACCCTAAATAAAAAATGTAGAATCAGAACACTGAGGACAGGGGTTTTTTTCATTTCCTGTTGGCGGACCTATAAGGAAACGAGAAATTTTATGAAGCTCAGAGGACAAAGCTGTGAGATTTTTGCAGATTAAAAGATGAACTTTCAGGTTTCCACTTCAAGAAGAGTTACTGTTGTCTACAGTCTACACATTTAATAAAGTATCTTTTGGGAAGAGTTTTAGGCTTTGCTGACATCACACACTTGAGTTGTTATACACATTTTGCAATTCAGTATTACCTGTGCTGAAGTAACAAATTACATTTCTATCATCTAAATCATACTATATCAAAACACCTTAAAAGTCTTGTGCTGGGAGTTGAAAAGAAGAATGTTAAAAAGCTCTACAGGAAGCTCCCTTAAATCAGTCAAACATATCTGCTTAGCTGAAGGCACCCATTGTCTTCTGCTCTTTAGGCCTCTCCTTTTCTCCTGCCTCTAATTCCCTCTGGTTTTTTTTTCATTTGGAAATGTAATGGTTTAGCAGCAGCTTACCAGAACTACGTAAGCTGTTATAACCAAAGGTGAGGAAGCTGTTGCTACATGCTCAGCTACCCTCCTGATTTCACCTCCAGGAGTGTAAAGGGAGTAGGGGAGCTATTGGTTCGTGGCTGCTAAAAACAATGTCCAGTATTTTAAAATACAGCATCTATCAAGCTAGCAGTGCATAACTGTGGCTGATGGCCATTGTGCAATGCAATGTTTAAAAAACATTTAAAAAAATTTTGAAAAATATGTAAAAAATATAATTACATATAAGCAATACATAAATGCCCTCAACATTCTGCAGTGTGGGAGATGGAGAGTCTTTCAAGTAGATGCAGGGAAAGAAAGAGGGAAAGGGGAGAGGAGGAGTTCTTTTCCTGTTGTGAAGGTTTCATCTGCCTTTTTCCTTAGTCTTCCACAGTTTAAGTGTAAAGAATTATTAAGTCATAAAAGTAAAGGGGAATGTGTTTCAGGAGAAGCCTCCTACTTTCAGGCTCTTTTTGCCCAACGGTTCTCTGTTGTTTTTACGTTTCTAGCCCACTCTAGCCCACTCTTCTTTCTTCAGCCAGAAATGTTCTTCATAGAAATGTTTAATAGAAGCTGGAGACATGTAAAAATGCAAAGAAATCTGTTTAAATACATATTTCCTTCCTTTTGAAGCTACCACCTTCCACCATAACTCAAAAGACTGGTTTGCTTTTACTCATTAATCTCATAATCAGAGTGCATAAAAAAAAGAATAAAAAATAATCACATGTTCTCTTCTAGCAGCAATGTAGGTGGAATGGCTGATGCCATCTGGTGGGTAACAAGACACTTAAGTTTTCCAGCTAAAAGCAGAAGGAGAAATTTTTCAGTGTTCTAAGTTTCCAAGATTTTACTTAACTATTGTAATTTTGTGTCTCTGAACAACACTGCCTCTGCCTCTTATCTGTTTTTATGCACTGTATCTTCATATGCACAATGCATATTTCATAGGAAATAGTTTTTGAAGTTTCATAAATAATTCTCTTTGCAGTGATATTCTGCATCTTTTGCACCAAGCACTAGATAAGCTCAGCCCATTTTAAGACAGCCTAAAACAAGATAAGATGAGATAAGGTAAGGTAAGGTAAGGTAAGGTAAGGTAAGGTAAGGTAAGGTAAGGTAAGGTAAGGTAAGGTAAGGTAAGGTAAGGTAACGTAACGTAACGTAACGTAACGTAACGTAACGTAACGTAACGTAACGATTGTAAAGCTGAAATACAGAGTTTTGGTAAGGTTGCAGTGATGATACAATCATATAACTCTGTAATTATAAAAAGGTCATTGAAAAAGAATAAATCTCAACCACTCCACATTTCACGTCCAAAAGAAAAAATAAACATATAATCATATTGAAATCAAGTATTCTTAAACAGAAAAACAATTGTTGCATGTTTAAATACTGATTGAGCTAGACATTATGTTATACCTCTTTTGAACTGCTTCAGAGTTGGAGCTGAGCCTCAGAATGATATTCCCTCTAAAGGTATGAATCACTATGTACATAGAAGCCATCAAGGAGGTTCATGTCAGCCTTCTTGCTGAAGATGAGGTCAGGCTCAGAATAGAAGATTCACAGGAGTCTAATTATTGGTTCCCAAACTGTGGTCAGCAATAAGCAACCATGTAATTTCCCACCTTCCCCATAAAACCATATAAAATCTGAAATGTAGCAACTAATTGGTGTTGAAAGGTTAGCTATGAACTATAAAAATTTGGAGTGCTGACAGAGATTTATTGATTCAAAACATTCAGCCACAGCCAAAGACATTATAAAGCATCTCCTTTGGTGTAACTGAAGCTTGTTCTAATTTGCTTGTATCCAATGGGATAAACTAATTGGAAATAAATGTTAAGATACATAGGACTATATTCTGGAGTTTAACCTCTCTCATAATTACCTACATAAAATGTATGGACAGAAATAATATTGTAAAATTTAAAGCGTAATAATGAAATCATAGTAACTAATAAACTGGTGTATCTCATACCATACTGAAAAGTTTTAAAATATATAAAAAGTTATTCAGGTAAAAGAGTTATTATATATGATTCAAATGAAAAAGAAGACAAGACTAAAATATGCCATAACATTCTAGAAGGAAAAGCAAGGTAAATAAGATGGCTGTAAAAATGTTTTTGATCAGGGAATAATTTTTGTAGAAACATTAAGTCACAACACTCATCTGAAGAAGACATTGTGCAAAAATTTTTAAAGGAAAGATAACCATGATTTTTAGCACAATAGGTAGTAAAAGTTTTCATCAGATTCAGTTCCATTACGGACACAAATCAAGAAACTCCTGTTTATGCATCTTTTCTAAAAATAAGAGAGGAATGATACGACCTAAGAATGCAAATGAAAAACAGACCCTTTCACTTCTTTCCCTTCATCTTTCTAATAGTAAACCTTTTCTTGCATAGACAATCTGTGACTAGTAAGAATTAGACTTCCTTTGGAGAATTGTTGGGTGGCCCCAGGGCTTTAAACTCTAGTATTTTACAAAACGAAATTCTCCAAACTAATCTAAATGGCTTGTGTCTTTCGTGGGTTCCAAAGTGTGGCAAATACAGTTAAAATTATCATAAGAGAACGAACAATAAATCTTGGAATGAAAGATATATTAGAGAAATTTAGATTGCGTGGTCATTTTTATACAACAGTTTGACTCCTTCTTTTGGCTCTGTAAGAGGGAAGAAATTCAAAGCTGAAGTTGGGACAGTGGTAATTGTTAAAGCATGTAATGTTCATATGAAGCAAAATCTGTCACCTTTCTTTATGTTATGAAAATAATTACCTCTCAGTTATAATGAAGCTATTTGTAAATAGCACTGGACACCATCATAATTATGCACTACAGTAAGGTCAAGAACATTTTCTGTGCTTATTTTTATATATTTTCCTAGTCAATAATACGTCTGAAACACTTCTATTTACTGTCCTGATAGTTACATTGAGTAAGGTTCATTTACATCGTAGTGTCAAGTATGGATCAGTGCCTTCATGAATAAGACGTTTTCAATCCTAAAAAAATAGACAAAATCTTCTCTATCAAATGCTTCTAGAACCTTGTAAAGAGTCATTACAAATTCACATAACTTCTACACAAGCCTCACTAATCTGTCTGTCAGTCTACCAGAATCACTCTCTGCAAGAAATAGTTTTGTTCCATTTACTGTAGAGTGTAGTTCAGAAATTAAGGATTTCAATTTCGATACTTCGGGTAAGTGATTTAGATTACCTGGGCTGAAACAAGGCTTTAATAACCAATTATAAAATTCCTTTGAATGTTGAAAATTAGGAAGAATAAGCATGCACACCAACTACAGTGTACTTCCAGTGTAACAGAAGCACTGATTTTTTTTTTCTCCCATAGAATATTTGAAGATGTGAGATTCAATGACAATCTTGCAATTTGGTATTCAAACAGTGGGATACAGATTACCTCACTTAATCAATCTAGGACCTTTTTGTAGATTATGTGATTATACCATGCATTATATATTGTAGTATTGGGCTCCAAGAGCAAAGCAATGATAATTTATCCAACACTCTCCCTCTAGTGACAGGATTAAGAATGATATCCAGTTCCAGAAATGGTGTGTGGTGGATGCAACGAGAAGGCACACAGAACAACTCAGTGATAGCTTGACAAATATCTGCAAATGCAGCATGGAGAAGTTATCGCGAGAAAGATTCCTTTTTTCAATAAAATAGACTTTATTGGGTCTGAAAAAAAAATCTATAATCTTTTGATATGCTGCAGAACAAGGTCTCCTATTATCTCTCAGGTATAAGAAATACATACCTCCATAAAGTGGAACTACCCTAACTGATCAGATAGATGCTATGAAATCTTGGTGTAATTTTTCTTTTTCAGTTAACCAGAAGGAATGTTCATCAGTGCAATTTAGGTACTTGCAACCAAGTTCTTCACTATGCTCCATTGGTCTCCTTTTGATCACTCAATCCAAACTTTATTAAAAAAGTATTAACTTTTAGAAACGTGGAAGGCAAATACGCTTTTTTTAAAAGAAAAGTTGAAGGAAATCTGTTACTTTTCAGACTCTAGCTTTTGTAACCACTAAACTCCTAGTCTTTAGACACAAATAAGGAGAAAGACTAAAGAGCACAGATTAACAGTAAATGCATGAAAATACTGCCCACTTCCTTAGCCTTACCTACCATGTCTGCTGGAAAAGAAAAAAAAAATTGTTATGCTAAATATGTGGTCAATTACATCCAGAAAGAGATTCAAAGTATAAAGTAGTAATATGTAAATGACTTTTGCATCAAAGGTGTGTGGGTTTTGTTTCATCTATGTAAGAAAAAAAAGAGAAAATGCTAAAAAATAGAAAAAGTTTCCAAGATCTTGGCAATATACATACTTCATAATGATTCTAGAATAGAAAATATTTATATCTAAATAGAAAATATTTATATATAAATAGAAAAAATTTTGACTGATTGTTTCTAATTTACGATAAATGTGGTATGTTGCCATAAAATATGGTCTTTTTACCATAAAATATATGTAACATTAGTGGGTTACAGTACAATTGATCCTTTTGCTCCAAAAACTCAGACAACATGAAAACAGATACTTCTTTTTGCTCATTTTTGTTTCTGTCACAACATACATGTCACAATTAAAGGAGTTGATGATCCACAGAAGTCACTTCCGACCCCTATCATTCTGTGTTTCTGTGATTCTGTGAGTTCAAATGTGATGCAAAGCCTGGAGATGCAGATGTCAGAAGTCCAGTGTCAATAAGGAAGATGAAAGAGGAAAATTTAAGCTTTCACATATATGTAATAGTTAGTGAAAAGTCAAAAAATACTTGATTTGTCATGACATCAACAAACACTTGATTTAATTTGATTATTTATACTGCCATGTTGGTAAAATGGCAGGACTTTGTAAGATGGTAATTGTTCTGACTAGCTAACAGTTTCTTCACTGAATCATTCTAAAACGGTAAATTGATTGGATTACTACTAAGTATGCAGCAGGAATCAAATTGATCATGTAAGAAGTATGAGCTTTTTTTAATGTGCTGATAAAGTATCTGAAGCTGAAATCAATTAGTTCACAGAACACATATAGACATAGTTAAAAACTTATAATATTGACAGCATATTATAAAGACGCCAACCAAAAAAGAAACTCTGATACCACTGTAAAACCTGAGGAAAGAAACTAATTTATGTAAGACACTCTGCAGATGCTGCTTTGAGTGAAACAGACATTTAAATAACATATACTTACCAAAAATTAATTTCAACATGTATGAAATACTTACAGTTCTAAGCATTGTATCACCATGTGTGTATTAACAAAAGAACATACAAAAGATATCTCAAACTTTGTAATTACTTTTAAAAATGTGTTGTCAAGACCTTTTTCTCCCAGTTACCTAAATGGCCCTTTCCTTTTTCCCAGTTTCCCTATTGCTAAACATAATGTACCCATATGTTTTGAATGGATGTAATGCGTGCATACATACATACGTACATACAAGGGAGACACACAGTCACTGCTACACATGCATTTTTTCATGTGTGTTAACTACTTGAAAAGGTTTCGAGAAAGTTTCCTTCGAAAACTCACTTTTCTTTCCCTTTCCACAGACATACAACATTCCTATAAATGACTAATGGGACCCCCACATCAAAAAAAAACCAAAACCCAGACAAACCATACCTCCCTCTAATATGTTGTAGGAGAGACTCAATGGTCTTTCTAGCACAAAGCATGAGACTATCTGGCAAGAAGCTGAGGAAAAATGAAAAGTGAGTGGCAAGGTATCCTTGTATGAAAATAACATAGACTACCACTAGGCAAACCTGAAAAACTTAGTATGCAGCACTATGTCATATTATTATGAGAAACAGGCAAATGTATACTTCTGTATAGAGAGCTCAGGTATGATTTCTTTCTAATTGCATGGGATAGCTTCTAAGACAGCAGGTGCAAATAATTCCTTAAACTATAAAATGGAAGTAGTACAAACAGCGTCTTACTCATGTAATGAGTACACTTACTTTACTAATAATAGACATAACAGAACTCTGCAGCTATTCTCAAAAATCTTGGGTGAATGCCGTGTACTTTTAAAAACACTGCCCTTAAGTTAATTGCAATTTTCATACAGGCAAAAATGCTTGCAAGATTATCTAGGAAAAATATAATCAAGTGTAAATAAAAAAGCCTATATAAAGCAGATGTACTTTATAGGAGAGAGCAGTAGACTTCTTCATAAAGGAAGTTTTTGGGAAGATATCCAGATCAAATTATTTTTAATACAATCTCTACAGATACAATATATAATTGAACAGTATATATCAGCTTTATCTACTTCCACTATTTCTTCAAGAACAACTATGTTTTCTACTTGTACGGAGTCTCAGATTTATTTCTTCTTCATTATAAACATATTGTTCCATAGTTCACAGTCCAGGGATCAGAAAGAAGGAGTAGTTATCTATGATTTGGGTAGATGTGCAATGCTGTAAAAATATATAGTTCATGTTTGAATTCTATTTTATAATTCAAAAAAAGAAGAGAAATATCTGTCAGAAAAGATAAAACAAATAACAAAGCAACAAAATAAATTTGTGGTGTGTGAGGGATTTCAGTAGCTTCAACGTGATAAAAATCACAGTACAGATAAGCCTTCTAGTTCTATTTTCATTATGTTCAAATAGAAAAGAAAGATAAATTGACTAAAGTTCTAATTTTATTGAGGAAAACTAGATTTTGTTACTGAATGAACCGAGCTTTACACTTTATACAGGAAACACATCCAAATAACAAGAATAACCAAAGTTCTTTGCAGATAATTAGTTTTATTGTTGTATTTCATTTTTCTGAAGCAAAAGACTAAGGTTTTCATTTTCATGAAACAAAATCTGAAATTCTAAATTTTAATTAAGATTAAAATTTTTAACTTTAAAAGCTAGGTCAAGTCTCAGTCCAAAGCATTTTTTACAGCACAACAATACACCATACACTGGGGACACAAAAAAGAGAATGCAGAAAACTTCCATCAAATATTCATCTCAAAATCTTTGACTCGGTAAACCAGTTACTTAAAATCTCTTCTGATTTATAGTAGATAAGAATCTAGACCTCAGATAGGATGACTAATGGAGTAGTTAAAGAGAAAATATGCCCCAAAAGCCAAGAAATTTGGATTCTAAATCAAGATACTAAGGAACAAAAATACAATGTATAAAACTAGAAATTGCTTTCTTATTCTTTAAAATTTTAATGAGATATTTACATGTGGAGGATGAAGCATTAAAGGACTGGGGACATGTGAGCAATCCAGCATTTTCTCTATGAGGCCATGAAGCCTTAGCATAAGGCCGGAGAGCCTTGGCAGAAGGCCGCAAGGGCATCTAGAGGACAAATGATGGTATAAACAAAGGAATGAATGCAAAGAAAAATGAGTCCAGAATATTGAAGCGGAACTTGCCACCTGGCAAGAAAGCCACGAGCACAACGCGTGAACAAGTAATGCACACCAAACATAATCGGGTTGCTATGTGATTTAATTTGATTATTGCCAATGGGAGATCGCCGCGTATGTAATGGGGAATGTAAATGTGAGCTATCTGAGGCTAATAAGGGCTTGTACCTGATCACATTGATCGTCGTGTCGAGTCCGGTTCATCCTCCGCGACATTTACACTTCAATGTTTGAAGTCATTGCAAATATATTTTCATTTAAATTATTTAAACAGAGTGGGAACAAAGAAACTGAAACAACTATAACAGTTCGCAAGTTCTCTAAGTAGCTGAGAAAGATTCTGGTATCTGCTAGGACTGCTGGTAGAGTGGCTTGATTCAGGAGTGTGAATAACTCTACTTTGATATCTTTGAACAAAGTTTGAAAACATTTTTAGAATTTTGAATGTAGAGTTCAATCTGTATGTCTTCAGCCAAAGAAAAGTGAAGTTTTATGACTGTGACGTGCGGAAAGCAGACTCCACAATCTGTAAGATTGTAAAGTAGGTATGTTTATTCGGCACTGGGCAGCATGGGGGGTAGTCTCACCAAAATCGTGCGCGCTGAGCAGCAATATGTCTCTTCCATTTATACAATCAAATATTACATATACATTAGATTTCCCAATACACCTATATATATGCATCTATCCTCATTGCATATCAAAATCAGTTCCGAGAAATAATTTCCATATACTCCTCCCAGTTGCACTTGCGCAGTGCCTTCTAGTGGTGGTCGTCGGGGGACCCAAGATGAAGGCCCATCCTCTTCATCACGATGTCCGCTGATTGACCTTTGTTTCTGCACAAACTCAGTTCTCTCCTGGCTCCCATCCATACAGCAGGGTTGGTCTTGACCGGTTCTAGGAGACTCCCA
>Ga0065711_1006152_pt1 | contig 29764 bp, 27 predicted proteins | sample Hoacrofraction12_FD_59098 | JGI IMG/M metagenome (GOLD analysis project Ga0065711, IMG submission 59098) | Hoatzin crop microbial communities from Cojedes, Venezuela - Epithelial fraction 12 v2 (version 2) | ecosystem: Host-associated > Birds > Digestive system > Esophagus > Crop | place... | reverse complement strand
AGAAGAATGGATTAAATTCTTTCCTTCACGCACTGTGTCTCCAGCAAGACTGCTTAACCCCTGCCTAGTTTGAAACTTTAACCCTTCTTCCATCATTGCTCTTGTAACTTGATGTAGCCAGAACATCGATGCCTGTGATTTCTATAAATAATGAACAAGTGCACCTGAATTATATTTCAGGGCCATGAATCAGCCCTGCTAACCAGCTCGGCCTGTCAGTAGGCTAACATGGGAGCAGCTGGAGAGTGATGGGCTTTCAACAGGGTTGACATTTAAACATGATCTATGACCAGTTTTCATGGGCTTCAAAGCTGCCAGAGGATACCTCTTCTCCCTCTCCAGACATATTTATTGAAAAAGGTTTACTTGCCAGCCTGCATGGAACAAACATGAAGAAAAGTAGAAAATCAAACTGTGTATTAAAGGAGAGCTACGCTCTTCCCTCGGTGGGTTCACTCCAGGCGTGTATTACGCTCAACATACAGAGCAGTATCCTGGGACACGGCACCTCTTTGAGAGAGATGCTGCCCTTCTGCCTTCTTCCCACGAGTTCACTGCTTAAGCAAAAAGCCTTGCAGAATAAAATTCCTGCATGTTGGCCAGACTTGCACTAATTTATCGAGCCACCTGCTCAGTATCATTTTTCAAAGGTAACCGAATCAGCAGCTATGCCTGTCCCCTCCCAGGCTGGGAGCACGTCCTTGGGAACACACAATGTGGGGGTGCATCTGTCCCCATCCCGCAGCAGCACAGCCACCTAAACCAGTGGGCTGCAGACAGAGCCAGGGCAGTCCATCTGAAAGGCCTTTAATACACGTGACCATGTCTGGGACAAAATCTGCAAGGCCAGCTTAACCCCACTTGCTGTCCTCTGCTGCCAGAGCAGGATCTGGCGAGAACGCAACGACCGGCCAGTCTGGCTGCCTCCCTCTTGCGCTGCCGGTGCAGGCAGGAAAGGGTTGTGCTTCATGCACTGCTCTTCATCCACATCCCTCACCTCCTCTCTCCTAATACCCACACCAGCGTGCCTGTGTCCCTCCTGGCATATTCATAGTTTGGTCTCCAAAGCGAGCCGGCTGGTGGAGGGAAGCCCATCAAGAAAGCGGCACAGAGCAGCCCAATAGACATTGCCTGTGTTTTGAGGAAATGTGTGTCAGTAAAGTCACCTTTTGCTGGGTCACTGCTTCACCTTGTGTGGTGTGATGCTGTTAATCCAGCCTTGGTTTCTCAGCTTAGCACAGTGCCCAGCTGTGGTGCCTGCTGGAGCTGGACCCCGCTCTGAGGATGGAGAGGTCCAATCCCGCTTCATTGCTGGGAGGCTGAAATGCTACGTACAGTCTTGATTTAGTTCTTCCAGAAATCCTGCCTAAAAAACAATGGTTTTCTTTCTTCAGCCCACCCCTCCCCTCCCAGAAGAGACCTTTCCAGGCAACAGCCTTACATCTTGGGCATAAATGATGCATGCCCAAAGCTGGAGTATTGGGAAAAACAAAAGGAGAGAAGCAGCACACCAGGCACTGAGCTAACCTACCTTCATGCAGCTGATGGAGTAGTACAGCTTTTCCTCTAATGTAATGCTAAGGTGTGCTTCTTTTTTTACGTATTTCTAGAGATACAAGCAAGGAGGAAAATAAACAATTTTTCAATGTGTTTTACAGCTACCTGTATGTGAAGAAGCATGTAGGAAAGCTTTTTGCTACATTCTCTAATGCTTTACACATACCAGTCATTCAAAAACATGAAATAGAGGTCGAGGACCAAGATTAGGGTCATCAGTGATCTTTCTGAACTTCCCTCACCCATACCCTGAGGCTGCAGTTCATTAGGAGGGAGCGTGCACAGACCTACTCAGCTCAACAGCAAAACCCGATGCAGGGACGGCATTGATTCCACCAGGATGAAAATGCTCATTTTGTTTTCAGCAATGGGTATATGATAAATTCTAGGAAGGACATCAATGAGACAATTCTGCTCATGTGCTGAGCTCTTCCCAAGCAGGCGCTGGGAGAGCAGACAGCTCGCTCCTCTTCGGGAGCAGCAGGACTCGGTGAGGCACAGAGCTGGCAGGGGATGCAGCAGCACGGACGTGCCTGCGACGTGTGGTGGAAGCAGGCCCTCATGCCTGCACCACCTAGGTCACAAAGCCGTGATAAAAAGAAGTAGGGCACCCCAAAGCCTTTGGGAAAATACGTATTTCTTGCAGCTCTCGTGGGTAATGCCAAGGGATGATAGGTTTTGGGTTTGTGTCTTTGGGATTTGAAAAAACCCCAAGGCAACAGAATTCAGGCGCTTTTTTAGGCTCTCCAAGAAAACCCACAGGATGGGTCACACAGCTGGAGACCCATGGGGTGCAGCTCCATGCACAACTCTGTTCCAGTGGGGGAATGCCCACAAACCACAGCCAGTTTGGGGATGCTGGGATGGGGACAGTTACAAACTGGTTTGTGACTTACTGCAACAGGACTACAAACCTCGACTGAGGTCTGTTGAGCTCTGAGAAACATAAGCCAGTGGGCGATAACACCATCTCAAGAGATACCATTACTGAAAGATAAAAAGTAATTTAGTCAGAAACAAAGTAAGGTGCTCAATAAAGACACCAAACAAAGAAGAAATCTCATGCTGCCTGCTCTGCAGCTTTCAGCGAGAACATCATTCCGTTGATGAAGTATGAGAGATGTCGGTTCCCCTCCCCAGCAGCAGCCACCCACCGGTAAAACAGCAAGTCATTTAATCCATTTGGTGGTTTTTGTGGGACTGAGCTTGGATTTCACGTGCTGCAGAGGGCCGCAGATAGAACTATGGCTCTGAGAAAAGGGTTTGATCTTTAGTTAGCAGGAGAGGATGCCAAGACACAACATGACAGATCACAGCTGTGGAGAACCCCAAATTTAGGGGACTGTACTACCACGTACACATAACCATGTCACCTGCCTTGGGCTCCTGCTATTGTAATGAGAAGAGATCTAATTAATCGTCAGTGGAGTTAGGCCTTAAATTGCCTCATCCCAGTTTAGAGGCAGCAAGCAGATGAAATGAAGCCTGCCCTAAAAGCGTCCTTGCCTTTCCACTGCTGAAGAGGAGTGCTGGAGGTGACGGCTGCAGGGGCACAAAAAAGATCTGAAATGAAAATCTCAAAGGATATATATAGCTGCAGAGAACCTTCTATGTTTCTGCTTGTGCAAAAGTATCCTGGGCTAGGAAATACAACTGAAGTGCTAACAAAGGTACCCTTCCACTCTGCCTGCAGAAACGGATTGCAGCGGCTTGACTCCCAAGAGCTGCTGAGCCTCCTCTGGGATTCTTCCCACAGTAAGAGTTCGATGTGTGTACTCACCTTCACAACAGGATAACCAAAGTCATCAGACACAGATTGACAACGCAGCCTATTTTTGTTCACATCGATTTCCTCTCCTCCCTTTCTGCTGACAGAACAGCCTTTCAGTCCCATCCCCTCGGACGAAGCTGAGTTGAAGTGGGAGTGACAGTGCAAACCGATTTGATTCCTAGACTTTCTTGTGCAAACTTTATAATGACAGTAAAACCTGCTTCCCCCGACGCAGCCACTGTGCAGGTGACCGACCAGTCAGCGTCCCTGCACGCGCTGGCCGTACCTGCCTTCCCCACAGCTACACAATGCTGGGTGAGGCCATGTCTCTGCACAGAGCACTGATGTCTGCTCTGATGGGATAACCCAAGGGTGCTCTGAGCGAATCCATCGTATCCCATGATGTCCCAATTCCTGCCAAGCATATAACACTCCCTCAGCTAAAAAACTTCATCGTTAGTAATTCTTTTGCTGACAAAAGGTGTTCATTTACCTCAAAACACCGCTGCAGAAAGCACTATGGTGTTATCGAAAAGGTGAGCAGAGACAGCACGTCCCTAAGGACCAGGCTCCTCCTGGCAGCAGCTAAGGTCGTCTTCCAACATCCAGCTTTCCATGGGCTGTCCCTTTTCTGTCCCCACAGCTCTGAGACACAACGTAAGCGTCATGCACGCAGACACCATCTTGCTTAACATCATGCAGCCAGCAGTGCCAGACAGCTGATAAAAGGCACCATCTCCCTCCAGGAGCTGCAACTCCCACATCCTCAAACTGGCTACGGCAACACTGCGACTGCCGGCTGAGAGAGAAATCTGTCTCGGAGAGCATCGCATCTGCGCCTGGGCGTGCAAGGTGCAGAAGGAACAGGGCAAAGCTGACGGAGACCGCAGCAAAGCAAAGCCTGGGAAGGTCTGCTCTTGCTCGGCTTGCGGCTCACAAGCAGTCCCCGTTCCTGTGCCAGCACCGTGCCGCCCGGCTGCCAGGGCACCGCAGCCAAGAGGAGCTGCTGAGGCCGACGGCACAGCTTTCAGAACCCAAAAAAAGGATGATCTTTGCTGTATTTGATTGCTGTTTCCCGAGCATAGCTGATACACAGGGGAAGTGTTACGGGGAAAGTTGGAAGCAGGGATGGGAGGTGGATTTAATCACATAACAGCTATTTGCGGCCACGAGATGGCATTCCTGCCCCGGAGAAGTCCCTGGCCATGCCTGCACCCCAGCTTCAGCCCCTTCACCCCCCCGCTTCACCCCGCTGCAGGTCTGGATGGGAATTCATGGCGATGCTGTTTGCCACAGTCTACAGGGGATTAACAGGGAAAACGAGCGGCTTGATTATGATTACTTAGTGCGATTTAAATGACGACTGCTTTTCAAATGCCCTGTGCTCTCGCTTAATACTATGATATTATAATTAGAGGAGAAAAGCTCAGCAGGAGGAAATGGAAATTTAAGCCTAGAAACCTTTTACTGGGAGGTCTCAACTGAAAGAATAATTGCTTTTACAACGGCTGCCTAGTATGTGCTTTACCAGTATATTTGCTTTGGACACAGCACAAGATAGAGTTTCATTCATAAAATGCGTCTGTGGGCACTTACTATCTGCAGTTGTTACCAAGTCTTGTATAAGGTGACTGCAACATCACACACATGCTAATCAAAGTTTCCTTTGGCCAGAGACGCTCCACTGAACCAGCCACAGAGCTGCTAATTGTACAGAACAATTATTTAATTCAGACGTGGTTAATCACTTCTATCCAGTCTTATCACCCTGGAAGAAAACACAACTGCAAAGGACCGTAGCTAGTTAAGCCCTGGTTACAATTTAGACTTACTAAGGCCATGCGCTGCTAGAAACTCGGTGTCTCACAAGTGCAGACCACGAAGAAGGAGAAAGGAATCCTCTGCCTGAAAATACAGGTTACTGGTTTTGTGCCAACGTAGCCTAGACCCTCCTTTATAAAATTCAGGAAAGGAGAGCAGTGAAATATTTCCTAAAAGTAAACAGAGCAGAAAATGGCAAAAGGTACCTTTCTAAAATCCGCTAATGAGAGGAACAAGAGGTATGTTGTGCCACCACTCACGTTTTTGTTGTCCTATATTCTTCTAAGCCAGGACCCAGGACAGGAAGCCCAGCTCCAGCCAGACACTTGGGATGGGGTTTGTCTTGCCTAACTTCTGATGGCTAGCAGCAAAGTCATCCTGGTATCTCCTGGGTCAGGGGGGATAAGAGTGGGCTTCCAGCAGACGATGCCCACCCAGCCATCTCGGTCACGAGCATTTTCTCTGCTGTGAAACAGAAGCACTGCTCCAGTTTCATGGATAGGAAACCCAATGCAAGAACCGAGCCAGGGACCCACAGCCATTGAGAAGATCCAGAGCACACACACTAACACCATGTCCTTCGTTTCCGTGGCAGATCTGTCCCTAGAGATGCATTTTGCGTCTCTGGCCTGACCATGATCGCAGCGCTCAGCAACCCCTGACTTCCAGGACTTCATCCTTCCTTCAGCAACTGTCAGGGGCTGCTGAGCCCTCTTCCCACACCCTGATGGATCCCGCGGATGCAGTGGCTGCATGCAGCTGCTGGGATCCCCCTCCTCACCTCCCCTAAGCCATGGAGTGGGAGCTGCTGCTGATGCTCTCAGCTTTACTTGCCTACAAGACCTTTTGGCAAAGGTGTGAAACCAGTGAGGAGGGCAAGACATTCCTGTGTGCCGAGTCCTGCCTTTCACGGACTTTTTTAATCTGAAACACCTTGGAGTTGCTCTGGAAGGGGTTCAAGAAAATACTGCTGTATCTCTCTGCACTCCACCCATGTTTGCAAGCTCCTCTCTCGACAAGCACACCTTGTCCTCTTTGCCCACGTACTGATAACAGTACATAGCTCCCTTTACGTGCTTTCACACCTAGTGCTGCTGTTCTTTGGGAGACCTGGCACATTCACAGAGGCAACAGGCCTCTCCACCTTCATTTCACAGAAAGGACAACGACAATATTGAGAAATCACTGTCAAGGTTGGCCGCCCCATTAAACCATTCCCTCTTTCAGAGCTCTTTCCAGGCAGATGTAGGCACAGTACCACTTCTTTAAAGCATGCTTTCTATCTCCCTACGCTGCTTTGCAACCAGCAATAGCAGTACCACCCATTAAATAACAACAGGCTTTACTTGTACACAGCACCTAATAAATAAAACAAAAACTGGGCAGTTTTCACATGTCTCATCCCCTGCCTTTCCCTTGGCAAGTGATGTTTAGAACTTGCACTAAGGCATGGCTTAATTTTTTTAAGAACACCAACCAAGGGTATTAAACAAGAAGACTGAATGTATCCCAGGACTTTTGTTTTGCACTCCTCCTTTTAATTTAGCACTATTTCAGATCACTGAATCCCAAACTCATTTCAATGTCCTTTCGTTCTTTACTATCCCATTTAAGGTTGCATGCATAGGAGTGATGAAGCAGACGGGTGTCGATGAAAATCGCCTTGGGCATCATCACACCTTCTGGAATACTTAAATCTGAATGTATGCGCTATCACAGGAATACATAATTCCCAAGTGCATAGGAACACTTAAGAAATTAGACAGCTGGCGAGAAGAGAGAGACATTCATCCGTGAAAGCGAAGGTGCATGAGCTCAGCCCTTACTAGACACCTGAGAATCCATGCGAAAGCAATGCTATGTATGCTTTAAAGGTCAGGGAACACAGCCAGAGCTTGCACTCACTTGATACCAGAGAACCGAACTACAAGAGGTAAGTCTAGAGAAACAAGCCTTCATTATTCTTCAACACAGTTTCTAGTGTAACATTCACAGAACAGGAGAGAGGAGGGATGGCACAGCTGACCTTCGGCAGTAGGACCATACCTGGGACCACCACCTGCAGCCCCAGCAGACTGTGGCACTGCTGTCCGCTGCAGTGCGGCCGTCTGAGTGGTCCTCGGGGTAAGGGAATCCCTACAGGCCCTTGCTTTTATTCTGGGGAAAAACTCAGCTGCTTAATCTAAAGCAGATTTTTTATGGAACCACTCCTGCAGAGCAGCTATGAGGAAGCATCAGAAAAGGTTCTAAATTTCTAATTATAAAGGCCACTAAACCACTTGCGTGAAGACTTCCCATAACAGATCACATGCTTGCACCTGGGTAATAACTTTTTATGCATTTTTTGCTGTGCTTAATGACTTGTCCACAGCCTCTGCTTTCAAAAACGAGAACGTCGTAGCATAAATCACAGGAGCATTATGGAAGTACTATCACACGCAAAAAAGGGGATTTGAAGATCAGGTCAAACTGAACTAAGAGCAGAGACCTTCAAGTGCAAAGCTGTGCATGGTCTCATTGGAAAACTGGCTCCTAGATGTGCTAAATAGTTGTAAGTGAAGAAATCTTGTGCAGGGCTTTGGGCACTGCTTTGCACCCTTCCGCCCTAGACAGAGGGGCTAAAAGCAACTCCCCTGAAGTTCCTGTCGCTGCCATCGTCACCTCTTAGCCCGCCAGCATCACGGGCTCAGAGCATCCGCACTGTGCTCACGGAGAGCAAAGCTGAACATCTCTGCTGGAAGACATTTCCCGAACAGATGCCTTGGGGCAGACTGCCCCTCTGCTCAGACCCCTCCAGGGACAAGGGCCGTATCTCAGCAGTGACAGCATCTGGTGTTAGGTGTACCCAGGGCTCAGTCACCTACTTTGACACATTCGTAGGCTCCTGGAGGTTTCCTGATGAAAAAAGAGCTGTAGACATCTGCACAGCTGTGAAACGAAATCATGCAACTGGAAAGGCAAGCCAATCAATCTGCGCAATTAAGACAGCTTATATTTAATGCTGAAGCCAACTAGAAGAGGGAGGATCAAAAAAAAAAAGGAAAAAAAAGCAGCTATCTCCTAAAATTTCCTTTTGCTTTGTTTTTTTTTACGCAGCATCATGAATTTCGCTTACACAGGGCTTAGCCAGGAATGCAACCCTAAATACGAACGACTGCTTAAAACCGTGTAGCCACACAGTTCTTCTGCCTGAGCTTTGCCGTGGGATGACACCTCTGGAACACAGCACCGGCTCCGAGTGCAGCACAGGTTCAGAGCACCCAGGTGATGCCGGGAAGTCCGAGGTGGCTGATTCTCCTGCCGGTCTGCAGAGTCCGCAGGGCTGTCACAGTGGCCAGGACAGCAGTGCCACAGGCTCTGGCCAGCCTCCTGGACTGCAGAACCGCACATGTCTGGAAGAGACCTACCAGGCACGGCACCGACGGCTGCACTGAGCAATACACAACGTGAATTATGGGCTAAACTCTGCTCCTGCTCACACCAGCATAAACCCCTTTAGTTTAGCAGAGTTAGATTAGTTCTACAGTGTACAGAATATTTATTTGTAATTTATACATGCAGGCTCATCTCAAAAGGAATTATCCTATTTTACCATGGGGAAGCATTCACAGCATCTCCCAGCTAACTGTGGCAGCAAAACACTGACTGCACCACAACGCTCTTAGCACGCCCCTACTCCATGCTAAGCCGCTGAGCATCACTTCAAACTCCAAGCCCTGAGGCAGGGGATTCCTGAAGAAAAGACCAGATTTTCCCTTTCTGCACAGAGCGAGAGGGCATCCCTGCTCGCCAGCCTCCCTTCCCTTTGCTGCTCAGCGCCCATTCCCAGGAGGAGACGGTCACCGAAGGCGCTGAGGAAGGATGCTGTGGAGTTCCTCTTCACAGCCGGGCAGCGGGCTCTGCTGGATGTGGCACACAGATCTGAAACGGAGACCCCAGCTGAGCGATGAGCTTGGGGGTTTGGTGTAGGGATCGGAACAAGGGCAGCCTGGTGCAGCAGAGATAAGCAGCCGAGCGGTCAGAGCACCTTGAAAGCAAATCAGGGAGCAGCATCAGGAGTGAGCACAAAGATAAAACAGGGCACCCTGTCTCCTAGTGCGGTCGCTAAGGGAATGGAGAGGTTTACAAATTTACCAAAGACGTTACTTTATCAAGAGCGAATTTCTGGAGAGGGCACGAGGCTCAAGCTCTGGGTCATGGCAAACAACATAAGTGACCTGGAGTGAGATGAGACCTGCTGAGCATACTCTCCCCAGCAGTGCCCCACAGCACATGCTTAAGAAAACTGCAGGGGCAAAAAAAAAAGGGGCAATAAAGAGTGATCTTTTCTCCTTCAAAATTAATAAGCTCCATCCTCACTTCTCACACTCAGAGCTACCGCACGACTCTTGCACTAGTCCTGAAGAGGCTGCTCTGCAAGGGGGGATATACAACCTCCAAATGAAGCCACTTCCAGGGTCGGAGACCTCTGTCCCTTCTTGGTCATGCCAAAATGCCCAGACAGGTTGGCCAGATTCTTCTCCCACTGGTTATTTACTGCTTTTAACCCAAACGGTTCAGCTGAGTTCAATGCACCTGATTCTCACTACTGTGAGCCAGGGGAGCATGAGACTTCTCTGCCTGCTGAAATACTTCCAGGTGAATATATAGCATTTATTCCCGCATTATTAGCATGCGGGACGTTGCTGTTGTTTGGGTCTCTTTGTTTTCTTTTCTTCTGCTCACGTCAGCGAAAGGCGGTACGATAGGAAGATGAATCGCTGGCACAGCCCATGAGCACTGCTACAAGCACAGGTCACTGTTTAAGTATATCCAGCAGCCTCTTTAGGGACCACAGGACAGGGGTGTTGAGGCTGGACCCTTTATGCTGTTCCCAGACCCCTCGGCAACCTTGCTCTCAGGCCGTGCAAAGAGCAGCCCGCCGTGCTTAGCAGAGGGCAGCCATCAGGCCAACGTGCAGGGAAGACAGGGGGTGTAAAACCCTCAAAGATCTGCAAGAATACAATTCCATCATGAAAAGCAGTAAAATCCTGCCCTCACAGGGATTTGGGATATTTTGTAGAGGCATCTGCGGGTTAGGGCATAATACAAATGCTTTTTCTTACACAACTTATTAAAAGCACCACTAATAATACACTGCAAGCCTGATCTGAAATAACCCTTGCTATTTCAGGTCTGGCTTTCTCTAGACCTGCGCCATCCCCCGCACCCACGCCGAGGCAGATAATCCTCACATGAAGGGATTGGGCTTAACATGGCAGGAATCCAACATGAGGCCTGTGAAGAAGATGACGACCAGCATTTACTGCCATCCCGAGAGCCACACTCCTTGCACAGGACTCAGCTGATCACCCGCTACGCGTGGCTGCTAACCCTGCTGTTACCCTGCCTCCTTCCAGATCTACAAACAGGATTCAAGCTCCAAACTCACTAAGATGCTTTCAAACATCTTGTTCTCAAAACCTGCTGGGTTTGTACCAGGGAAGACAAAAGGTGAACCTCTCGCACAACTAGACCAGTGCTTTTGGAAATCCTTCCCTGGCTGGGAAAATGCCTTTTTCCATGAGGGGTGTGGAGCCAGGTTAGCAGCCCTGGCATGGCATCCAGCTGAAGAGCAGCCACTGCCACAGGCATGCGGTGCCTTCAGCATTTTAGCCCAGGGCTGGCATTTCAAGGACATGTGAGAATATAGTGAACAACTCCATGAGTCATTCTTAGGTAAAAAGATGTTCTACAAGGTCGTGTGGACCCGTGACACTCTCCTTTCCACCTCCCCAGGACACAGGGCTGTCATAAAAAAGGGAAGTTTTCCAGTGAATCTTATGGCTCAAATGTAATTATCTCTCCCCAATGTGTATGAGAAATTTAGTCTTTTGTAGCCTGTAGAGCCTCCAGACAATAGCAAAACTGGATTTCAGGCAGTTTGAAGAGTTAAATCTGAGAAAATACTGCCTGTTTTCAGAACTGTATTCACCGTGTCTTCTGAGGACGAGCACTTCACCTGCATTCTTATTTTTTGAGCCTCTGAGATATAGAAGTTTTGGGATGTACACGGGTAACCTGCTTCAGTACTTAACACTTTCATAGTGCTGAGGCTCAGGATCCCCGCAGCGTGCTCCTCGCCCCCAGGCCAGGCAGCATCCCCTGCCAAAGCACACAAAACCTGGGATGCCTGCAGAGCCAGCTCTCCCCGAGAGCAGCCCAGCACACTTTTGCTGATCTAGTTTGTTTATCAATGACTGTTTTGCTTATGACAAAAAGTACACAAGCAAACATGGCGTGAATGATGTTGGCATCTAAAGAGACTCCAGAAGGCTGTTTGGCTGACCACGGATCTTTTGTCTGCAAGGCAGCAGAGCTCAAAAATGCACCAAAGACTTCTCCGAGCTGTTTCTATCACCGCCCTCATCACCAGAGTACCTGAGGACCTTCAGGTCTTGTATTAAGCAACATGACAAACATGTCACATCTGGTTCACTCTCTCTTCCCTTCTCTTTTGAAGAGGATAATGTAAGAGCAGTAAATTGCTTTCATGGGGCTTTGGTTTTCCCTGCCTGGGCTGTTGGGTCTGGGAGGGGAAGCAAGGTGAAAGAAGCACTTCTAAGGCAGAGAAGAAAAAAGGACAAGTTTTCTGTGATGATCTCTGGTTTCTGTGTAAGGTTATTTTAGAGCTTGGTTTGGGTGGTCTTTCTTCGGTTTTAGAAGTAAAATGTCCATGGACCCTCAAGGAATGCAACTGTCAAACCTAATCCCCTCCTAAGACATTTCCATACGTATTATCCCAAGTGATGGAGCAACCCAGAAGTCTTCAAACCTGACTCCCACCTCTTCAGGATGAGTGTGATGGACTTGCATAACTTGTATCAAGCCGCAGCATTCAGCACTGACTGCATTTTCCTGAGGGCTGATGGCTTCATGCCCAGACACTGTACATTTCATTACAATACAAAGACCCACTCAAAGAGCTCACTCCTGCAGCCCTTATTTTCAGAACAACGCTTGTATAAATGGTCCTACGGCTGACAGTAAGAAGGCTTGTGTAAGGAAGGGCTGACCCTTTGAGCAAAAGTGGGATGAACAGACCAAGCTAAACAAGTACACATAACCCAGCAGAAGTGTGCTTTTTAGTATGGGTAGTAGTAATTTCCCCTAAATAGAGCCCAAATTTCTCCACTGAAGCAATAAAAATACCTAAAATAGTGACAACTGCAGGTTCTTACAGAAATTTTCTTCCCGACACAGCTCTCCTACTTCCTCCTCTGAAGCAGATTTCGAAGCGTTTTGAAAAGTAAGCCAGGCTGCAGCACTTTCCCTGATTGAGAATATTGTTCTTAAACTGCTTACTGCAGACTCCTGCTCTTCCGGTACGGTGCAGGGTGCAAGGCATCAGCAGTTTCTGCGGCTCCGCGGGAGGACAGCCAGCGAGGGACGGCAGCCTGCCTTCGCTCTGCTCTCCTCCTGCCTGCATCGGAGCTGGTCCCGAACCGGCTGCCTGCAGCGCTCGTGTGTCACGCAGCCGGGTGGCGTTGGCTTTGCTTCCATGAGCTTGGGAAGCTCCTGGTGGAACGCCACCAGGGGACGGTCACTCGGAGGGAATGGGATGTGGGAACAGCAAGGAAATATCCCACCAGCAGCCCCTCCTGCACTGCTCCCCACTGTTGGAGGAGGCTTCATATCACCTTGGCAATTCCCCACTGTGAGGATGCACACCAAGAATTTCATTCAAGTGCGAAATCTCTGCAGTGAACCGGAGGAAAACTGCCTCAAACACACACACAGTGTTTCAAGTTACCTAATCCCACAAATCAGAAACGAAGCCATTCATCCTTTTCTCCTTCCAAATTCACAAAGATCAATCACTACTAGCAGGCTTATAGCAACATCTGGGTAAGACAAAAAAGCCAAGACTGGAGCCAAGGCTGGGACTGGGGGACCAGGTCAAAGAGGACAGAACAAGACTTTGCCCTGGACCCGCACTAGGACAGAGCAGCTTCAGATAAAGCTTTAACTGAGTGACTTGAAACTTTCCCCAGCTCTTCTCTCCCACCTCTGGCTGTGGCTGCCAGAGCACGTCCCCACCAGCTGTTTCACTTTCTCATAGGACCGCAGAAACCCTGACGGTGAGGATGAGATTATGTACCTACACCTGATGGCACCAGTTCAGATGGACACTGAGACAAGTATTTACCTAAGTACATGCTTAACTCCATCCCTATTTAGCAGAGTACTTACGTATAGGCACAAATTCATGTCTCTATGGCTACAAGAGACGTAAGCCTGTCATTACCACTTTTTTTCCTCAGTCGGGGCTTATGTGCCATTCTTAGTCGCAGGACACACTCTGCATACGTGGAGGGCCACGTTTCTCCTCTGCTTCTCAGAGTCCCCTCTGGAGTCACCATGCAGGAGCCAGAGCTATCCACAGCGACTCAGCAGCGCAGAGATGGGGCAGAGGACAGCATGGTGGAGAAAGCAAAAGGCAAAGCAAGACTTACGTTGGCTTTGAGGCTTCAGCCTGGTCAGTCTGCAGTTTCTCCCCACCTTCGACTTCCATGGTGCAGTACACAATACGGTTGGGGGCCAGCGACTTCAGACCCTGCACCTCCATGATGACAACCTGTGGGGCAAAGAAAGAGGAGTGTAAGAGGAGCAGCCTCCTTCAGACCTCTCTCTGGCGGCTGAACCCACGCGGTCAGACAGAGCTGGGGTCCTCCACTATTTTCAAGATTAATCATAGAACAATTTGGGTTTGGTCTTTGAAGACCATCTAGTCCAACCCCCCTGCTGTGAGCAGGGACATCTTTCACTACATCATGTTGCTCAGAGCCCCATCCAACCTGACCTTGAACAACTCCAGGGATGGGGCATCCAGAACTTCTCTGGGCAACCTGTTCCAGCATCTCACCACCCTCACCGTAAACATTTTCTTCCTTATATGCAATCTGAATCTACCCTCTTTTACTTTGAAACTGTTGCCCCTTGTCCTATCACTATAAGCCCTGGTAAGAAGTCTTTCTCCATCTTTCTTATAAGTAATCTTTCTTATTAAGAAATCACCATCAAAGTTTCTTGCAGCTAATTACCCCCCCTCTTTTTTTTTTTAAAGGTGATTAATCCTGTTAACCATGTACTTTAAACACTTCTACAAGAAACACCACAGGAGTTTCTGTTAGTATTTTATTACAACTATCTATGAAGTATATACACAGGGTTTTAAAGATCCTCTCCTCAGGTCTTCTGATCCATCCTTGCACTGGGAAGCCCTTCCCTGGCACACAGAGCTCCACAAATCCTCTGATGAGCACACGTTTTTGGTAAAAGCTCTCTTGCAGCAAGAGCTTTCTGCGCAGAGCAGTGCACAGACCTGCCAGCTCCTGAAGTCAACGCTTTGCGGAGCTGCTGCTTCCCACCAGACGGGGTTCAGTTGGAGCAAAGCGTTTGAGACATCCCGTTGTAAGGGTGAGTGGCTTTATGCATGGCTATACACGCTGCACAGGCTTTTGCAACAGAGAGGTCTACTGCTTTGTGATAGTTCCCTGCTCCTCCGTATGGGAACACTCAGAAGTCAGAAGTCACCTTTATTTGATGCTGCTGTTGAAGGCACCATCTCTGGGTTCATGGCCCTATTTTTAAATAAGACTGAACCGAATATTATAAAGATCGTTTCAGACATCTAATGAGTTAAACTCTGAGACTGGACAACCAGCATCATTAAGTTTTGCATTGGCCTGATATATATAACAAGGGACCTCTTAGGAAGGGAAATAAACAGGAAACTACATCAAAATAGAAATTTCTGATTTTTCTGCATCTTACATTTTTGACCCCATCCTGGTAGTTGCTTTGGCAATGTAACACAAACCCATTCGTTGACAGACAACAACAATTCTGTATGGGTGTGCTGATGACTCCTTGGAGTAAATGTCTTGCCTAGACCGCAAATATGTTTGCGCAGAACAAGCAAGGTGGCTGAAAACAGCTACTGCAGCAACACTGCTTCCAGGATGGAGACAGCCTGCGCCGGAGGTAACGGCAGGTCCCTGCTGCACCCTGCCTTCCCCGGGGCTGTACAGACAGACTGCTCGGCAGAGCGCTGAGCAGAAAGTCAGTACTTAACACCAAGCAAAGAGCAAGCCAGCAAAGCACAGTATTTCCACACAAATCGCAAGCCAATCTGTTGGGTGCGTTCAAACCCCAGCAATTTTTAACAAACAACTGTCCAAAGAGGAAGCAAGGCTGCAGTGAAATACAGTGACAGCCCTAACTGGCAATAACTAAACGCACTGACATTCATGGTGTTATTGTACTGGTTACAGGGACAACAGAGGCTCAGGGTTACAGGGGTACACTCAGTAACACGCCGTATGAAGAGGTCAGTTAATGAGGCAGGTTTCTGATCCAGTTCATATACATGAGCAGGAAATGCCACACAATTTGTCCCAACGAGACGGTGAGACACCAGAAAGGACAGTGTCTGACCCCAGGCAAAGCTTCTAGTAACTCAGAGAGGAGCAGTTCCTCATGGAGACCAGAAAGTGATTCCTGCTGGGCTCTCTGCACCTAAGTTAAGTTTGAACTGAGCAGAAGTTGACTGCTGTGATTTTGTACTCCCACAAACCCTGCACAATGTCGTGTGAGTGAAGCTTACCTCCAGCGAGAACGACAACACGACATCCGACTTGGAAAGCTGGTTCTCGTTTTCTTCTCCCATGTCAATTATTGAAGTGTTGTGACTGCGTTTCAGCTTCTGCAGCTTGAACTCGGAGCCTCCTTTAGACACAGGCATGCTCTCCAAGTTTGCCATCAGGAGATTGACCGACGACTTCAGCTCCTCGATGTACATGTTCTCCATTTCTTTGGACACAAACTTCGGAAACTTTCGTTCCTTGGTTGTGGAAACAAAAACAACAGAATGAATGGCTGTGACAATCAGCAACCACATGTGGCACTGCGAGAATCCCCCAGGAGCATCTGCAGAGAGGTTTGCAAGGAGGGAACTCCCACAAACCAGATGACAAATTACAGCTCACCCCTGTGTAATGTAGAAACATTATTGTTAGCTTCCCATAGAATTACTACTTGGTACTTATCCAACTTTATTGTTTCTTGCATGTACTTGCATTTCATTCATTTTTCTCTTTGCAAATGGCCTTCTTCATATAGAAGTATTCACAAGTACAAATGCTGCAGACCAGATCTCAGCTGAACTTTGCGATTGACAGCAATTTACTAATGATGCTGACAGTTAGGGATTTGTTTTCCAGTCTCCCAAATGTAACAGCTCTTTTTAAAATACTTCTGAGCAGTTGCTCCATTAGTTTTCTAGGTCTGAAAGGAGCCCATAGAGGGAAAAATCAGCAATGTGTGGGCAGGAATGTATGGTCCTAACTGGAAGAAGTAACAAAACACCCTTTCCAACTGCTTGCCAGGGCCCCAACAAGGCAACCTTCCACTGTGAGACCCTCCAGAGCTGCTTGTTGTAAACAGAACAAAACCTGATGTTCCCCAGCATGTGCTCTGAGCTTTGAACTGCTGCCTATGCTTCAGCTCTGTTAAGAGTCACTGTTCTGAGCTCTACATCTTCTGACAACTCTGCCCATGCCCTGAATCTGCTCAGGGTTTGGACATCTCTCAGTGGGTTCCAAGAGACTGCGCAAGGCGTCCAACAGCGAGGCAGCACCTGCAGCCAGGGAACTTGAGGCTGACGTGCAAAGTATCTCAGTGGTAATTCATAATACTGTAAAAAGCAGTTCATAAAATGTATGCTAGTAAAGAAAACAAGGTCATGTTTCTTCTAGAAGACTGTCGTCAGGCTGCTGAAAAAGTACTCCACCGCACTAGTTTTTGCATCAGTCCTCAACAGCTTACCCATTAAAAGCTCACAGCGGCACTCGCACCAAGCAGTTAAAATATAGTCTTCTGCTTCCAGTCTCAGTCCTGGGAAGCAACTCCCTTGTGTAAATTAGACCTGGCATAAGACAAACTACCTAATTTGTCTGGTTTATTGTCTATGCATTATATAAGTTGCAAGCCACCCCTAGGAAAAAACCAAACAAACAACTGTTCTGTGGATTTTGAGAACTACTACTGAAGCAATGTTCAAACATGATTGCTTTTTCACCCTGCTGCGATCCATCTCTCCAGGGACTGCAATTTTGGCACTGCTGCCACAAACCTCTTCAGAAATACACCAAGGACTGAGACATTTCACTGTGTGCCACCAGCAACTTCTCATAATAAGGTTAACACTGGGTAGTTTGAAGTGGTGCATAACAATTTAATTGGGACTGGGTCTGATGATGGGAATGCAGAGATGCACGTGTGGTCCCATTGTTACCCATCGGACTGGAGACAGAGCTGGGGGAAGCCTGGAGGAAGACACAATCAGGGGATACAGACAACAAGGAGAAAGGACACTAGTCACCTCCATGTGTACTTGGAGCAGGGAGTGGACCAGAAATGGGGACAAGGATGGAGAGAAGCAGCGTTAAGAGACTGTGAGGAATGACCAGTCTGGAAAGCTGAAGCAGCGTGGGATCAGCCCCAGATGGACACATCGCTGTGGTGTCATCACAAGGTCTCATTTAGTTGCCCCTACCTGTGCTCTACCTTGCCCTTGAGGCCAGGCGACTGGGTGGGGACAAAGGCACCACAGGACAGCGAAGAACTTCTTTATGCAGAGAAAAATATACCTCTGCCTCGGCATCGCTAAGCTCTCAGCTGTAATGCTGCTCTCACTGAGCTGCTGGAAAAGCACAGCACGCAGAGTGAAAAGCCTGTCCAGATTCAGCTCTAAAACATCTGCTTGACTTCGAGCGTGATCCTCAGGCTGGCTGGCTCCAAGGCGGGGCTTACGTGCCTTGATGGTCGGGCTCAGGGAGAGACTCTGCCTAACGCTGCACCGGCACTGGGCTGAGCTGCGCTCTCCTGGGCACCCGAGGAGGTAAAAAGACCCAGAGCTGTGCCCTGGTGTCCAGATGCAGCACACGGTCACCGAGGAATGCTGGCATGCACAGTGACCTGTTTGGGGTCACACAAGTCAGACGAGGGCTGGCAGAGCCTCTGAAATACAAATGTCCTACCATGAATTTCTTGATTTATTAATCAGGCGTTAATTTGCCTTTAGCATGGAATCTCCAAGATGGCCACCTCAGGGCTGGTTTCACGAGCACTGTACGTCTCCCTGTGCAACAAACCTGCATTAAAAGCTGCGGATTAGAGATAAAATTGGAAACGCTGTCCTTCACTGAGCTGACTTGTGAGCTGGCCCTATGCTAGAGGGAAAGCAGCCTCGCCAGGAAAGGAGGATGCAGAGGAGGATTCAAAAGGTCATTCGGATGCCTCCAAAAGATAGCATTCATGGGTCTGAAAGAACAAGGTTTCTTGTAGACAGGTGCTGGTGGGATCTGATATTCTGGAGAGAAGGCCTGCAGCAGTACCCTGCGTGAGATTAAATATCAATACCTGCCAAATGGATCACAGATAAGTCGCTTTTATTCTAAACCATCCCCCAAGCTGCACAGCTGTATTTTGAAGGTCGAATTCTGCACAGGGAAATGTCAGGCTGTGTTGAGGACTTTCCCCTGACTGCCTCTCGCAGGGCCAGCAGTGGCATGGTTTGTTTTCAGCATCCTTGGGGGAGGAACGGAGATGTCAAATACTCGTCTGCAAAAAATAATTCATGAAGCTGCAGCCGCTGCTGGCTGCTACTGAACCATGCATATTGTTGTCCCACATGCCACAAAGAGAAAATGAAACAGCGAAACCAGGCAATCTCATCCTGGCACCCAGGGCCTGGCTGCCCATCTCAGGACCGGAGCAGCAGCACTCTGCGCAGGGGCTTACCTTTTGCTGCAAATAGAAAATACTGTAGGTTTTGACAATCAAATGGCAAAGGGCCAAGTGCTGAACAAAGGAGCTGCGGTTGGTTCGCTGCTTTGCTGCGCCATCGTTTGGCCACCTTAATATTTCTGTCAGTGAAGTGGGGAAAAACAGAACTTACCTCCCCAAAGACGCAACGACTGTAGCTGTTTAACAGAAGCCTTAATGAGGAGTAACTGCGCAGTCGCTACTGGTATCCTTGCTAATGCCTGATCATAAACAAACGTGCTCTGATTTTAACACCCTGGGATTTTAGCGTGGTTGCAAAAAGCTCTGATATTACCATTCTCATAAAATCCTCTAATTTGGGCACAGCTCAGAGCCAGGAGGACTGCTGTGGGAAGGCAGGTACCTAGCCCGAGCGGAGTCTCTCTGCTTAGATCTTTTTCTTTTCCTTCTAGTATTGGTTTCTTGATTATCAAGAACAGACAGATCATTCCCAATGACTTCAGCCACATTAGGGCTTTATCAGTGACTCAGAGCATCTGATTAGAAGCAAGATGAAACCTCGGCCATACTGATGTCAACAGGATCCAGGGTTTCTCTCCATCTATGGTCCATCGGAGGCCACGTAAATCTGCACTGTGTGAGGGTGCGATTTGCTCCTAGGGAGATGTCTCCTTACAGAAGGGTCTCTCGGGAGTTTAGCTGCACGTTTGGTTATGGAAACTGTTTCAAGGTCCCATGTTTGTGGCTCCAGATGGCAGTGATGCCTGCACAGTGCATCGCTAGCCCGACTGCTCCCATGCAGAGTGTCACCATGCTTGGGACAGCACCTTTACTGAGGCAGCATCTACCTACAGGCAGGGAACTGTGGCTCCCAGCAGCCCAGCAAATGGCACAAACCTCATTAGGGCAATTTCTGTCTCCTTTTTACATGCCACCACCCACCTTATTGTCTAGCATAGAAGTTTGACAAAGAGGGCTCAGGTGTGCTCTTGCAGACTAGCTGGAGCACTTCAGGACAATATCTTCCTCACAACTGAGGAGCTGTAAGGGATTTTGCAGGAACCTAAACTGTCCCAGCTCATAGGACATTCCAAGAAATGCAATCACAATAGCTTCATCTGTATTTGTTTTGTTTGTAGTTAAAAATCTTCTAACTTCTAATTGGTGATTACTGGGAGAAGAAACCTGTGAGAGAAGGCCAGGAGCTGGGGGCTGCATCAAACTACTTCTGTGCTTCTATTTGAAGATCTTATTAATACAGAAGATTTTTTTTTTTTTTTACCTTGGCGATTTGCTCTGCCATTTGAAGACGCCCATCTAACTCGCGTCTGATCTGTGCTGCTTGCTCGTCTGGGTTGTCCAGCTGTATGAAAACAAAAGGAAAATCAAGGAGAAAAATTAACCAGTGCAGCACCTTTGCAAGCAGTTCAGTTCTCCAGGCTGACCATCTGTATTACATTACCAATTAAATATAGCATAGAGGGAGTGATGACGGGTCCCGCTCCGGGACAGAGCGCCCCACAAAGAACGCACATGGTGTTCACCATCCCAAGACAGACACAGCCAGGGGACTGTGCGGACCCTGTTTCGACGCCTGCCCAGCTGCCCTCTGGGGCTGAGTATCCTCACCCCGAGGTCTCACACCCCTGTTGTCCTGTGGGTCCACCTGGCAGCAAGCCTTGATGGTGACTATCTGAACCCCTGCAAAGCGGGTGCTTGGGAAGCCATAGCCCCCCTGCACTGGGGCAGCTCCAGATCACCAAGCCACTCTCCTACCCCTGCCTGCCACCTAGAAAAAGACAGAAGCCAGAGGAGGCTCAGCAGAAATGCACAGCAACAGCATTTGCTGCTTTTCTTTCCCTTTTACCCCATACTGCTATATCCCTGCGTTATCACCTGATTTGTGCAATCAGTTCTCCCGCAGCCTTCAGCAGAGATCTTTTGGGTTTTTTTTTGCAGCACACTGCCCACAGCCCTGGGGTTCAGTGTTCGGCATCTGCCTGGCCCCAAAATGTCTTCTGAGGGTAAAACATTGTTTCTGCCAGTTAAGCAAGCAATTACAGCACGCGTGGAAGAGGCACAGTGACTGCTGTGAGCAGTTTCCCATTGGCAGGACTCTGGGCAGATCTGTTATTTTTAGCAGGAATACATGGACATAAATCACAAAACAACAAAAGAGCACAAAATCAAACTAGCCCCTTAAGAAGTCGATAGCCGCTGTAACAAGGCGGCATTTTTACAGCTGCTTTCTAGACTCCAACCACTCCTTATACTCCTTCGAGGTCATTTTGGTGATTGGTGACACCCAGTATGGCTTCACTAAGGGCAAATCATGCCTGACAAATTTAGTGGCCTTCTACAACGGGGTTACCACATTGGCGGGTAAGGCAGGAGCAACTGGCATCATCTATCTGGACTTGCGCAAAGCATTTGACACTGTCCCACATGACGTCCTTGTCTCTAAATTGGAGAGACATGGATTTGATGGGTGAATCACTTGGCAGGTAAGGAACTGGCTGGACGGTCGTGCTCCAGGTTATCTGGGTCAATGGCTCAGTGTCTAAGTGGAGACCAGTGACCAGTGGCGTTCCTCAGGGGTCAGTACTGGGACCGGCGTCCCAGTAACATGTTTGACATCTTTGTTGGCAACATGGACAGTGGGATTGAGTGCACCCTCAGTAAGTTTGGCAACAACAGCTAGCTGGTGCAGTCAACATGCTGGAGGGAAGGGATGCTTTGCTGGACAGGCTTCAGAGGTGGGCCCGAGCGAACCTCGTGAAGTTCAACAAGGCCACGTGCAAGGTCCTGCACATGGGTCCAGACAATCCTACGCACAAATACAGGCTGTGCAGAGAATGGACTGAGAGCAGCCCTGAGGAGAAGGACTTGGGGGTACTGGTGGATGAAAACCAGACATGACCCGGCAACATGCACTGGCAGCCCAGAAGGCCAACCATCTCCTGGGCTGCATCCCCAGCAGCGTGGGCAGCAGGGCAAGGGAAGGGATTTTGCCCCTCTGCTCTACTCTGCTGAGACCGTCCTGGGAGTCCTGCGTCCAGCTCAGGAGCCCTCAGCACACCAAAGACATGGACCCGTTGGAGATGGGCCAGAGGAGGCCACAGCAATGATCGGAGGGCTGGAACAGCTCTCTAGCAGGAAAGGTTGGAAAAGTTGGGGCTTTTCAGCCTGGAAAAGCAAAGGCTCCAGACAGACCTTGTTGCAGCCTTCCAGTACCTGAAGGGGCCTACAAGAAAGCTGGAGAGGGACTTTTTACAAGGGCATGGAGTGACAGGACAAGGGGTAATGGCTTCAAACTGAAAGAGGGTAGACTTAGATCAGATAGAAGAAAGAAATTCTTTACTGTGAGGGTGGTGAGGCCCTGGCACGGTTGCCCAGCGAAGCCGTGGCTGCCCCCTCCCTGGAAGTGTCCAAGGCCAGGTCAGACGGAGCTTTGAGCAACCTGGTCTAGTGGAAGATGTCCCTACCCATGGCAGGGGGGGTGGAACTGGATGATCTATAAGGCCCCTTCCAACCCAAACCATTCTATGATTCTGGCCACGGTACAAGACTAGAAGCATGTGGCAGTGGGGTGGTCACAGCACTGCTCCACTCACAAGGCACAAAACCAAGCTCAGCCTGGTGCAAAATCTCATGGTTTTGCTTCCGCTCCTTGAGTAAACATGACTTCAGGTGGAAGGGCTGGCTCCTCCATCCCAATGCCACCTTTGTTTGCAAAGTATCACCCTCTTCTGGCTACCAGCAAATGTCATTGCCACAAGCCGCTGTACGTTAGCTCTCCCACCGACTGCTACACATCAATGAGCTTTATTCACTGGCTTGGGATTGTGCTAACCACCTCTCCGGGATTTATCCTTGTCTGGAGACAAACTGCTTGACAGAGGAAAAGCTCGGCTGGTGCAGTGCAGTCTGGAAAGTTACAGCTACAGCAATGACAGAAGTTTCAAGCCTCAGCCCGACAAATGACAAGCTCGTCCGTTAGCACTCCCCGGATGGGCTGAAACACGCCGCTTTCCCCCAGACCCGCTGCTTTCCCCGTCACCTTCTCGGCCATCCGCCTGTGCATCCTGCATCTCCCCTCTCTCGCACACGTTTGTGTAGATCTTTACGCACGCAGCTGTCCTGTATTTGCATATTGCTTCACCACCGATGACGTTCCAGAGAGCCGACATTCATTACGGCTGATATTGAGGGAAAGCATATTTTTGTTAGTCTTTGAAAGCCTCTGTTACAGATTTAACCAAGGCAGGAAAAATATAAAGTGTCCTGACTGTGATCCAAACCCACTGAAGCTTCAGCGATCTCTATTGTGGCCATCCAGGTTTCATTCATACCATCTGCACCACATAATCTGCTGCCTTCATCTTTGTATTTCTGGTCCCCAACCAGTCCAGAGCTGTGGACCACCAGCACCTTTCAGGATCAGCTGCCCCCATTAATTTCCCCCGTGAACAAATGCATCACACAAGTGACCTCCACCAGTCTGCAAGCATCTCTCAGAGCTGCTTCATTAAGGGTAGGAAACTTACAGTCCCAGATTTCCATTTCTTTGCAACTCTGAATGAGGGGGCATTATCTGAATTCCATCCGAGCTACAGTAATTGAGGTTAATCACACACTACCCAAAATAACTCGAATGTTAAATTTAGAAATCAAGGATGCTGCTGTGGAGGAGAGCTCTTTTTGCAGTATGATAACAAGCCAGCAAACTGCCTCAAACTCTCCACACTATCTTGATTTTGCAGATGTTTTCCAGTGATGCTACGGGTGTAAAAAACCATGTCAATGAAAGATCTGACTGCAGAAGATTATTTTTCTTGGGAGGCAACAAGCGCCTTAGGCAGCCTCCTTGATTGTGGTCGAGGGGATAAGGTACTGCTTTTCAGGGCTGTGCTTCCCGAGATTAATTAGTGATGCCCAGCTAGGTAACCTGGTATTAAAGGAAACAAACAAACAAAATCTTTCCAAGCTGTATTTTCAATGACTCTGCATGATAGCTCCATTTCAAAAGATTGATCTTTGGGAAAGCAATCACAGTCTGTTGTAGCCAACATAACATTTTCTGCTTATCTACAGAAGGGTACTAACGAGGCAGCCCCTGCCTGCAGTCCCTGCGTGTCCTCCTGGCAGGTTCAAGTAGACCTCTTGTGTCTAGGAGCAGCAGCCCAACAGCTCAGCCACTCACTGCTCCTGAGCCTGGGCAGGGCTCCTGCTGCCGCCAAAGCCAGCTGAGTACCTTGTACACAGTCATAACGCTACACGGGGCCACTAAGAGAGTAATACCGGTGCCCATACAATATATTTTGCTTGCAAAATAAGGCAAGGGGCAAATAAATGCATGATATCTAAGCAAGAGCAAATGAACATCTAAGTAAGGCAACACCAACCCTAATATCATTAAAACTCTATTTCTTAACTAGAGAATCAGCTATTTATTTTCTGCCGTATGCATGCCCACTTTATATTCAAATACTTGACAGCCAAATACATAAATGATTTACAAACTCAAGGAGAAATTGAATTAGTTTTGTTCTGCATTATGACTATGTTATGGGTGTGCTATGAATAAAGCAAAGATATAAATCATAAGGTTGCCCCAGTCAATTAAACATGAAAAGCATTATAAATTTCACTATATATATGATTTGTCATATGCACTGGGCTTTTCTTCAGCAGCATGCCACAAATATATGACGTACATAATTTGCAATTCTCAACTGATCATTACCCAACTGCCTGCTGGTAAATTAGATGTTTCATACGTCTACCCGCATACGACATTAGTTCTCTGTGCTTGCCCTGCAGAGGTTATCTACGCTGGTGTAACAGTTGCTAAAGTAAAACAATAAAAATAAAACAAAACTATATAGATCAGTTTCTGAGTGGAACACAAAATTTACCAGCACCGCAGCCAGCCCGTCGCTGAAGGCACTGCAAGGCATATGCTGACCTCATCCACTCGTGACTGCTCCACCGCAAGAAAAAGATCTCGCAAAAGAGGTTTTTTTACACATATGCTGCTAATAAGTGATAATTTTTAGTGGGCACTAGTAAATCAAAGAAAGGGTTTAAAAATCTTCAGCTTGTGACTTTGACAGTTTTAATCCCAGTAAGAACCAGTTGCTGGTCTGCAGAAGATGCCCTTTGCTTCCACGACCCTGAAACAAAGTCANTGNGAGACTTCTTCTCATGTCATCCCACAGGGATGGAAGATAATTTCTCTACANCTTTGCAAGGCAGAGGCAAACCAAGAAACCTAATCAAGTCATAAGCTCTGCAACAAGANGCATAAGCACCTACCAAACCCATGCCCAAACTGCCTGGCTGGTGCATTGGATACCTCCCGTGCATCGCCCAGCCTGAGCCTTGCAGTTTTTAAAGCCAGGAGCCCAGGGTCACCTCCACTAACCCCAAGAAACACCCAGTTCAAGGACATTAAGGGAGAATTTAAATTCTTGTGGTTTTGGAGTCAAAGTATTAGATATTCAAAGCTCCTGCTTCAGTTTACCACAGCTCAAAGCCAAACCATGGAGATTGCAGCCCTGGCTCCGAACGCAATGCCAGGGCGGCGTAGGCCACCCTCCTCCCCCCTCCTCTTCCCGCCTTCGTGATGCCCAAAGCTATTTTGCTCAGTTTAACACCTTAAACCACCCTGCCTGCCTGGGCACCAGGCAGTGCACGGCCCTTGTGCCATTGGCCACAGCGAGAGGGCTGCAGGCAGGGGACGAAGCCGGTGGCACTGACGACAGCCATACACAGCACTCAGCTGGTCGGCAAGAGCAGAGTGGGTCCGGCCGTCCCACCAAGCGGGTACTGAGGGGACATGGTCCCAACAGGCACCGGCGAGTCAAACACAACGTGGGATTCACACCCACGCTCTGAGCTCAGTGCTGCTGGAAATAACATCGTTAGCTATGAGGGTTTAATGAAATAATGTCGTTGTAAGCTACGAGGATTTATGACAGGATGCAATGTACAGATACAGCCTTCACTGATCAGCCTGGCATTTACGCCACGCGCCGTGGACGTGACAGGTACTGTCAGTATAATTGCCATCAGCGCCAGCCAGAAACCATTGGGACCATTTAACGGTTTAATCCCTCCCTGCCAGCCACGGCTAACGCTGATCCCTGCTTCCCAGCCAGGGCAGCAAGCGTCACATCATCTCCATTCCTGAAGCAGAGCTGGGGCTTGTCTGCAAGCATCTCCCCTCCCTTTGCGAAGGGTTACAACGCGGTGGTGAATCCGCCGTCCTGCCCCATGCCTCGCAGTCCTGCAGAGGACAAGCCATTTGCAACCGGGTTCCGGAAAACCACATCTTAAACGCTCTGGCTTCGCAAACTCTGAGCTGCAGCAGCCTGCCTTGTGCTGATTTGTGCATGGAAACAAACCTGGCTCTTCACCTGCTGGGAATGAAAGCATTTAGTCCAGGTGTCCATAAAACCCACTGCCTGAGCAGTTTTTCCCTGCGGCAGCGTTGGGACCCAGGGACGGGCGAACCCTCCGGCACAGCTGAAGGCAGGCACAGACAGGCTGCTACCGAGCAGGGACAGCCCTGGCTGGGGGCACTCTCGGCGGTCTCCGACTTTAATTTTCTCTGTCCCTGTGTCCAGCACACCACCGTGCAGCTGGAAGGTACAAAAATCCCACTTTGTGAACGATCTTCCCTGGGTGGAGGACAACGACAAAATTTGTGACCTACTCATGTCCTTCCCAAGCCTGCCTTAAGTCCTCCCAAAACAATTAACGCAGCCAAATATCTGTGTCACATATGGTTATAGGTGTCAAAAGCCTCAAAGAGCAAGTCTCAAGCCTTCATCCTTTGACACACCGGGAGCTCTGTAGCTCAGCAAATGGCTGATTAACTATTTCAAAGCAAACATGCTGCATGTGAAAGCTGAACAAGACCACAATATGGGTGACAATTTTGCAGCTTTGATGTAGGGCTTTAGGAGAGATCTTTGTCTCATAAAAGGTGTTCCACTTTGTGGTGCACAATGAGAGAAAATACTGAAAAATTCATAAGCCCCTGTCAATTAATAATTAATCTATCAGTCCAGGCGTACTCACAACTTGTGGCATCAGCACCATGGAGCGCTCCGGATGAAGGAAACACATGGCCCCCAAAGTGACTCATTGCATGGAAACCTTCTGTTTCTCATTTGAAAACCACTGTTCTAGGAGACAAAGTGACATGAGACAGGACAGAGCAGCACTGTGAACCACACACGGCTTCCTGAGACACCCTCTGTGCGACCGTCACGGGTTGCTCCGTAGCATCCTTCTCCCACCAACGGCAAATATTCTTCTCTACGAGCGGCAAAGGGCAGAGCGCGGGAGGCAGCCCGGGGCTCGAGGCCCTGACCTCTGCCTACGCCTCCGGAGCAGAAAGTGGGGAAGGAAGATCTGAACACTCCCTCCCACTGCAGCTGGGATGCCGACCGCCCTTTTAAATTGGGAACGCAAAGGATGCTAAGCTGCCTCGGCAGCGTAAATCACTAATGCCCTGGGCAACGTGCTAATCCTCTGTGCAGCAAATTGCAACCGAAGGACCGCCGGCTGCCTTGGGCTCTGAAATGGGAGCGAGGAAGAGGAAGCAAGGACAGGTTCCCTGTGTTATGCACCTCCCCGTGTCAGCAAAACCGGCAGCACCAGCACAGCCCAGCTGTGCATTCAGCAGCTGTCACTCGTGTGTTTCAAGAGAGGATTTTGGAAGAGCTGGAGGGAACGGCAGGACACCTCCTCTCCACCGGCTCTCCGCACTGCGACGCTGCGCTATCCCCACACGCCCCAGGACCACCGCTCTCCCGGTGTCCTGCACAACGGGGATGCCCAAGGCTACCTCTCCTCCAGCCAGACTTCCCCAGACCAGTCTTTTAGGCTCAGTCATGCAGAATATTTCTAGCACAATGTAAAATTCCCGTTAATTCAAGGAATTCCAATCCATGCCTATTACTTCATCGGACTTCTCTTTTTTCCCTCCCACTGGCCCCAGCTCCTCACACCACCCCGGGGCTCCAGCATCCCAAAAGGTGACAAACCCTCTTTCCTGGAGAAGAGCCCACGCCATTTTGCTCTTGTGTGGGTAAAATCGGCCCTGCCACAGGAATTCAGTCTCTTCCAACTGCAGCTGCACGTTTTTGGTTGTTTGCTGCAGATGGGTGCCCGCTCCCGTTATCCCAGCAAGCTCCCGGGTTATCTAATGAACCACTGCTGCTGTGAGAGAGCAGCCAGGGGGTCCTCGGGGGGTGATTTAAAACAGCAGAAAGGACTTGGATAACTCGGTAAGGGCTGACGCTTCCCTCTCACAGAGAAATCTTATTTCACGGTTCACAAGCTTTAGGGTTGCGCTAGGCTTGTTGGTGAAAATATTCCCCGGGATGTACAGCAGCCCCTTCGCGCCCGAGCGCTGAATCTTCTAACACTGCAATAAATCCCTGTGCTCCACCAGCTGCCTGGGCTGCGCAGGCTCTCGCCCATCACATCCCACGCTGGGACCGCGCCTGCTTCTCCAGGCGAGGCCAGGAGATTCACCGTCGAATTAATTCCAACCTGAATGCTGCCTTTTGGGTAGCTGTTTATCCCACAAGCTGAGCCGATTTCCACATATTTCAGAGGAGCACTGGTGGCACAGGCAGGGAGCGGCTTCTCACGCCTGCTGTGCTGCTGGGAGCAGCACCCATGGGCACCCGCAGGTGAATCAACCAGCACGTGCCAGTGGCATGGCAAGGGCAGGCAGGCGCTCTGCACGGATCCTGGGCAGGAAGAGTGACTGCAGCCCTGCGCCGTCTCTGTTACGGACCCGCATACCCCCACAGCCCTTCGCTGGGCCGAGGGAAGCTGAGACAAGCAAAACCAGCACGCAGCTTTCCAGCAGGTTGTGCAAAGGTACCTCCAGATTTATGAGCGATGATAAATCAACATAAATGAAGAAATAGATTCAGCAGAACGGGGAGGGGAAGACAAAGCGCTGGCTGCCTTTGCAAATGCTTTGCAAGCTGTTCAGAAAAGGGATGGCGGAGCACTTCCACTCGAAAGGCATGTCCTTTCCATCTGTGGCCAGAGAACTTCTGAACCCCGCAAATCCCTCTGTAAGATCATCCGTGTGAGGTGTACGACACTGAAAGGGCTTAAAAACTAAGCTGGCCAGAGGCTCTGACCTCTGAGCATGCCTTAATACCCTCTTCTTACGGCATTGCGTAAGGATGCTTTAAGGCCTGTGGGCAGCATACGCTGAGCTATGGCTCTACGAAAGAAAGGGGTGCTCTGGCTGGTTGACGCAGCCCAAGGCAGAGCACCACGTTTAGCTGGCTCGTGTTTCCTTGCAGCTTATCGTATGCTGAACTTCACATCAGTTAACAGGAAGAGAGTCACCTGAATTTCCTACACACAACAATAAACCACTGTTCAGTTCCAAGCAATTTTTACAGTTGGAATTAGCTGCAATTAACTCATCCCAATCATCATGGAAGAAAGATCTACGTATCCTCAAATCCTTATCTGTTGATTAAAAGCTTAATGATAGATACGTTTGTCACGCAGTTCAAAATGGGCTGTGGCCTTTGGAGCTAAAGCAACTTGCATGAGGACCTGGTCCAGCAAAACTGCAGTACCTTGACAGTCAGCAGGATTAAAGGTGGCAGAATAAGACAGGGGAACATCTCCAACGGTGCCTACACAACAGGCAGCGCCAGGGCAGGGCTCTTGAATAGGAATTCATGCCATCTTTAAAAGTTTGCCCCTCTGTGCTGAAAAGTGCTCGGGGGG
>Ga0065711_1004584_pt1 | contig 29764 bp, 26 predicted proteins | sample Hoacrofraction12_FD_59098 | JGI IMG/M metagenome (GOLD analysis project Ga0065711, IMG submission 59098) | Hoatzin crop microbial communities from Cojedes, Venezuela - Epithelial fraction 12 v2 (version 2) | ecosystem: Host-associated > Birds > Digestive system > Esophagus > Crop | place... | reverse complement strand
TCCGCAGCGGGGCCGTGCTGCCCCAGCACGCTCGCCGTGACGCGGCCTGTGCCGTAACGCGGTGTGCGGGCCGCGGTAGCGTGCGATGAGCGCGGCGGAGCCGGGGCTTGGTGCCGCTCCGGGCTCGGCAGACCCACGGCGCGGCGGCAGCCCTGCCTGCGCTCTGCCGGGTTCGTTGTTGGTCTGACCGCGCTCCGGGTCACCGGGGGCTGGCGGCGGCGGGGCCCGGAGCGCCCGCTCTGGGCCCCGCTGAGGCGCTGGCTGCCAGGGGCCCGGCTGCAGCCCCCACGGCCGCACTGAGGAGCCCCGGCCCGCGGGGAGGGGTCGTTCCCGCGCCCTGACCCCTCCGTGCCGTCGGTCACGCACCGCTTGCCGTCCTCTGCACCGCTGCGCCTCAGCCCTGCCCTCCCCTTGAGAAGCGCGGGGAGCACGTGCCGCGAGAAACCCTTTCTGTTTCTCGTTCCCCTCGTGTCCCGTCTCCTGGGTTGGGCGACGCGGGGATGACACCAGCGTTGAGCGGCGTGACATGGCCCTGGAACGGATCTGTCCACCTGGGCGGGCGAGCCGCGGCGTGCGGCCTGCCTCCGGCGGGACCCCGGGGCGGGCCCTGGCCCTGCAGCCGCGCCCCGGCAGCTTCGTCCCCAGCCCTGCGCCCTCCGGCCTCCTCGCGTCATCTCCCGCCCTGGGCGCGCTGGCGTCGTAACGCTTTTTATTTGCGATCAGGGGTTTATGAATCGGAAGGCGGGGGAGCGGAGCCGTGCGGAGGCTGAGTCAGGCTGTGGGAAAGGGAAGCCGAGCGAGAGCAGCGTGCGACTGCAGATCGCGGTCGCAGTCACGGTTTCATTCAGCTCCGTCTGTTGTTGCTGTTACTACTAATGAAGTGCTGGTTTCCCAGGCTGGTGCTGCCTTGGGAACCCTGCTTCATCTTCCCGGGGTTTTTACTCTATAGCCTCCATATATATAGTTATAGATATATATATAGTTTTGTTAGAGCGTGTTATTTCCCTGCTTATGTTTTTATTACATTGAACCCGTGTTACTAACAGGAAGAATCTGGTAATATGGATATACTTCCCACACCCTCTTCTTTTGTTCCTCTTAATCTGCAAAGGAGTGACAGTTTATTTACCAGCAGCAAGCTTTTTCCCTCTATACAGGTAAGATTTCCTAAAACAACCAAAAAAGCGCCTTTTCCCTGAGCGTACACCCCTGTTTGCTTCCTCTTTCTTCCCTCAGCTTGCTAGTGATACCCAGCTCCATCACGGTAATGTTGGAGCTGCAGGAAATCTGGCTTTGTCTGCAGAAATATTGCTACGGAAGCCTCTATACGCAAAGGGAGCCAGAGAGCAGGGTCTGCTTTAGGCATAATGGTGTCTGGGGTTTTGTTCCCTGGCAGGGAGGTATAGCTGTGGAGCACGCAGTAATTAATTCAATCCAGCGTTGGGAGAGAAGAAGGAGGAGGAGGAGGACTGTATTGGAAAAAATAAGGGTTTTTTTTTTTAAAGTTTGAGATGTAAGATCTAAGTGGTAATTTCAGTGACCTTCGTGATTTCTGTTTTAGACAAAAGGCAGCAACCTAGTGCGGTGGTATCGTTTGTCTTCTCCCGGCCTCATGCTTTGTTCTCCTTGGGATCAGCCTGTCACTTCCCAAGGCTTGGCTGTCCGTTGCTGGGGCAGCAACACCTCTCACCCGTGACTCTCAGAAGTGCTGGCCTGGCAAGGGATTTTTTTTCTCCAACTGCGTATTTCACGTGTTCTCTGCTGTGCTGTATGACCTTCTGCGTCTCTCTTCTCTGTGTCTAATTTATGCTTTAGTATTGCTGTCTTGCCCAACATTGCGCTGGTTACTTTGCCTTCCCCCTTCCCTACACTTGTTGTCCACTTGCACCTTGTCTCTCATTTTTATCCCTTTTCATATATACTCTCCTTCTTCCATCTTTTTATTTCTTTTCTGCTTGTCCCGGTTTTTATACCATGTCTTTCTGTCTCCATTCTGACATCTCACTTCAGTTCACTGCCTTACTCTACTTTTCTCTTGACACTTTTTCTCCCTGCTGTTCCTTTGGTCATTGTCCTCCTCCATCCTTTCTCCTGACTTACAGTTACATATATATAGAGAGGTGTGTGTGTGTGTGTGTGTATACATGTATCTCCACTCCAGATCTTCCATTCTCCAGCTGAAACAAACAACTCATGCTGATAGTCTGATCCCATTGCATCTCTTGCTCAGTACCTGAAATATGCTGCTCCTGCCCATCCTCAAACACGTGTATCGGGTAGATGAAGAATTATGTGGGAAATGTTCCTAAATTCAGAGGTGGATGTGAGAAAGCAGCTCGCTGAGGCTGCGGTGTGAGCAGAGCAGTTATTGTGCTCCCACTGACAGTACCAGAGGAGGACTGTGAGCCCCCTGAACCAGAGGACCCGATGGCATTTTCTTCACACTTCTTAACTTCTGATTTTTGATAATGAAAGTTTACAATTTTAGATAATGGACACTGCCATCTGTTTGAATTGTCCCTTGAATCCTGGACTGATCCAAAATAAGACCCCACAAAATGCTTTTCTTCTTTTGCCAATTCTTTTATACATTCTTCAAGATACTTCTGTGCAGCTACTGGGAAAGGAATGCTTTTCTCCTCATCAGAGCTGAGCTCTGCCTCTGAGAAGGGCTCTGTGTGCGGTGAGCCTGGGATCCCAGCTCATCAGCATCCCTTTTTTCTGGAGCCAGAGGGAGAGGAGAGAGCTGTGACTGCAGGACCATGTGCATTGGGTGGGAGGTAGAAGAATAGATGCATAACCCAAAATGCTACATTAACCTCGGGGTGGGGTGGAGTTGTTTAATAATATTTCCCCTTGACTGTCACTGACTACAGACAGCATCGTTGGGGATCAAGGGCAAATGTTAGATTTTTCTATTTGAATAAGACTCATAGTTTCAAAAAAATCTGATTTCATAACTAAACTGGGGAGTTTTGTCTTTCATAAAGCATACTGCTAACTGGATGGAATGAAAACAGCCCCATCCCACGGATTCCACCTCTGCTTTCTGGCAGCTTACCTGACTCATAAAGAGACTGGAGGATTTTATATGCCACCTACATCAACTCAACATTTTCCTTTGGGGTGAGAGTTAATCACCGCCCTAGTCCTGTTATTCTACCGACCCTCTTGAAGATGCTTGTAGATTTCTACTTCTTGTAGATTAGTGTTTTTTTCTGAAGTTGGTGAAAATACATAGGCGGTCCATCGCAATAGTTTTCTGTGTTACTTGTTAAAAACTAGTGTTTAGCCCAGGATCAGGGAAGAGAGAGTTTCCATTTGCAGAGGACTCGTCTCTGACATGATATGTGCCACCTGGAGAGCTGAGATGCATCGGCTGGAGGTAGAGGACCATCCCCAGGCAGTCACTGCATGAGAAGCGCGCAGAGGAATGTGCTGGGGGGCTGTAGCCTGATGATCAGGGGTTTAAGAGGGTGAAGTTTTCTCAGCAGAGGCAATGTTTTTCCTTAGACCAACAGACAGAGTCGGGAAAAATAGACGTGTTTTTGGGCACATAAAATCTCTCCTTAAAACCTGCTTGTATAACCTGTGTGACCCTGTTTCTTGTGAGGAGAGAGACTGTATGTAGTAGACTGATATTTGCCAGGCAGAAAATACTACAGGAAGGAAGACACGAAGATGGGAATGAGAACAAAACATAGACGTGGCGATATGATAAATGCAGTGTGTGCAGGAGGCAACGGAAAGAGGGGTGGGAGGAACTGAAAGTGCACCTCCAGGAAGGTTACTGGGAGTTACAAAGAGGACATGAGTTCGCCTGGAAAGTGAGAGAAAGCTTGAGCAGAAAAGCATGTGACATTTTGTCAGAAGAAATGATCGAAAGGAGTTACAGGGTGGGCAGAGGGGAAGGAACAGTGGAGACTACTGTGGAGCTCAGTGCTTAAAGAGAAATTGTAGCATGAAGGAGGGTCAGGGAAAGCATTTGAGAAGAGTCTCCTCGTTTCCCTGCCACAAGGGCAGGCAGGATCAAGGAATGGGAAGGAAAGGGGAAAACCAAAAGAACCGAAGTGAACTCTTGACAAATGTGGATGAAGGAAGAGTAGGGACGCTGCTGCTGAGTTGCCAGGAGGGGACTCTTTGGGTCCTCTGTGGGACCTGGAAAATGACTGAGTAACAAGTGGGGTGCTACCAGACAGGAGGCAGGGAGCAAGCCATCAGGAACAAGCTGTCTGACTGCACCCAATATAAATATGGGTTACTTCCCCTTTGGATATAGACGAGCCTTAAAAGGCATTGCAGATACAGAAGCTCTGCTCTGAAGATGTGGATGATGCAGTGGTCTCCCCCTTCCCATCACACCTCCCTTTTCTTCCCTCGCCAGAATTAATTCCCATAGCCTCTCCTTTCCTGCACTGTGGGTCCTCATCCCAGCTCCAGTTGTCCTTCTTAACGATTGCGCCTGCCTAATAACTGGGGCACAACTCAGGATAAGGACTCCTCGGGAGCCATCCGCAGAGAGGTCCTTCTGGAGGCAGAGGCACTGATGAGCTTTGCGGAGGGCGAGTGCTGTGAGAGGCACCAGCAGGCAGGAGAAGAGCAAAGGGTGAGCACTTCGTCTGAGGAAGGAACGGGTTAGGAGACCGAAGCAGTGAGGAAACTAGAGGTGTGGAAGCCTCAGGAGGAAAGTGAGTGTAGGGGGATGGAGCCACGGGTGGTTAAAAATAACTGTATGATACAGGTAATGTGGCACTCCGCTGGCGTTTGAAACCTGCTGCCTTTGAAAACCCTTCTGTGTTTTGAAAAGCAAACCTTGCATTTAATTGTTCTAATTACTGCTGACCAGCCGGGACCACTGGTGTTTTGAGGCTGTCACTTTGTCCAGCAACCCCCACTGTCTTCACTGATGGTCTAGTGCTTGCAGCAGAGTCTTCAGCAGAGAGCTCTTTGCATCCCTGCCTGACATAAATATCGATGTATGCCTAATTATGCTTTGATTTCTCTGGAAGAGAGATGGCCTTTTTTAGCTTCTATCAATATAGTGACTAGCACACGAAGTCCACTTGATAATGATGCTGTCACAAATTAGAGCTAAATTAAAACACCATTCACAGGCAGTTTGTGTGGTGTGGAGTTTAAGTGTGGGCTAACCTGGCCTGAAACATTTTTTTCAATGTTTCTAGAGAAATGCAAGCTTTTCAGCCCCGTGGATGGTCATTCAAAGTAATGTGTCCCTGTACAAATATCACGTGTTGGATGGGACCAAGTGGCAGCAAACCTCCTCGGGCTCTGAACCTCCTGGCACTTGTAATGGGTGTGAGAGAAAGAAGGAAGGAACAATAAAGAAGAGAAGAAGGGACAGAGAAATGCAAAATGAAGGACCTCTGTGTGTTCTGATAAAGATTCTTCAGTAGCACAGCAACATAGAACAGAAAGGCACTGTCTGGTTAATGCAGAGCAGTTACTTGCTAGTGCCAGAGCCATATCACAGAAGTCTTTTTAAAAAAAAACAACACAGCTTTAGACATTGAACTATGGAAGATACGAGTTTCTTCATCTTTCTCTCCTCCTCTGTTGCCCTCGTCTCCTGCTTCCAAGTCAGGATGTAAGTGAGGTTCCTTCTCATCTCCAGTATAAACCTATTCCTGAACATTTTAAAGCAGTGTATTGTCAGTTCTTGTGCCAGAGTTTGCTTTTACCTTCAATAACTCTTGTGCCCTTAGTGCTCACCCCTGTCTATTTCTAGAGAACAGCCAGCTCCCCTCTTCGGTGGAGCTTTGCCGTGCTGTCCCAGCCGTGCCTTTCTCCTCTCCTCCTTCTGACGGGCTCTCCCTTTCCCTTCTTGGTACAGAAGATGACCTCTAACGCTCAGAGGACGCTCCGCCTCTGGTAATGTGATCTAGTGGCTGCAGCAGAGAAAGGTGTCAGCAGTCCCGGATTGTGTTCCCAATTCTATTACTGGGTGATGTGAGATCTGGAGAAGGACATTTGTCTTTGTTTTCCTGCAGGCTCCAGTAATAGTCGCACATCTCTGTTTTACTGTAAAATTGCTATCACTGTGCCAAATTAATTATTAATACACACATTACAATATTTTCGGTATCCTGTAGCAGTGAAATCTGAGTCTGTGCCACTTGCTGCCCTTTGGCTTGTGGCGTGGCAGGCAGACCTTTTGGACGTAGCTGTGTGGTACCCACGGTGCCTGCATTTGCGCTCTGCATTTCCAGGCAGCCACGCTCTCAACCGTGATGGAGCACCATTCATGTCTTCCTGACTTCTTCATTAATTGCATGCTTTCCACTGGGTTTTTTTTTCAGTCGTTTTCAGGACTTGCTGAGGTGTGGGTAATGTAACTGGGCAGCGATGATTGAAGTTAGAGACGCGCATTTGGAAGGAGTGTCGGTCATGACTGATGACAGCTGCACACGTCATGCCCTCATCTGGCCCTTTCTCCCCGCGGAGGGGGAGGGTTGGTGATGCTGTCCAACTCTGTTGAGTGCACATGCATTAGACCCATATACCTGGCTTGAAGGTGGTTAAAAAGTTTTGCTGGGCTTGTTTCACTCATGCCACTGGGGACACGTAGGCAGACTTAGGCCATGATGTGCCCATCACCTCACTTAAAAGCCTTAATGACCTTGGTCTGATCTTCAGTCTAATTTGGGAACACAGCTTTCCACTTCGGTGTGGTTTTATGTCCATGGGTATTACTCCCAGTCAATGTGGTATGACCAGAGTAAACATTTTGGGGTACAATCCCTGCTTTTGTTTCTTTTTGCTACACAAATGATCTGTAGCACTGGAAAAGGTCACAGAAACCTGCTGAAACCTGGGGACGGGGCATGTGGGAGGAAGAGGTGCCGCACGTGTCTGTGTTGGTTCCCACGTAACTCCTGCGCCGGCTCAGAAGCTGCTCTCGTCTCCTGGGCCTGCTGCTTCTCCCCCTCCTTCCGCTCTCCCCGTATGGCCCACAGGTGTTGGGCTGTAGCTTTTCTCATATTTTTTGCCAGGGCTGGATTAGCACATTTTTAATGGATGCCTTTTTCAGCACGATGAAAATAGTCTACAATTTTTGTAATTCTCCGTTACTTCATAAAATCCATAAAAATAGTTTGCTTAAATGCCATAGCAGTTCTTTAGGCTTATTATTATTACTAGTTTAGAAACCATGGCTCCATTGTAGAAGGAATTACTTAGATATAGCAGACTCATTGAGTTGGTGGTCATCTGCTTTTCCAGAGAAATTGAAATGATGAGGTCAAAGATCAAGTGATTTTCATTTTTGATATGGCACAGAGCAATTTATGTTTGAACCTGCACTTTTTTGTTTTGATAGCATAGGGCATCATGGAATTAGTAGAGCACTTTTCTGATGTGTAATGGGTCGTTAGTGTTACAAACCCCAGTCACCTACAGTTTTTGTTCTCACACTCATTTCCAATCATCTGTACTTTGCAAATAGCCGAGATTTGTAGAGCTCGTGATGCTGCCGAGTAGCTGAGCTGCTGCAATGCCTTGCTGGCTTCTCCTGCCCGGCAGGATTGCACCGGGTCAGCTGGAGATCATCTGCCTGTACGTGGTGAGCAGGCTCTGACCTCCCCCTGCCTTCAGAGTGACGTTGCTGAGTTAGTCTAAGGACAGGAGCTAAACCCTGCACCACAACACAGGGCTGCTGCTGGCAGGTTGACCCCCGGTGGGTCCAGTTGAGCTGTAGTGGGATACGAAGGGAACATAAGCCTGTTGCCTATGGAAAGGATTCGTGGCAAAAGAAGCAAATCCCGATGACTGTGCAGCTTGGAGAGGAAGCTTGTGCTGAAGTTTGTGTTGTGTTAAGGTTTTGACTTACTGATAAAACTGCAGGGAGGGGGTGAGCCTGGTTGTAGGCTCTGACGGACAGTGTTAGTGCTGAGGGCTTTCCGGGGGGGGTTGGGGTGATAACACGTTTCCCTTAAACCCTGGCACTCTTCGTGGGAAAGCTGACTGGAGTGTGATTGTAGCAGATGCTGGTACTGGGTGTACTCTCTTGAACGTTTAACGGGTATTGATCTACAGAAAACATCATTTCTCCTCTTTGCATTTATTAGGTCCGGTTGGTCAAGCATGTAGATCAGAGAGATTCCAAAGCCGGTAGCTAATGTGTGCTCTTATAAAGAGCAGATAAAAGTCATGCTAAAGCTTGTTTAAGTACTCAGTTATTTATTCACAGTAACAAAACCCTGATAAAACGTGGAGTCTGATTTTTATAAAGCACCGAGCCTCCAGGATTTCAGTGGAAATCAATGTCGGTTGTTGGTGCTGAGCATCTCTAAACATCGTATCTGTGGTTTCAGACCCAGGTTAAACCCCCATTGACTTCAGGCACTCCTTTAATCACAGTAAGGAGAGCAGTATTTATCCTCCTGACAGTCATTCTTCCTGCAGCACTGTGTCTCTCCGTTACTCTGCTTGACTCATGGATAAGATTTCCTTTTCCTTAAAAATGCAATGCATCTTCTCTGCAGGGAGCTCTCATCTGGGCTCCTGCTCCTTCCTTTGTACATAAACAGCTCTGATTGATACCCCCACAACCCTGAGAAGTAGTTGCACCTTGGGTAGAAGTAGCACACGAATTACAGCTGTTCCTGGTCATTAAAAATGTGTTTTCTAAAATCATAAATGGTAATGGTAGAAGAGAAGAGAAGAGAAAAGAGAAGGTGACTGTAGGGAGTATCCTGTAGTGAACTCCCAGGCAATGTGTTAACACAAGCAGTGATAAGGATCAGTCGAAGAGCTAGGACACCAGTGTATGCTCTGTTCTGCTTGTATTTCTTCTAAAGAAATCTAAAGATCGCTTTGAACGTGGTGTATCTGTGTCAGGGAGTGAGTGTGTAGCATTTCTTTCTGTGTTAAGGAGGAGGGGGCATCTTCAGTGTTAACACACCTGCATGGTCCAAGCATGAATCTCTTCACTAGAAAAATTGCATGTGTGTATCCAAGGTTAAAAGTTAGCCGTTTAAATGCTAACTTTACGGGAGCAATCGTATAAAATGCAACAGAGCAAGTCGGATTAGGGATGGGGCCGTATTATTGATACTGGATTACCTGGGAGGAAGCCTGGGGTCCCAAAACTGATCTCTGCGCCCTCCACCGTTGGGAGAAATCAGGCATTCCAGACTAGCTTACCTTATTCTAGGAAATTCTCCTCCTCATTACTTCAGAGTAATTATTACCTCATCGTCACATGCTAGACAACATACCAGGAGAAAAATCCTTCCAATCCAAAATATGACTATCCGTCTGTGCACATGAGGCAGCATCACCCATGTGAGTCATCACGCTTCTGATCTGCTTTACTACCAAAGGCAGAGCTTGCTACCAAATAGCCATAAAATAGCTGCTTGTTTTCTCAGCTATTTCTGTTTAAAGGCATCTGTTGGATGTGCAAATTCCTGTTTAATAACTTGCAGGTAGCTGGCCATACATTATTAAAGGGAGGGGGTTTGCAGAAATACGCTGTTCCAACAACAGTCATTTGCTGACATCTGGCAATTTGTAAACTGTATTTACCAGATCTGCTGTCTGTGCTCCTACAAGCGATTTGGAGCAGATAAAGCCACTAGAAAGCCTTTTCCTTTCAGTGGAAACATTCCCAAATCTGTTGTCCTTTGTGTTTCAGGGCAAAATAAAAAGCAGCAGCAATTTTCACTTTATGTTTCTTGATGTGTAGGATTAAAGCCAAGGAAAGGGATGATAATTGGTCATAACTAACAGGACATTCCTATTTAAGGGGCACAATAAACAGCAAGTGCCCGTTGGCTCTCGTTTACTCTAGCAAGGATTGAAATAGATCATCAGAAAATTAGCAAGTATCAGAATATCAGATGTACAAAAGATGAGGGTTTTTCATACCAATGTTTAATTTTTCACCAAAACCTACTAAGAACAAAGTGCTGATTCTAGAAATGTAACTTTTATGGTCAATTAGGAAATTACGGCAAGGGAGCAGCCCAGTGGGTGTGAGGATTTGCAGTGCATGCCAGAGAGCTCATCACAGCAAGGACAGCTTTTATTGGGAAAAAGAAGGAAAAGCTCCAAGTGCTGTTTCCACCCCTGCTCGAGGAGAGGTCCAGAAGGCCAGCTCATAGTCCAGTCGTGGTCACCCATGCACTTTGCTGGCACCAGCTTGGTGCTGGTCCTGCAGACTCAGCAGCAAGGCCAAAAATGAACAAAAATGCTGCAGGAGCTTCCCTGCCTGTCTCTCTCTCCATCAATATATCAGGCCTGGGGAAAACAGAGATGGCATCAGGTTTCACGTGGGATTTCTCAGCAGGGCTCCTCTCCCGTCTCAGATCAGAGAGACTGTGGTGATTTGTATCTTTGAATATGTTTTCAGTTCATTTTCCTTTTAATGATGCTGAAGAAAGGGGTGTCAACACAGAGGAGGATGTTTCTGTCACCCAGCACTGCTCTGATTTCTAGCAGCGGGCAGGCTGCTGCTTGGAGAAAAAATGCTGTGGTTGTTTTTGTTGTTTTTTGGAGGAAGGAAAAAAATGCCAGCATGGATAACTGATTGACTCAGAGCATACAAAACCGTAAAGAAAAAAGCATGCCCAAAGATTTTCTTCAAAAACCTGAAACCTTCCAAATGTCACCATGATGCTTCAGAGTGCCTCCACTTGCATGGGCATAACCTATGTCCCAAGGACCTTGGTGGCTTGGACGTAGAGACGAGCACCATCTCCCCTCCTTAGGGGTCCATGTGGGAGTCTCTGGCTGCAGCATCCCATGGGAAATGTCCATCAGGGGAACAGAGCTCCTAGAGAGGTCTTTTCCAACCTTAATGATTCTGTGGTTCTAAAGCACCTTCTAGGCGAGTATGCCTAGACACGTTTGCCTGCTGTAGGAGACCCTGCTTCAGCAGGGGGATTGGACTAGATGACCCACAGAGGTCCCTTCCAACCCCTACCATTCTTTGATTCTGTGATTCTGTGAGGTACCCAGCTTCAGTCTCCCAAGAGTCACAGAACGGCTGAGGCTGGAGGTGCCTCTGGAGAACATCTAGTCCAGCCCGTGCTCAGAGCAGGGTTGGCCGCTGTGGCTTGCTCAGAGCCACGGCCAGCTGGGTTTTGAGTATCTCCAAGAATGGAGACCCTGCAACCTTTCTGAGCAACCTGTGCCAGTGCATGGTCACCCTCACAGCAGAGAAGTCAATCATGATGACAACACTTCCAAACCTAATAATTATTAACCTCTTCAGGTTTTCTCTTTTTTTTTTTAAAGGAAAAAGAAATGCAACTATTTTCGTAAAAATAAACCGTTTTTTTAAAGGTCACCTAGTTTTCCCTCAACAAACTCTCCACCTGGAGACTTTGGGAATAACCCACTACTTCTGTCTTCATACCAGAGCAGCACCTGCCTGTGGGTTGCATTGCACTGTTGACAGAAGGGTTGGTGATACTGTTGACCATTATTAACATTATTTATTTAGCATCTGGCAACTGCAGTCGGGCTCTTTGTGCTAGGCACTGCCCAAACAAACTGAAAGGAAGACAATCCATTCCCAAAGAAGGTGTTATTTGCTTGTTAAACTGTAGGCTGCAAAGGAATGGATGGAGGGAAGCAAGGATGGAGTTGTCCAGTAGGTGTGACCTTTTCCGAGATATGATATGAAATCACTCTGGTGCCTGTTGTGTGCTGTATTCATTTTTTTTAAAGCTGCAGTACAAGTGCACTTAATACATATTTTAGAAGGACACACTTTTTAAAAAGCCTAAGAAATAGTCATTTACATTTTTCAGTTATGGTGTTTTTCAGTCTGGAAATTAGCTCAAGAGAAAAAGAAGCAAGTTCACAGTTATTTCTTCTCTTGGAAAAATGCCTTTCCTTTGAAAAGACATATTTTCGAGTCTGCAAACAAGAGCAGTAGGGGATTTCTTTTCGTCATATTGCTTCCCAAGTAGAGGAAGAAAGGAAGAAAAATCATGGTTTCACCAGAGGAAGAAAATGCGGTGTTTTAGGGGGCAGGTGTCAGAGTTTTGGGGGTGTCCGGGACTATGGGGGCATTCCAGCACTTGCCCTTCCAAACTCCCGCACTGCGAAGAACGCCTGGGAAGATTAAGAAAGGGGATGAGGTGGCAGAGTCAAACACATAGCACATGAAAATCATGTCTCTGGAGTTTTTAAGGAAAAGGTGAGAAGTTCGTCTAGGAGGGCACTCCTGGGTTCTCCATCCTCAAAGTGAAGCATAGAGCTCTGGAGGCTTATTTCAGCTGCACATTTCTGCCGTTTCTGTGACACTGTTTATTCGTATGGTCAACCTGAGCATTCTGCCATGCCAGGTCTCAGAGTCCACGCTGATGAGACCCATCCCGCGTGTCTCTGGGCATCTGCACCTCTCAGGTCTTTCTCCATGGTTTTCCACCTGGCTCAGCTGGCTTGGCCATGAAGCTCTGAGTTCACCTGAAGGATAACTACTCTCGCAACATGCCATCTCCTTCCTCTTTCTATGTAACTGTTTCTCCTTTAACTTCAAAGAGTCAGCAATACATGTTAGTTTATGATTAACCAGGTGGTATATCCACATACATTACAACTACACATTTCCTGAAACTAGGAAAAGATATTAATGTTCATAAACCAAAGCCTACCGGAAGAAAGCATCAACAGTGCTCAATACATTTGTCCGTTTTTTTTCTTTCCGTTTTTTTCCTATCCCCCATACCTGATGTTAAGTTGCTAGTTATTCCAGGGATGTGAGGGGGATTTATATGTATTTAGCCAGTTTTGGGGGAGTTCTTTAAATATTTGTATGGTTTGGTCATGAGCAGTTTGAGGTTCTGGTGCAGCGAGGAGTTGGTGGTGTGCTTGAAGCCTGTTACATGACGTTTTCGTGTACACTGGCCTTTTCCACCTAGTTAGACAATATCCCATTTTGGAGTGACAAAATACTTCTTTTTGCAAGGTGAAGCAAAGGAGACGTGATTGGGTCTCTCAGGCCTCACAGAAGCAAAGCTCCCATTAGTGGCAGGGAAGCAACTGCTTTGCTTGAGCAGAAATTCAGTACTAGGGGACACTGGTGCCAGCTGTGGCTTGTAGCCAGGTGGACATTTGGGGGGGGCTGGGGTGGAGACGTTGCCTCCCCGGTCCCCAGCATGCCCTTGCAGCCAGGCATACCCCCACTTGAAATGCTCAGCATTGCCCTTTGCCCAACGCCTGCCAGAGCCCAACAGGGCAAAGCAGCCAGCCCTGGTGCAGGCTGCGGGCAGAGGCAGCACCTCATGTACTGAATATTTGGAGCCGCGGAGGTTTCTCACATGGTTTGGAAGCAGGAGGTGGTGTCCACCAGGATGTGGACATGTAAATCCAGCCTCAGCATCAAAGACATGGGGACCATTAAGGATGTGGCCAGACTCTTTTCAGTGGTGCCCAGCGACAGGACAAGGGGCAACGGGCACAGGAAGTTCCAGCTGAACATGAGGAAGAACTTCTTCACTCTGAGGGTGACAGAGCACTGGAACAGGGTGCCCAGAGAGGTTGTGGAGTCTCCTTTTCTGGAGATATTCAAGACCCACCTGGCCACGGTCCTGTGCAGCCTGCTGTAGGTGACCCTGCTTCGTCAGGGGGGTTGGACTAGATGACCCCCAGAGGTCCCTTCCAACCCCTACCATTCTGTGATTCTGTGACATCTGCTCCCACAGGGAGCAACTGGGAACTTCCTACAGACTTGGTTGCAGCACAGCTGCTGTGTCTGCCTTTGGTTGCAGATGAGGGCAACAGTGGAGAAACCAGGCCAGGCTGGAGGGCGGCAGCCTGGTCCTTCCCAAGGAGGAGAGGGGCTGAGCATGCAGCCATTGCTTTGGCACAGGCACCGCTTAGGTCCCTCTCTGATGCTCTGTGTGTGCAGACCATATGTTACATCCTGCCTTTCTCTCTCCTGTTTTCTTCTGTCCATTTTTGCCATGTGCCATCAGCCCTGAAGCTCTTCTTTTCTCTTCCAGCCTCTCTTGGCCAGCAGACTGTAATTCGTAGGTCATCTTCAAAGGAGGCACAGAGCAGTGAAAGCCCAAGCCCTGGGGTGATGCTGGAAGCTGATCCTCCAGCAAAGTCTGGAGAAGCTTTGCCTTTGAAGGGAGCACTCAAAGTGTCCTCTGAAACACAAAACCATCTACCAGGTTATGACACAGTTACTCCCTTGACCCACGTAGCCAAGCACATGCGAATTTGTAGTGTAGGGGAGGCACCCAGTTTTATGATGGGTTTACATGCTGTCTTTTTGCTACTGCACTTCTGAGTGCCAGCAGTGAGCTGCATCTCAGGGCTCTGCAGGCTGTGGCGTAATGAGAAAAACTCAGCGAGAGGATCAGGCGTCTTGGATGTGAACTGGCCAGCAGACACTCGCTCTCCCAAAAGACAGAAAAGCACCAAATAGCAGGAAACAATTTCAGTGCATGAAGCTTCTCTCCATCAACACGTAGNGCAAAAGCACTTTAATTTTTTTCTACACTTCTGTTTCTCTACCAGGTGATTCCTGCCACCTTCTCTGAGCTTTTCTACTCTCTGGTATTTTTGCTAGCTAACGTGAGTACTTAGAGATTCCCGTAGCTCAGCTAGCTAGCTTAAAACTGTATGATTTTTGTGTTCCACTGGAATACACGGTCTAAAACAATAGCCACAGAAATGCAAGCACCCTCAAAATAAACTTTTACCTACATGCAAAGACTAAAGGGTCTACTGGAGTTTGTAATAGCCATATAAAATCATTTTGACCAGTCTTACATAAGGGTGGCTTCAGTCATATCTTGCAACAGTCTCTAGCCCCTTCCAGCAAGACTTAATTTAATCCATGCTGCAGTTAGTGTTTTCTTTGGAACTGCAGTGTTCTTTTCAGAAATATGTTCGCCCTCCAGCCCATATTTACTAAGTAGATGCCAACTAGGCCCAGGGTCAACGATGTTTACAAGGCCAGTGCTATGGAATTTAAACAGAAAACAACAAAAAAAAATACATAAACCAGAGCAGTTCTCGCTGGTAGTTCAAAAATGCTTGCATGGGGCCATGGGGTGTTTGTCTCGGATTCAGAGATGTTGCTTGTCTCTGACTCGGACTCACTCATCTTCCGGTAAAACTATACTGTAGGAGAGCAAAAAAGAATTTGGTTTTTTTTATGTTCTTTCTAAACAGCTCCAAGACCCAGAGAAAGAGCTCTCAGGATGCCAGAGCCAGCGAAGTCCACCTCTGCCCCCAAAAAGGGCTCCAAGAAAGCCGTGACGAAGACCCAGAAGAAGGGTGATAAGAAGCGGCACAAGAGCAGGAAAGAGAGCTACTCCATCTACGTCTACAAGGTGCTGAAGCAGGTCCACCCCGACACTGGCATCTCCTCCAAGGCCATGGGCATCATGAACTCCTTCGTCAACGACATCTTCGAGCGCATCGCTGGAGAAGCCTCCCGCCTGGCCCATTACAACAAGCGCTCCACCATCACCTCCCGGGAGATTCAGACAGCCGTGCGCCTGCTGCTTCCGGGTGAGCTGGCCAAGCACGCCGTCTCGGAGGGCACCAAGGCCGTCACCAAGTACACAAGCTCCAAGTAGCTGGACGTCACCTCTCCAATGGGACCATTGAGCACCAGACCCTCCGCGCAAGCACAGATAGGCAGCCACCTCTGGATAAACATCACGGCTATTATCCACAGCAATTTACAGCCTTGGGATGGGCGTGAGAAGCTGCCTGGTGGAAGGAGGAGATGGTGATCTGGATGTTGGCTGATTTTCATAGTCTGTTCCAGACGTGCAGCAGGTTTGGCGAGGCTGGCGGAGGAGGCCCTTGCTTTCACATCTCATCCGAAGGACTGACCGACTGCGATATATCCAAACTCTCCGCTGTGCTTGGCAAACGTGCATGTTTGGCGCTGGCGGGGGAGACTGGCAGCGACAACGCAGAGATGCCGTCTCTGCAGTCCTCCTGTGTGGCTGCATTCTCACAGTCATCCAAGATGGACACCGAGGAGTCAGCGCTGGTATCCTCTCCCTCGTAGCCCGGATCCATCCTGGCGTACAGCGGCACAGCCCACCCCGTGGCAGCAGAAGTGGCATCAACAGCTACCAGGCGCGGGCTGTAAAGTAAAATCCATATTGATTCAACAGCTGTCTGTGCTTGACAGCCTGTTTTGAAGAGCAAGCCTGGCAGGCAGGCAGATGCCCAGGATGACACCAAGCGTTGTTCCTCCTCGTCGCTCCCGACGGATGAGCCATCAAGCAAGCTGAGGGTGCCAGCGCTGGAGCTGCCCGCTGCCTCCCACCTTGTGCTAAGGTGGATGGACGGACAAGGGAGGATGTTGGGGCTGGGTCGTCACCTTCCCCAGCTGCTGCTTTGCCAGCTTTAGGACTTGCTTTGATGTGCAAGATGTTGCTAATTCTGCTGCTTTTCAGAGCCTTTTCCTTCCTTGATGCTGCCTGGGCACTGCCTTCCACCGTAAATGTGGGCAAGACAGGGTGGTGCCTGTGGGGGTCCCCTCTCCTGCGAGTGCTGGGATGGTGCAGGACAGAGAGCATGGGGGTGTCGGGAGGGGACTGAGGGTTTGGGCAGGCATCTGGAGGGGAGCAGAGGTGGGTAGTGCAGTCTGGGGGAGAGGCAGGCTCCCCGCAGAGATCGCTGCGGGCAGCTTGCCTGGCCCTGCCTTCCCTGCTCTATTCACCTGTTAGAAAGCCAAAGCAAAAACTGGGGCTGGGTGGATATACAGGGACATCCCTACATTCCAGTGATATTTTAAAGGTTAAATAATTTTAAACTACTTCAGATACTCCCCACATCTCAATGTCCACAGTAAGGTGAGCAATAATAGAATCCTGATAAAAGCCATAGAGATCAGTGGAGAAATGTCTTGATTGCAGGCTTATCTTGCCCAAACTGCTGGATAGCAGAAGAGCCTGTGTGGAACTGGTGTGTGAAGTTGAAGCTTCCTACTCAAAACACAAAATTAGCCAAGATTTTAAAAAAATATCAAAATCTCTGGTAGGCAGTAGTGCTCAGATAAAAAATACTCGTGTCTAAAATAACAACTGCTGTCTGCAGCTTATTCTGTAAACACAAAGGGCGGCAAAGACAGGATCCAGAGGTAAGTGCAGGTTCTCCCCAAACTCTGAGACCTTGCTTTTAATTGAAAGGTGAATTCGTACCCTGAAATAGCAACCTTGCAGTACATCTCTTGCTTTCCTCTACGTTTATCCTGTTTCTTTACATTTTGAGAGCAGTGGGGAGCCCTGACAAATTTACGTTGCTTTTGGAGCTGTAGAACTTTGCGGCTCTGTAAGATTCAGTTATTTCTTGTTTTTATAACAGCATGGCAGTCATTTCCCAGTTGGTCTGAGGAAAGAGCTGTGTAGACCTTCTCAACCAAGAACACCTCAGAAGCCCGAGAGCAGCGTGGGGCGCTGTGTGGTCTGTGCAAGAGCGAAGGTCAAGTACTTATGGGCTGCTCCCATCCCCCTGCTTTGGCTTTGAACACCCTGCACCTGAGGAGGGGCCTTCCTCCCGTACTTTGCTCAGTGACAACACACATACCCTAATGCCAGCAGGAATCCATAGCGATATCTTTCAGAAAGCAAAAGCTGGCTCCCCAGGCACCGGCCCCTGGCAGCAGCAGCTGTACTCGGTAGCGTTGGTAACCTGGGCCACTTGGCCAGGACACTTTGGAGGTGACAGCTTAGTGCTTCCTTTTGGTTTCCAATCAAATAGTCAAAATCAGATACCAAAGCTGAAAAGATACCTGCAATGGGCCTACAGCCACTGTTCTTGGCCCCTCTTGCACCAGAAGTTAGACAGCAGATGACGCAGAAGGGGAATGTAGGGAGTGAAGGGCTGGCTGGCAGTGCTGGAGCTTTGTCCTCCCATCTCTGTGAGCTGCAGGTCAGAATTCGTCCCCTTGGGTAGTCCTTCTGAAGGTAGGAATTCAGAGTGGAGTAAGTCCGCCCCAGTGCCAGCGGTGTGTGCGAGCCAGGACCTACATCTCCCAGGATTACCCAGCACAGCCTCTAAATATTTCTCTAAGTCTTTTGAGCAGAGAGGAGTCCTGCTCCAGTCTCCGCAGCGGCAAGAAGTCAGGAAAATAACATGAAGTGTTGTCCCTCCAGGGTCTCCTGGGCAGCTCGGGCAGCTGGGGACATGGCTGAGCGCTCAGACAAGAGCTGCTGGCCCCAGACACATACTCACAGGACTGGTCTCATTTTCTTCTGCCACTGTCACCACTCTCCATTTTTGGAGATTGTTTCAGAGAGAGGAGAAACGGCGATTTAAGGCTATAAAAATACTTCAAGGCTTAAAGAGGATTTTTAAATTGTCTTAAGCCAAGTGACTGAGACTGGTCATGTCCATCCATTTATAGCTTAGGCTGTCGTTGCACACAGAATTTGCTCTTCAGTCTCCCTTTGTATCATTTCTTTACTTGCCCCTAACAATGTGGAGCACAGGACTGAGGAACTCATCCCCAGGTTAAAGTGAACCTTTTTTTTTTGCTTTTCTTGCAAGCATTGTTTTAACCCCGTTCTGGTCGCTGCTCTGATCTGTTGCTGCTGTACAGACACTTGTGCCAGCCAAGGGAAGGGCTGATCCGAGAAAGGCAAGGCTGGCATAAGCTAGGACTGCCGCAGAAACTAGTTGGGAAATTAATGGTCTTGGTGTCAAGGAAAAATTAAGACAGGAAATCTGTGTCTGCTGCAGTGGTCCAGTTAGCAGCAAAGGCATGGCTTTTAAATACATTGCAATGAGTGTTACCCTTGCAGTGTCCCACAAGCAGTTTCTCTGACAGTCCTGACACTGGAAGTCAGACACATCCCACCTCTGCAGATCCCAGAGGACTGGGGTGTTACATGAGGGAAGGGGAGTGGGTGGGAAGGGGACTCTGTCCCCGTGCAGCCACCCAGCTGCGGTGGTTGGAGTCTCCTTGGGCAGCAGGCAAAGAGTGCACGAGGCAGCCTGCCTTTGTGCTGCGGTACAGGAGCACACTCACCACAGTTTAACAGGAATTATTTTGACTGTGATGAGCTTGGACTGAGCCTTATTAGTAGAGGCAATAGAAAATGGTCTAAAAGTTCAAGCATCAATTGTCCTCTCAGTAATCTGAGGTGTGACATGCTGCACAGTTCTCTGGTAAGGGGATTTGCTGCAGAAGAGGAGCTCTGCACTTCAGGATATGTGCTTTTTTAAAAAAATAGTATTTCCAGCTCTGGAACTGATAAAACGTTTTAAAAATTAAGATCATATACCAAGCCCCACTGTCCCTACCTAATTCCTAATGCAATCCCAGAAGCATCTCTGGGCCATTCCTATGTTTTGTCAATTAAAAAAAATCAGCTGCAGATTGAAAGTTGGAAAAGGAAGCTGAAAAAGAGTAATACAGCCTCGATATAAACCTCATATTAACCCCTTGGACATTACTGCACTGAGTTGTTTGTTTTCACCTACAATTTAAGAGATAAAGTTAGCTGCTATAGGTCTACTCCTAATTTTCCACCTTCCTTCCCTAGAAGGGCTTAGAGTCCATCTGCCCTTCACGGCAGAGCTCAACCTATGGAAGAACCACGTGGCCACGTGCACGAAGGTTTGCTCCTGCTCAGGACAGACAGGTCTTTGGTCCAGCATGGGGAAAACAAGAGTAAAAACAAGCATGGAGGACAAGTGCCTGTCTTGGAGAGTGCTGCATGTCCTAGGAAGGGATGCCTGAGCTGAGGCCACTGAAGAGCCCTGCCCAAGGAGCAGTGTGGCCGTGTCCCGTTCTGCCCTGGTGACAGGCAGCTGTGCGGCGGTAGCCCCAAGTCCTGGCCACCCCTGGAGTCAAGCTTGGCATGGCCTCTGCACAGCCCTGAGCATTTGCCCCATCACAGCATTTCCTGGTGGTTTACATCCAGACCAAATTGTTTACAAGGAAAGGAAGAATGTGAACTAAATCATAAAAATGACTTGCTGACAGAATTTTGAGAGTTCCCCAGGACCAGCAGCTGGGGAGCGATCTCTCGTGCTTACTCTCCATGCATGTTATCTGGTGGGTTTACATACACAGAGTTTTTCTGACAGTAAGTGTTACATCAAGTATGATCTATGTTCTGTTACTGCTGGTTGATGACATATCTTACTGCTAATTACCTGTTTTCTGTTGAATGTATAAATAAAATGTAAATGCCAACCTGTTGAAAGTCAGACAAGACAGAGCTGTCGGGATGTCTTTGCTTCCGCCATGTCACCGGGGCGTGCCAAGCCCTACATTTCTCTTTCTCCATCGTATTTCCTCCAGACCCGGGATGGGAGCACCCAGAGACGGAGCCTGGCTGGTCCTGGCAGAGGGTCGGTCAAACACCAGAGCAGCCCCTCACTGAGGGGATGTCACAGCCTGCCGCCGTGAGTCCTCGCGGGGTGTCACTCACCCCAAACGTGGGTACAGCATGAGCGTGTTTGTTCTTTCAGGCCCTTCCAGTCAGCTTGCCCGGCGCAGAGCAGAGCCTGCAGCCTGTCCTTGCCACACTGCTGCTTGGGGTGCGCTCTGCCCAGCACCCGTCCTGTAACCCCCAAGGGACAGCACCTTGGACTTGCACAGACTGAGCACTGTGAGATTCCGTGGCTGGAAAAGTGGCTTATACGCATTCAGAATTACCGTTTATCTGAATTAACGATTGCTGCCACTAGAAACACCTTTCCATGGACTATGAGAAGTTTATAGGTAACAAATGTGGAATAAGATGTAGCATCTGAAAAGCCCGGGAAGAGAAAGACCTTCCTTTTAAAGAATGATTGGTAAATACAGTCAAGGGGAACACTTACCTGCTGGACATCAGCATCCTAATGCACTCACTGGAGTGGGAAGTGCATGTGCCGTGCTGGACGCTGTGTGCCGGAGGATCAAGGTAAGGATTCCGATATGGCATGCAGCAGAAATCAGAGCTGAAAAGATTTAGAGTCGCTTTAAAGACAGACTCATAAACTTAGCAAGGGAAAAGCGGTATTTGGGGAAAAAATAACCCCCTATTACCAACTGATCTGAAGTATTTCTTTCCAAAGAAATAAATGATGCTACTTCTAGTGCCGATTTCCATTTTGATACCCCTTTGCAGAGCAGCACCCACAATGCACTTTTGTAACAGAGCGGACACCTGGGCCTCAGGAAGAGCCAAACCAGGTTACAAAAGGTAGAGCTTAACTTAGAGTGTGTTGCTTCAGGGTGGTGGGAGGTAACTGATATTTTTTTAGCTGCTTAGTCATCATTTAGTTATTGACTGGCTATTCAAAGACCATTAGCTGGACTTGGGTGCCACATGGCTAAGGCTGTTGGCAGAAACAGAAGAACTCAGGAGCATCAAAAGAAACAATGAGAGAACGAGGTTTAAAACAAGCAATAAGGAGCTGCACTTCATGCAACAAGCAGTCCACCTATTGAGCCCTTTGCCAACAGATGTTGGAGATATTACAGTTTGGTTCAAGAAAAAACGGAACAGAAATCCACCGAGAGTTGCTAAACACATATAAACTATGTTGAAAATGATTAGAAGCTGGGAGAATAGGAGGACATGACTACATGTGTCTGCCCTGTTCCTACAGTCTTGCTTGCCGGTTTTCTCATGGCCACTGCTGAAAACAAGATTTTGGATGCGATGCACCAAAGGGCTGATCCAGGTTGTTTGCATAAATTTAGGTAAATGTCTGTCATGTTGTAGTACCCATGAACTGGGGGGGCGGGGTGGGGGGGAGTTCAGGCAGTTTTCTTAGACCTCTGATGCTTGGAAGAAAGCATAAAAGAAAGCTTTTTATCTTCCTTTCCTACGTGGCTCCTGCGCTTGATGGTTATGCGAATCATAGAATCATAGGTTGGAAAAGACCTCTAAGATCATCAAGTCCAACCGTCGACCCAACATCACCGTGCCTACTAAACCATGTCCCAAAGTGTCACATCTGCACATTTTTTGAACACCTCCAGGGATGGTGACTCCACCACTGCCATGGGCAGCCTGTTCCAATGCCTGACCACTCTTTCAGTAAAGAAATTTGTCCTAATATCCAATCTAAACCTCCCCTGATGCAACTTGAAGCCATTGCCTCTCATCCTGTCGCTATCATTATGTGGATTATGTTAGCCTGGCTTACATGAAAGATGTAAGAGATATTTTGTTTCTAAAATAGAGTTAGTAAACACAGATGGTGTGAGAAAGAGAGAGGAATGGAGCTTCTGCTTTCTCATATAAAGGAAAGCTGTTCTCCAAAACCTTTCTCATTTTTTCCCTTGAAGCAGTTAATTTAACAAAATATATATACCAAATTTCCTGCCCTTTAATGTCCATAATGCTAATTCCCCCCCCAAAAAAACTCTTACAGAATTTCTTACAGAATTCATTGATAAAAGAATTCTTACAGATTTAACTGTCTTCTAAAGACAGAAGAAGATTGTAATAGGAATAGAAGTGGGAAGATTGGTAAGAATGGGAAAGCAATGGCAATGGCTGGGTGTGAGGTACCAGAAGGGACCAAAGGCAGGAGACTAGAAGCGAGTGCTGTAAGAGTGGCAGGTGCTGACGGGACCTTGATGAGGAGCCCACCAAGATGCCAGCACACACACAGCGTGCAGCTGCTCAGGACACAGTCAGGAAATGAAGAGCAGTGAGTCCCAGCAACTCCCAGAGATGGAGCAGGTTGGACAGTGTAGCTGATGCCAGCAACTAAAGGGTGCAACAGGCACATCCAGAGATAGCAGATGGTCACCAACCTAAGAGCAGCCCAGGAAATTTGATGAGGACATCATGGCACCATCCTTCATCCTCAAAGTCGTCGCGAAGATGGACACGCGCATCCTGGTATCTGCATGCTGGTCAGACCGCTTGGATACACCCGTCTGGTGAGTACGTGGATACAAGAATATGAATGCGAATGAGTCAAACCAGTACTGCTTTGAAACAAATTCACCTGCCCAGAAGGTGATAAAGTCACCCTCCTGTAGGGACTTGCACTGAGTTTGCTACGCTGTGGCTGCTCATTGATTAATGGCGTACCTCCAGCTCCTGTGCACCTCTCCAGTTCATTGCTCAATGAACCTCCTCCTGTGCAGCTGTGGGAGAGCTTGCTTTATACAAGTACATCCATATTTGCCAACACTGGAGAAAGTGTTCAGCACAATTTTTTAAATAAACCGGGAGATGCTTCTGACCTGGCCTGCCCCATGGGCTAGGACACGTCCAGGTGAGTACCAGGCTGCCTCTGATAAACCTAGCAATGGACAGGAGAGCCACGAGTGCTGTCGGTGTAAGCACTCAGTCTCCACTCTTCACCTGGCACTGTCTGTGAAGACCATCAAAAGGAAGGAACATAAGTGCATCACATACAATTTCACTGAAATGTAGGAAATGTCAGGCCGTTTCCTATCTTCTTTTTGCAGGCTTTCTGATTCTTTGGAGTGCTGCAGTATTTGAGGGTTCCCAGGAAGCCTGGTCTTGTGGACACTGATGGAAACAGGCTATTGAACTGCTCCATCTCTGTAAAACCTGCCCTGGCAGGAAGCTTTCTGAGGCCTGGCTCCGTTCTAGCAAAGCGGGAAGCCTGTGACAGCGGAGGCTGTGGTTGCTTTCATTCACAGGTCACTTTGTTGGGATGAGCCTTTATCCCACAGCTGCTTCCCCCCATCAAGGCAATAAAAAGTCACATTGGAGTGCTGGCTTTGGAGATGCAGCATCCTCCCCTCTCTCCCCACGAACTCCCTGCAGTGCCACGTCTGTACGGTCACGTCTGTCTGAACTCACGTTGAGCCCACACTGCTCCCAGACCGACTTGCACTCCTGCCCAAACTGCAGCTTGAAGTGGAAAACTCAGCAGGGGAGTGACGTTAAGAGAAAGAAATTTATCCCCTCACCCCTTCTGCAGCGGGCGTTAGGGCAAGAGGACCCAGCCACCTCTCACTGCAGCTGGTCTCAGCTAACAAAAGCTGGCTCCGTGGGGTCCACCAGCAGCCCATGGCCACTTCGCAGGAGAGAGCCAGAGCTCTTTTTAGCCCAGATGATTCAGCACAAAGAAGCCTTTATAGCTCAGCAGCAGGCATCTCGCGCCTCTTCTCATCACGCCTCTTCTCAAGTTTTAAATACAAGGGGACAAAAGTTCTTACAAACCCCTGATTCTGTCAGTTCCCTGAACATATGCCTATAATGCCGCTTCTGGCATTGAAGTGTCTTTAAATGGAAAAGATAGAGCTCTTCGGAATCACGGGACACCGCGCGCACCATCTCTCTTTCAGAGCCAGCATCTTCCCCGGCGTGAGCTAACCACCACTCGTGATACTCCGCGTTTGTGGGGCAGGATACTGAACAACCCTGAAGAGCAGCCGAAGAAAGTTTCATGCAGGCAGCTGCACACCGTGAAGGGCGAACACGAGCTCCTCCATGCCAAAGGGTTTCGCTGCAACCAAGAGCCCAGCCATGTTTTGGAGGGGTTAGAAGTGCACAGATGGCAAGAAGAATTTTCATAACAAAAGACTGCATAGATGCAAGTTTGCAAGCAACGGGAGCTCCGTGCTTTATAGCAAAGTTACACTAGTTACGAAGCAAAAGCAGGAGGAAGCCTTGTCCCACCCTGCCAGCTGCAGCGGGGCTTGCGGCGTTCTCGGAAGCAGCCCAGCGCTGCTGGCTCTGGCGAGGAGCCTCTGGGAGGTACAGGCAGCAGGGAAATTGATGCCACAAGTGCCCTGTTCATGTGAATGAAGAGTCAGTTCAGCAAGGAAGATGCAGTTTTTGAAGTTTTCCTTCTTTCTTTTTTGTTTGTATTTTACCATTTGGATCCCATTTTTCACGTTTGCTTCAGAATCGCAGGGCTTAGCCTGGCTGTGGATAACTTTAACACCCAGCTACCCACCTGCCAAGGCCCGAGCGGGCAACAGCTCTGGAAGTGACCTGGAGAAATGTGAAGTCAACCTAAATACCTGCATTTTGTTTCTGGGCACAAAGGTGCCAAAGCATCTGTGTCTATACAAGGCTGAACAACTTTGTACTGATGCTTTACCCTACATTTTTCCAGTTTCTCTCTAGCAAGCTGCCTTGGGAAAAGCAAGAGCACGGAGCCACTCCTTGCTCACTAAATGCTACAGCTCAGGACTGAAAAAAAAATCACCCTGCTTTCTTTCCTCCTTCTGTTTGGATGAGTGTGAAAGGGGGCTTGAAATAAGACCTCTAGCTGGTAGGAGGTGCACAGGCATTGCTGGCTGTAGCCACCTGCTTCCCTACTCACAGCCCAGAGCCCTGCAATTACTCCTGTTCCTCACCCAGGGCATGCCTTCCTACCCCTCCTGCTGGGGCTAGGCCGCTGTTTGGAAAAAAGAAATCAGGGAAAATATGTGAAGGAAGAAGCAAGTGCTTCTGAAGTAAAGGATAACAGATCAGTACCCTGGAAACTGGTTAAATAACTAATGAGAAAAGCACACATGTCACGGAGCAGAAGTCCGTTCCCCAGAGAGTGCTGTCTCCTCCAGGCTCGGCATCAGGTGCGCTTTCGCTTTCTAATAGTTTTGGACAAGGGTCAGTGTAGGAGGGGGGTCAAGGGTGAGGACTTCTTGGAAATTAGGCATGACAGTATTATTGCTTAAACCTCCCACACATCTCTTCAGCACAGCTAAGGGCCAGCACACGGGTGGAAATCCAGCCTCCGCTTCTCATTCTAGCTTCAAAGCAGAAGTCATCTTCTTAGCTGGGTCTGAAGATCCGAGCACTGTTGTAGTACTAATGGTAGCATCTGTTGTTGTTGTTGTTGTTGTTATCAACCTTCAGTAAAGGTCTTTTGCCGGTCCCCGAAGGCAGTTTAACAGTGAAACACCTGGTATTATTTCAGCACTGAAAATAGTGTCCTCTCCATATCTTGGTTATGTCACGTTCCTGCACTTGTCAGATGGTGACCCAGAAGAGGTAGAAACCATATCAGACAGTCTTCTCAGTCCCCTAGAGTCAGCCAGGTACACGGTCTGACTGGGTATTATAAAAGATTTATCAGAAGACACGTGGTTGAGCTGACATCTCTGATCACTTGTGGGATTTCACGGCACAGCACACGTCAAGTTGGGTTTTGCTGTGCAGGGCTGCAGTTCTCGTGTACTGGGAACTCCCTGGCTCTGTCACGGAGCACTCACAATCGAGATTTGAGATGTGGATGTGCATAGTCTAAACCATACCACGTGTTGTATCCTATGTGTCTTGCTAGAGGCCCCCGGTTGCTGTGCTCAGTAAACTCCAGTATGAGACCCTACTTAGAATCTCAGGTTATAATTGAGATTTCACTGAGAATTGAACTTATTTTTAGCAAGGTGAAAAAAGTTGGTTTTCATCTTCTGAGACTTAGCTGTCTCCTTTGAGTCAGCCAGCTAAGACACCTCCACCAGCATGCTGAGTCACACAACCTGAGATGGTAGAACCTCGTCCTTACAGAAATGGGTGCGATGTCACCTGGGTTTTGAACCCTGAGCTGAAACGGTGCCTGTGCCAAACTGACAAGCTGAGTCACTGAGGCAGCCACAGGGAGAGAAGCCTTGGGCACAGCAAATACATTCACCTGCGACCCAGTCCAAAGCCCTGACCCTGAAGGACAACAGACACACAGCTCCTTCCAGCAGCCACTGTATGAGCTGGCTTAAACCTGCTGCTGACAGTTATTTTCATTCTTGTAGATAAAGATAAGCTGTGGATATGGCAGAGCAGTATTTGGTATAAATCAGTTCATTGAAACTCAGCCAACTTGTGTCAGGGCTGAAAGAAAACTGAAAAGAATAAATCATCCATCCCAGTTATTTTATTTTTATTTCAGCACTGCTAAAATAATTCAAATGAGAGCAGGTCTTGACAGCAAAAAAAACAGCTTCTGTGCCAGTGAGCCTGCTCCCAGGCACAGGGACAGGCTGGCAGGACGGCAGGGGCACGGCGAGGAGGAGCGTGCCCGGGGCCCTGCCAGGCACCAGGGCAGCAGAAGGCAAGTGCCTGCCCCTGGCTCCACTGCCCTGCCCCTCGCCAACGCTCTGCACACTGCTCAGCCTTCAGAAGGTCCCAGCAGTCCCCATTGCTGAGGTACAGCCCACACGTGCACCAGGCTTGTGGCGAGCGGCTGTGACACCACCGTGTGCAGCCAGTTGTAGGTCACTTTGGATAATGGAGATTTATGCCTGATGCTCTGGTCTGCTAGGCGCAGAAAATGGCTGTTTTCTAGGCAAAACTAGCCGTATAGGGTGTTGTCCATATGTCATGGTCTATCATACCCTACTAGCCGTGGGGTCTGTAGTCATGGTCTACAGTAGCAGCTGGCTGTAGGCAGGACCTGGTGGGTAGGGGGTGGTGGCTGTTTCAGTTGACAGCTAAAGCCAGAGGTAGCGTGGGGCTAAACCTGGCCACCTCTAGCTGAGACTTTACAGATGCTCCTCTCTGAGCACCAGCGATCCCAGCATGTGGAGGAAGTTTTCAGAGAGGACCCCAGTGGTGTCGTCCATTTCATCTTCTGCAGGTCTTTAGTGGCTTCCAGACACATACATGGCATCCCTTACTGCAGCCTGCTCAGTCAACTTAAAACCACAGTGCTAGTATCTGCTTGGTAGTATCTTGCTTCCCTAACAGGCAAGGAGGTCCCATTTCCCTCTCTCTCTGAGTCCTGGTCTCCAGAAGTAGATAAAACTTGAAGAAATTATATTTTCATCTGTCTCAAAGCCCCTCACCACAAAGCACAGATGAAAAGGCCTCGAAGGATTGCTCATCACGCTGCCGCGATGGAGGCAACTGAGCACTTATGGTGGAGTTGAAAGGGGCATTGTGGTCCCCACACACACTGGCAGCTGCAGAAACCCAGCACTGGTGAAGTAACATCACTTTGCTTTCCTCTGCTCTGCGTGGCTGACTAGTGCAGGTGCCGGTATCTCTCACCGCTGGAGCCAAGAGCAATTTCCGTGCTGCGAGCCAGCTGACCTGCGCTAGGCTGCAGTGACCTGCACCCAGGCGTGCACATTTCTCTGATTTTACAATGGAGAGAGTCTGAAAACCTTCCTTGAAGACCAATAGCTGAAATTAGGCAAGTTTGTAGTAGGTAGGATGTGGCAGAGGGGGAACACAGACCCACAAAGGGCCTATCCAGTAGTGCCTGATGGCTGCGCGTCCCCCAGGATGTCACATCCCTGGCCCTCCCACCAGCACTCGTACGTAGGCTGTTAACTGTTTGCCACGGCAGGCTGCTGTGCTGAGAGATGCTGAACCACGTCTGGTCCAGCTCATGGTGCTGGAGGCTGGCACAGACACGTCCTCTCCACAGATCCAGAGCTCACCAGAACCACAGACATACCCCAGCCAAAAGCCCTTCCAGAGCAAAAGCCCTTCCAGAGCTAAAGCCCTTCTGGGCTTCCCTTTATCATCTTTGTGTGTTTTAGGGCAGAAACTCAACCTGAGCCACCTCTCAGCAGGGTTTGTCTGAAAGCAGCGCATCAGGGACTCAGGTCCTGCCCTCTTGGGCAGTGGAGAGCCCCCGTGAGCAGATTGTGCCCACGGCTCTGCTCTTAGTCACTGGCTCAATGGCAGAGCTGCCATGCCTTCCCTGAGGGAAGACTTTCCACTCAAAGGGACAACTCAGCGCTTGTTTCTGAATCCCACAGAGAGCAAAACAAATCCACCTGTGGGGAAAAAAGAAGAAATGGAGTGTGCAAGTTTTGCAGGCAGCTTTCGCAGACACTTGGCATCAGTCATGCACGTCTGTCCTGCCTGCAGCCACTACCAGAAGTGGTCTGCCCTTCCCAGATCTGTCCTGGAAGAGGTTGTCTCTCTGCTGTTCAGAGATTGTGGGCACAAGCAGGAGCTTGAGAAAAGCCATGGATTTCAGGAGCTTCAGCTTTACCTGCCTACAGCGTAGGGCTGACACCAAAAGGCAATCCCTAAGCCACCTGGCTGTGCTTTTCTTGCACTGAGCCACGGCAGGAGTGGTGTGAAGCTGGGCAAATTCAGCCAACAGCTTCTCAGGGACTCAGTTCATGCCTAGGGCCAGTGGTCACCAAGTGGCCTACACATACCCTTTCATCCTCTGGTTAGAAATAAAACAGGAAAACTATCCTTCCTCTCACCCTGTCTCCTGTAAGAAAAGGGATATGGGAAGCACAGATCCCTGAAGCTTATGGAGGGTGGTTAAATATCGCCACAGACTGATCAAACATTGTATTCAGCCATCCCCACTCTTCCTCTGGTGTTTCTTCTGTCTAACAGCACTGGTCAAACCCACAATGCTAATGTGCATGTACTCCCATGGGCATACTCTGCAGCAGAATTTGTATTCCATTGCATGGTGCCTGTTAGCTTCACCCAGCGTCAGCATTTTGAAGGTGGGAGCAGAGGTTCTCTCCTCTACCGATGTCTTGGAGACGCCCTGAGGCAGAAAAGTCTGTGCATTTGCAGAGAGGCAGCAGGAGGATTAGCAACAGTTATTTGAAGCCTGCTTCACTTCTCCTGATGCTGAAGGGCTTACTCCCATTGCACCAGTGTGGCAGGGGCAGAAGATGGCTCATTGGGTTTGGCTTCCCTTTTCCTTTGGCTTTCCCTTTTTTCTTTTTTTTTCTTTTTTTCCTTTTTTTTCCTTTTTTCCTTTCCCTTTTCCTTTGGTTTTGGATGACAGGTTGATCATGAGCCAGCAGTGTGCCCTGGCTGCACTGGAACAGGCTGCCCAGGGAGGTTGTGGAGTCTCCTTCTCTGGAGATATTCAAGACCCGCCTGGACAAGGTCCTGTGCAGCCTGCTGTAGGTGACTCTGCTTCGGCAGGGGGGTTGGAC
>Ga0065711_1031406_pt1 | contig 29765 bp, 15 predicted proteins | sample Hoacrofraction12_FD_59098 | JGI IMG/M metagenome (GOLD analysis project Ga0065711, IMG submission 59098) | Hoatzin crop microbial communities from Cojedes, Venezuela - Epithelial fraction 12 v2 (version 2) | ecosystem: Host-associated > Birds > Digestive system > Esophagus > Crop | place... | reverse complement strand
CTACATCTTCTACGAGGAGCCCCTTGCCTCCCACGGTCTCTGTGGCTAGCCGTGGCACCACTCCTCCCAGTGAAGGAGAAGGTCCCACCAGGAACCGGGAGAGTGGCACAACGGCTGAGACCTCTGCCAAGATGGCCCCTTTCCCCTTTGCCGCGTCGTTGGTGACTCCCTCTACAACAAACATTAGGAAATCAACATTTCATCTTCCGTTTTTTACTCTGACTTGCTGTGAGTATTTTAATTTGCATTATTGCTCTCTATTTTTTGTTTTCTTCGAGAATTGTTATTTTTTTTTATTTTTTGTAGTTTCAGTTCGAGTTCTAACTTTTTTTAATATGTCTTTAATCTTGGAATACAACGCAGGATTATCAATGACAACATCATCATACATTTCTTAAAATTTGCTCCTCTATACTGCTTTAGTATTCACAATGCACAGTTTGTGCTTCCGCAGTGTGATTTGTAACCAAGGGAAAATGCTGTGTAGGTATGTTGCATAGGTGATGTAGTCTTCGCTGGAACTGTAATTATTGTTATATATCTGAATTTTGAAATTCCCTTCTATGGAACATTAGAGGTAGTTCTTTCCTTTAAGAATCCCTCCATATTTATTCGTGCTATCTCTGTTCTTGTTTGCTTGAATTCTAATTCTCTTCTAGTGCATGTTTATTGTTTCCCGTGTGCCTATCTGCCTACTTCAAAGAAAATGCTGTAATGAATCTTACTTCACTTTTTAATGGATAAAAATTAAGGCAATGACAGACAAGAGGAGAATGCATTGTTTTTCTCTTCTGCACCAAAAAAAATTAATAAAATATTTGAGGTGATTCTTTAATTTTTAAAGTATAACAGTATTCTTCTAGTTTGAATACAAATCTACAGGGTTAATCCTAATCTCACTTGGTGTTGTAGTTCTCTCATGGAATTGAAGATGTACACATGCATGATAGAGTATAACTTGGTCTTTCACACCTTGATACAAGCATTGCAGAGATTTTTTTTTTCTTAGGCAATGAGTTTTGCATTAACACTTTTTTCCTTAAAGACACACAGACTATAACTACAGGTCCTACAGGAATTTCCGTTTTGCTTTTTAGCTCCCATCACTTTCTTCATTCAGCTGGAGGATGTGACCAGTACAAGGATACAGTTCAGCTGGAAACCTCAAGGTGGCACAAGAGAAAGTCTTTACAGAGTGCACCTGTGGGAAGGCGCTCGTGAGATGAAGAGAAGCCTGAATGAAACAAGTACTGCATTTGAAAATCTGGTTTCTGATCATGAGTACCAAATATCCGTGGATGTTTCGACTTGCTCTAAGAATGTCAGTACCTCCTTGACAGTTCGGACAGGTATTTCCTCAGGAACCTTTTCTTTTTCCCATTAGCAGACTAACATACACATGGCCTGAAGGTGAAGCCCTTTTTCACTGAACGTGTACCCAAATAAGAGTAAACTATATACTGAAGTGAATAGTCAAAGGGAGGCCAAACTTTCCGACAGTAAAAGACAGCCTGCAAATCTTTCATAGGGCTAAGACACAAAACCTCCCTTGTCCTCCTTGCCAAATCCAAAACTTTACTGAACTGGAAGCACAGTGGTTCAACATGCCAGTCTTTCCCAGCTCCGTAGTCTTCACGTCCCAAGCCTGTCCTGCTCCTGCATCTTCACATGCAAGTTGTGCCCACTTTTGGCTTCCCAGTCACATAGCAGTCAACAGGTTTAAAGCCACAGTCCTCCTGTAGCCACTTAGCCTAGGAAAGCCCAGAGTCCTGCACGTCCTGCTGCTTGCTCGCTTTGCAAATCCTGGCTGCTGTGTCAGCAGATGCAACAGCTGCATTATGGCAAATGCTTACAGTAGGATACATCAGTGCTGTTGTATTCACAAATGAAATACCTATTTTCTTATCTATTATCTGGAGTCTTGCACTGTCCTCCCACGGGACAGCATCTGTGATTCCGGGAGCAACTGTGCCTGGTACGTGAAGGGATGTGTTGGAAGGAGCAGAGTCAATGCACTGCAGGTCAAGGGTAGGCCTCTTGCAGGGACTGGTGTTCAAAGCTGCCTTGCTGTGAGGCATATAATCCACGGGCATGGTGGTCCTTCCCCTTCACATCTTGTAACAGCTTGTACTCTTCTTTCAGAGACACCTCAAGTAAAATACGAGGAATACAGCGGTCGTTGTGTGGTACAGAGTTTTTATGAGTTATATTGTGGTGGTGTGGGAAGTTAATCTGTCTACTTTCACCTCTGGTGTGCTCTTATCTTAGAGGTACTTAGCTGAGGAACCATATTTAAACAATACCTGTACTCTGGCTAGTTATTCTGTCTTTAATATCTCCACAGCTGCTGAAGTCTTCAGTGGAACCACCAGGATTACCAATGAAGTTTTCATCCCTGAATATCAGAACAAATCAGGCAGAGCATTTAAGGACTTTGAAACAAAGTTTATTAATGAGGTATTCTGCTTAGGAATTCTAAACCAAAATTTATTTTCTGTTCAGCTCTTCCTAATGTAAATAATCATAAGAATCTGGGTGTGAATAATCTTAAGCAAAGATTGTGTGATGGTTAGAAACAAAGCAATACTATTTAAGGCCATATTTCTCATCTATATTGTGGTCCTTTGAGGCCCTGGTTTAAATGAAATTCTGTCTGGGAGTTACTCATATTCTCCTGCCACGAGAGATGATTTTAAATGACTTACGGCCAGTGTATTGCTCTAACAATTCTTTATGTTAAAGGAGAAAAACAGATAGTAACTTAAATCTTTGACCTTGCAGACAGAAAAACATTTGCCACAAAAGATCCTAGAAAAAACACGTATTGTAATTAATAGCATCAAGAATGGCAGTGTGATTGTGACCTTTGACATCGTGCTGGATGTAGGAGAAAATATAACAAAAAGAGAGGTTTCAGACGCTTTTACAGAGGCCCTTAGCATGAGTACAGTATTGGAAGCCGATCTTGAAAGAACTGTTATAGAAGGTATGAATCTGTTCATCACTGTGAATTCAAGTAGTACTGTACATTTCACTGATGGTAACATCCAATGTAATGGTATTTAAGTGGGGAAAGGCAATTGCAAATAGTATTCTGTTTATCTCTCTTTCCAGTGCGGACTTAAAACTTTGTTCTTTTTCTGTTTTGTTTAATTTCACTGTAGCAAGGAATAGTTGTCAGCCAGGATTAAATGACTGTTCCCAACATGCTACCTGCACTGCTGAAGGAGCACATTATTCCTGTCAATGCAACAAAGGATTCACAGACAACAGTCCCAAAGTTCCAGGGAGAGTTTGTCAGCCAAAGCAGAATCTACCTTCATGTAATGGCTTTACATATTTTTTTTAAAAAAAAGGTTTAAAAAATTGCATATATGGTCTTTTCCCTCCCCTGACCCTCCCTCAGGTAACAGTTCATTATGATTACTTACACTGGCCTTTGATGGATTGGATTTTATGTGAGAATGTGTGCCATAGTTAACTATTTAGGCAAACAATGGAAGCATATCTTCTGGGCTTGTTTTCTCAAAGTTGTTTATGAAAATAAATAACCTAAACTTGGTGAAACTTTAAAAGAACTTCTACTCACTGCCTGCAAATTGCTATTTTACAGCACAGGTGACTACAGTCCCTCCAAAAGGTGCTACAGTGAGATTTACAGGATCCACAGCTAATTCCATTTTCACTACCACATTTGCATCAGGACCTTGCGGTAAGTAAATATTTAATATTGAATACTAGAATAAAACTTATCCAAGATGAGTTATTAAAATCAGATACAATATTATTGTTCATCAGTCATATCAGCTGTGAAGTAAAATCTCTGGATATAACTTCAGAAAGGGAAGCCTGACTGAACCACTGAAAATACATAATTATACAAGTATCAGTCAAGACAGTTTCTACACCTCAGGAAAACTCTCCTGGACCCAGTAAGGCTGCACTGGGTGCCTGCCTTTAGTGATAAACAACTGTGATAGATGATTTTTGTTAACATTGCTATGAAGCACTTTTATTAAATGCCTATTTACTGGTCTAAACTTAGGCTTTCCTGCTGGCTTTTTAGTAATCCATCCTCCTGATAATATCGGTATGAGTCAAATAGCAGTCCACCTCAGAACACTCATCAGAGCAGCTGCCTTGCCTGCAGTGCGAAAGACTAGAAGCAAGTAAAATGTTACCCATTTGTGTTTTGGAGCCATCAAGTAAAATGCATTAATGTATGATTTACATCTATAGAGCAAACAGTTTGTTTCTGCTCTTGTGGGAGAATGGGGTGAAAGGCTGAAATCAGTCCTAAGAAAACTCACAAAGATTTCTCTTATTTTAATTTGTATTTTTTTTGCTTCAGTATTAAATGTGTCGAATTGCAGAAATGAAATGAAGTGCCCTCAGCTGCATGAAATTTTTTTGCTTTGCAGTGCCAGTGTCCATCGCAGTTTGGAATGTGACTGAGGAAGCAATACAATTCAGCTGGACTGGTGGCAGGAGAGGCAGCGTCTATACCATCTCCCTCATGGATGGAAACCAGGAGATAAATAAAACCACTACAAAAGAGACAAAGCATATGTTTAAACATTTACTTCCCGGTCATGTATACACAATATCTGTGGCAGTATTACCTTGCGCTGAGAATAGCCAGACTTCAGTCAGTGTCCGAACAGGTATTTCCTCAATCATCCTGTCATTTCTTTTTAAGGAATGTGCTCTTAGAATATCTTTCTACAATATGATTTGGATTTGATGTCATAGACTATGATTCCTGTAAGCCATCTTTATTTATCTGACTCATCCCTTTACTTGGATGGGACTACTTGGACTAAACAGGAGTTTGCAAATGTAAATGCTTATTCTATAAAATTTCTGACCATGCTGTATTGTTGAACCAGATAATTCTCCACAAAGTCAAGATATTTGGGTCGAAACTTTAACAATAAATATTCTGGCAATGTGCAGTTTAGGTTATACATGCTTTTGTGAATGCAGGCAGTCCTCAATTGTCATTGTTCTCTTTCTAATTTCATCCTAGTACATAGACATTAGGATGGACTCTTTAATTGTATCACTGTACTAAATTGTAAGTGGTAGAACATTTGCTATACGTTTTCTTAAAATTTCAGATACACCTGCGAAGTGTCTTTCAGGAAGTATATACTCCTGGATGCTTACATCCTTTCCCTCAGCCAAATTCTTTTGACTAAACTTTTCGTATCATGTACAGGGCCTCCCAGGTGACATTGCCTTCTTTACAAGCTATTTAGGGACTGTACATATAATCTGGATCCAACATTTCAGCATCCAGGGCACTCAATAGGACATTCTTAGTCAAAATGTCTGTGCGCTGATGGTCATCATGTCATGGGTACCTCTGCAAAAAATGTTGCAGGCAGAAAGGAACTTGTTTTTCTTGAAAGATCTTCCTCTGCCCAACTCTGACCACACAAAAGCAGTGTGGGGCCCGTAGAGTAGTGCTGAGCCTGAGATCCATATCTGCCTCTTAACAAGGTTTACAACAAGTGGTCTGTTAAGTGTAGCTCTGTAGTTACAAGGTAAAAACTATAGCAGGTTCTCATCAACTCGTTTAGAAGCCATCTTGAAAGGCCTTAGGCATTTTTCCTCAGCTATTCCAAATTGAAAACAGTTCCAGAATTGCATTACTCTGATATTTGGAAAACATTATCCATGGCCAGCCTGAAAGTATCCGTGGCAAATCCATATCCATTTGCTTTTGTGCCAACATTGCCCTCTAACTTAAACAGCTCCTTCTCTTCCTTTCCTCATATTGTGTTCTCCCTCCCCAATACAATTACAAACTTGTGCTGCAGACAGTGCTCTCAGCCTTTGTTAGACTAGCCAAGCTATTCTTTCCTAGTTTCCTTTCCAAAGAAGAATTCTTCTCTGCCTTGGAGGCCCCCATCACTCTTCATTTTTTTTGAAACACAAGTCACCTTCCTTGAATGTGGGTAACTGGGATTTCACACAGACATACAGGTAAGCTTGGGACCATTGTGCTCACCATATCACTAGCATATCATTGTGCTTACCATATCATTAGCATTCCTGTCTCTACTGGAAATGTGTTGAACGATGCATCATATGACTACAAAGGCTTTTTTCACAGCTGCATCAGAGCTGTGATGAGCTCAGGCATTGAAGTCCTTTTCTCTTCCATGCTTGCACTGCCAGGTTAGAGAAGAAATTTTTAGTATTTATCCCTAAACGCACAGCTTTCAGGAAATGTCATTCCAGAGCTGCTGCTCCAACCGTGGTTCCGTCCAATACTTTCTGGAAGATATCTCAATTCTCCCATGTGGTAATGACACCTACCAACTTTCTACCATCAGCAAATTTTGTGAGCAAACTCCTGCATTTTCTGGTAAGATCTAGAATGGAAATGTTGGACAAGTTCTACACCCAGATTGATACGTAATGTCCCTCTAAGCAGGGTTTCTTCTTCTAAAGCTACCCATTGCCATCTCCCTGTTGGTCAATTCCTTTACACAAATCTTTTTCCACTAAAAAAATACTATTTGGCACTGTATAATACTGCTTTTCTGTCATTAGAAGAGATCTGAAAGTCAGCTTGTCGAAGGAAGCTACTAGGTTAATTTGGTATGATCCACTTTTAATAAAACTGTATTGCACTTCATCATACTTCTCTGTGGCTGAGAAGATTTTCATGATTTCTTTTGATATCCTTTGAAATATCTAACTTCACTTTTGACATTTGTTACTTTGAGAAAATTTTCATGATTTCTTTTGATATCCTTTGAAATATCTAACTTCACTTTTGGCATTTGTTACTTTTTGCCAGCATTTCTGGACCTCTAAAAGATAACTCTGTTGCAACCTTTTCTTCTGTTCTCTAGTGGATTGTATGATTATTCTCAAAATCCTTCTAGGGTAGTTATTCCAGCAGTTAAATGTGGGTTTCCTTCTGAAGGACTTATCCTCTGTCTTAGGCTTTAGAACCACAAAGCCAAGGAATTCTCATCGTGATTTCCATTCAAATCTTTCAATACTTCAGTCTAGTGGCCTTCATTTATTGCTTTCCCTATTTAAAAAAACCCAGTTGTTTCCTTCTGTAATCTGAAGCCATCTGCCCTACCAGAAAAGTGTTTGTGAGCTAATTAAAAAGAGCAACAAAGACCAAGTCATCTGGATTTTAAGTGGAGTTAAAGATTGTGTCCTATTCTGTGAGGAAAACTACAGCTATACGCAATGAGTTAACCATACAAAAAACTGAAGTACCACCCTTTAATACTATTTTGACCCATTATAAACAGTTCAGATTAGCCAGTCCAGACAAGCATACTGAGGTTTTTGAAACTCCAGGATGCGTATTGTTTTCAAATGAAATTGCAGGTGACTTTTACTTCTGAAAACTCTGTCTAGTTTATCTGAGTTGTACAAGCACATATCAGCACAGCCTATATTTTTAACTCTCATAAGAAGTTAGAATTCTTAGCATTACCTTGGTGAAATTCTCAAATAACCACCTGCCCACCCATGGCCTGCCTCTCTTCTGATATGCTCCATTTTTATAACCTGCAGATGTAAATTCTCACTGGGCAAAAGGAACTGCTGCTTAGGTGATTCTTTGGCCATGGTTAAATGCTTTCTCCTATTTCAGTATAGAAGTATGGTGCACTAGGTGGAGCACAAAGAGGGGTTTTTCACCCCATCATTTTCTTACTAGCAACAATCAGCATGCACAGAGGCAATTCTCTTGATTTTTTTAAATTTATTTTACAGATCCTGTTTCCTGTTTCAACAGAACTGAGTTTTGCTTACCACAAAACACTGGCTGTCCTGACTTAAAATATGTTGTATGCTCATGTAAGTTCTATAGAATTTTAAAATTAGTTTATTCATAACTATAGAGTGTCATTTCACACTATAGTATCTTTCATGAGTGTTTTGCTATCTTGCTTTATTATGTCACTTCACATAGCATCTGAAGTTCACACTTTTTGGATAAGGAAGCTGCCTTCATCAAATTTCAGTGTCAGCTTCCAGCTCTATTTTTAGTCTGGACTTTTCTATGTAAAGCTTATTTCTGTTGGCTTAGGGCTCATCCACCTGCTCGGGAGGATTGAAACACACTCAGTGTCTTGCAGAATCTAATAGAATCTTGCTTCTGCTCAAAACAGTGGGAGAGTGGCTGTTGATTTAGGGAGTAGGATGCACCTTGAATAATATAGGAATGACTAACAAGTTGTGAGAACTGTAATGGTCAACAAATTTGAAAAGGAAGAAATTTAACTCTTGAAGGTTCAGAAGCCAGTGTGTTAGATACAATGACATGATACACTTTCTTATTATTTGATTAGTTTCTGTTTTTATCAATTAGTATAAAAAATACATGGGATAATAAAATTCAAAAAGCAAGTGTGGAGTGACATCTTGGGATTCACCTAATTGTTTCACTTTTTTTTTCCAGATTACCAAGCATTTGCCTGCAGCGTTCTGTTAAAAAGCCAGACATTTAATTATACGCTATATAATTCTGATAGTAAAGGCTACAAAACAATGTCTGAAACTATCAAAACAGAAGTAAGTTGCTGTAATCTCCTTTGTCATTATGAATGAATTAAGAACAGTTTTGCAATTAGCAACATCAGCCTCCTAGCTTCGTTCTTAAATCAAGATTGCGACAGGACAAAACAGCATAGGAAGCACAAGAACTGTCTTGACCGAAGGACAGAAAACATGTTTTCCAGTGAGGAGGGGTATGTTCCCTAACTCATTCTCAGAAGAAAGAACTTTAGTGAAGGACACTTTAAATTATATTTTTAGAAGTATAAGGAACGTCCTATTCTGTTCGTTTTCTCCCACCTTACTAAGCAGATGCCTATGGAGATAGAAGAAGAATAGTACTCAGAAATAACATTTCAACACATACTTGGAAATATGGGACCTTGACAAGTTTGTACTGTTAGTCCAGATCATTGTGATTTTGCTTCATGGTAATGGTTCCTGAACTGGAGAAGGTACCAAGGGGACCATATCAGGGGCGAACTGAAGAGAGAACATGGAAGCTTAGAGACAGTGTATGAGCCTAGTAAAGCTGACATGAAGAAGCAGAAATCTGTCATTAGCAGGATGTTAAAGAAAAGGAGTAATAATTTACATGCCTTTCAGGAATCCTGATATACATGAGCCTGTTGAAAGGTAAAACTACTGTAAGATTAGAGCAGACCACTTTTAAATAACTAATTATTTTTAGTGTGATTATCATACCTTTTAGCTATGAGTCTCCATGGATTTCATCAGCGGTAATTAATTTGTTCTCACAACGCCAACTCCTTGTAACCTTGTCTTATGACTGCTGGCATCTCCATTTTATGGACAGAAAATTTGCTTCAATGAATTTAAAAGGCTTCCTCCAACCTGTCTGAAGGCAACAGGAGTCCCTTTACTGCCTTTTAATAAGCTTTCATGCAGCCCCTGTGCAACATGCCAGCATGACTGTTATCAAAATTTTCTTTAAAAATGGCAAATCCAAGGACAGGCTGTACTACATGACTGAAAATGTAACCAGTTTCTGTGCTGGATTTTTTTAAATTTTGAATATTGAACTATCTCTTTTGATTTCCACAGTACTATGACTCTGTAGTTGTAGTTTTGAGATTTTATAGTTTCACCTGCATAGGCCAGGTTTCCTATTTAGACCACTCACTGTGATGAGGAAAAGAAAAGCATTTTTGGAGTCTTCATCAGAGAACAAAATGTGACATGTAGTTTGGGGTGGGGTTTTATCCTAGAGAGAAAGACTGAGTTAGACAAGTAAGCAGTGATTCAGAACAGAGTTTCTTATCATCTATGAAAAATAGTAATCTTTCAGACTTTTCAGGTAAAATATCATATATTTCCATGGCAAGAAGATACATTCTTCTTAGTGGGAAATAAAACCCTCGATTTTCTGTAAAGATCAGTCCTGGCAGAAATGTTTTAACCAGCCTTACTTGGAAAGGAGGCCTGCTTGTTCTTGCCCTATAGCCACACGAAAGCACTAGGCAAGACTTGTGGAGATATCAGTGTAAACCTGAAATCATTCCAGTTGGTGTAATGGGATTACACTTAGTTGATGCCAGAACAACTGAGAGACAAATCAGACCCTTGACTCTCTTTGCATAGTTATTCTGTAGCCTCATGATTTTGATAATCTGGTGATAAAAATATTTTAGCTGTTCTAAACCTCTAGCATCAAGTTCTGCGCTGGTAGTGTGCGCATGACCTTGCTTGAAGTGTAGTTGTACGTGTTAAAAAAGCTAGGGGACATTGAGGATAACTTCAGAAATGTTAGGTGCACTTTGTATATTCCAAATTTTGTACAGTTGGCTTCCCATATGGTTATGTAGCCTGTGGAGGAGGACAACTAGTTTCAATGCAGTATCCATTGACAGCTAGCTAAAAAGATTACTGCTTTGGAAGTCAAACTTTGATTTCATATTCTCAGTCACAGACTGTGTGTTGTTCCAGTATCCTCCTTCAGTAAGATTTTTAGTGGTATAGACAAAATATACTGTCATTATTCAGTTATTTGTTATTCCAAAGACATTACCTTGAAGGAATAAGTGCAGAAAATGAACATCCTGGTGTGTGTATGATATGTGCGTTCCCGCTCTGCCTCAGTTGACTGACACATGGAACAAATATCAATTTTGATTTACACAGGTTGTTAGAGAAATGCGCATTAAACTGAAAGATGACCACTTCGATATCGTTATGCTTGGATTCAGACCTGGGAGTGTGATTGCTTATTTCATTTCTCTACTACAAAAACAAGAGCCCATCGATGTGAATGTTATGCAGGCATCCTTAAGTCAAATATTAAAAAGCAAGTTTGGTGACCAAACTGAAGTAACTGTACAACGTAAGTGATGCTGAAACAGCCTCTCTGTGGTGGTGTGGGGATTAAAAGGTCAGATCTCCCGCTCTTCACAAAAGCTGATAAACTAGCTTCTTTCTTTTAAGAGACTGAAGTATTTCAGATAACCTATTCAAGCATTCACAGAACACATACTCCAGATATCGTGTAGATTATCGGTCTGTTTTAAAGAGCCACTGCACATACCCAGTTCCAGACTCAAAGGACGGGCTCTCCTCATATAGAAGGTTTTGCAACACAGAGTGCTGCAGAGATGCAGATAGGCAGGGAGGGAAAGCGGAAATTATGCAGGGTAGTAATCCAAAATACAGTGTCTGTCATGCTCGTGGTAGCGGCAATGTGCTTGCTGCCTTAGGCTGCTGTGAGCTGGGGGCTTTTCACACAACATAGATGCTCCTTCTGCCCCTGTTAATAGCCTCTCTTTGTAAAATGCTGGCTAGCACTATAATTTAATTTAACTATAATTTAATTTATGTGCCTGTCCACTGTTTCTACACACATCTTTACCACAGAGATGAGTTATGTGCTACAGGACTTTCCCTGCCTTTATCTGGCAATCAGGAAGTTTTCTGGTTTTGGTCCATCAGTTTAGTTTTGGTTTCAGCGGACCATCTTGTGGAGCAAGACATGGGTAGGTGTGAGTACAGCTGGCAGACCAGGTCCTGATAAATTTCACAGAGTTGTTTGTGCAAGTATAAGGATGACAGTGAGGGTTACATTATGTACATCTCCATTTCTAAGCCCTTTTTCACACCTTGGAATGTGAAAACCTCTTTGTTGAGATACAGACTGGAGTTCTCTCCTCCCAGAACGTTCCAGATACTTTCCACCAAGCAAATCCTCAGAGCTGCTGATTATGGATGTCACCAATAGGTCACAAGACCTTCAGAGAGAGAGGACTCCATAAAATTTTCTTGTTAACAAATCTTTACTACATACAAAAACATTTTTATTATTATTCCAAAGTTTCAAACGTGCCAAACAGTAAAATGCAGCTGTCACTTAGGGCTCCAAGCTTTCTTACACCTACTTTTTACTGTTTCTAGCTAAAATTTTAAATGTGTTTTAAATTTCCAGCTCTGTCTGCTCAGTCATCAACTGGAAATTGTTCCATGTGGAAAGTGGCAGTCATTGTCCTTGGAGTTTTACTTGGAGTTGCTTTAGTGCTGATTCTTCTGGTAACACTGGTTTACATCTATATGAAGAAAAAATCGGGTAAATACTTTGTTGAACCCACAGGACTCCTAGGAAATTTTGTCTACAAGCACTTATAAGCCATCGGTTTCATTTACTTATTTTGAGTAAGGGGAAAAATTAATGTATTTGTTTTAAAATTGTATGTTTTCATATTAACTTAAGATAACTCTGCCCTTTTCTTCCCAATGTCCATCACCAAATCCCTGAGCTCCTAACCAACTCTAATGAATCACCCTTTTAACACTGCTCTCAGGTATGGAGTGGGGAATTTTCCCCATCTTACACGTGGTAGAGTGCAGCACAGGGAAACTTGTGTTCAAACTATCCACTACAGGTGTTGCAATGATTCCTAACCATTGACTATAAAGAGAGACAGGATCTGCACTGCTCAATGCTTTCTTACATTTAGATGACACAGCAAATGGAATGATGGATCTTAGTAGCTACGGCAGGTCACCTGACTACACAGCTGAGCCCAGAGTCATCCTGTTGGACTTGATGCACTTGGCCAAGGGTGATTCACCTCACCTGAGATATTTATCACCATATGAAGATGTCCCTTTCTCTCCAGTGACAGCAGAATGAGCCCAGGGCAATTAGTGTTCTAGCATGTGCAGGTTGCTTAGGAGTCTGAAGGGAAGTGGAATAGATTTGGGCTATACAGACTTCCTATAGGAGTCTCTGGTGGAGCAGCAATTTGATCTGCAGGCTTCTGAATTCAAGGTTAATTTCTTTAATTGTTGGGCTATGAAGAAACAAATGCCTTTATGTGACACAATGCTAAATACAGGTGTGGTGTAATAGGAAATCGGTAACTGCATAGATTTGACATGTTACTATATGGGGGAAGGGATAGAAAGGGTTAATTTGAACTGAAGTATTTTACTTAATTATTTTTGCCTGTCAGAAATGGTTGATTGGGCAGGGATGTGTCATATAGTGCCATTTTGCCTTGTTCTTGATAATCCCAAAGTAGAGTCTGCTAAAAGCAACCTGAAGGATCCTGCGGCATGGACCAGACCTTGTGCTTCAGAGCAATGAAAAGAAATAGCCCTTATCTGTTTTCACCACTCTTAGCGGCAGTGGTGAAGGTATGGTCTGTTTCTCCTGTGGTGTATTCTTTCTGCTTGGAACACGTTGAACAAATGATAAAGGGCAGTATATCACTGTACATGTTTTCAGTAAGATTTATGTATTTCATCACAAACCAGTTCTCCTTGTGTCTGTGCATTATGTCTGTATGCCAATGCCCTGCGTTCCCGTGATGTTGAGGCCCTGGCTTATGCCTGCCAAACAGTTCAGGCCTTTTGTCTTTGCAGATTACATTATGGTTAGTTGGCGTGGGTAGGAGTAAGGAGGTGTCCAGAACTGTCACGTGTTGCGGGACACCAGCAGAGACAGGACCTCAGCAGAGCAGTGGTTCACAAGCAACTCTGCTGTCCTCTGGGTGCAGCCAGTGTTAGTTTTTTTATACCTCCTTTGCTGCGCTACATTATGGCTTCCGGAGGAACCTTGCCGAGGACCCTGGTTAAGCAGAAGGGTGAAGCCAACTTTTGTGCTGGTGTTACTGCAGAAAGGCTGATATAGTCCAGGCTGTATCACCACCCTGATGAGGGAAGTCATGTCCAGCCTTGCTCCTCTGCCCTTGGCTTAGCCTCAGTGTCACTGTGCGAGGCAAATGGGCTGTGCTGGTTGAGAAGGGCAGGCTGTGTGAGTACCTAGGGCATCTTTGCACACAAAGTTGTGTTGGCAGTTTATGTTCCTGTCTGGAATGTCATTTTCTTGTTTGCAGGGACCTATGCAAGAGGGGTCTTTCATGACTTGCTCTTTCTTTCCTTCCATGTTTGGCTGTCCTGCTCAGGTCTGGCGTATGGGGTCACAGCCCACCTCACTGATGGAAAGTCAGTGTGATTAATATTTGTTAAACATGTTCTATCTGGGTTTTAAACATAGCTAGCTCTGGTGTTATCTTCTCTGAGCAGTCACTTGACAATGTATACTGTCAGTGAAAATCAGTTCTCCAGTGAGCTGTGTTGAAAATACTAATGAGCGCTCTTGCTTACGTTGATACTGTTTTGGTTTTTTTAGGAGTCTACTTCGAATAGCAAACTCTCATTAGTAAACCTTTTTGATCCTGGCAAATAATGTTGAAATAAAGACCATGTACAGCAGGCTTGTACTATGGAATTGTGGGACTTTGTAATGCAAAATATGCTTAAACTCTCTGACGAAAAGTGGTATTTTATATGATTTTCTCAAAAATGCTTTACAAATAAAACCTCTATTTTTACAATTTTTCATTCTGAAGGTATCTGCTGTTCTTATTTTATCATGTAATTTGGAGCCTCTTCTAGCTGCAGGAGGGTGGCAAGCACTATCAATAACAGAGCTAACCTTGATCCAGTATACATTTATACAGAGGCACGATCTCCTTGAGCTAGGTTAAAGAAGGTCTAATGGATCTAGCCTTATTTTTTTCCCTGCTCCAATAAAAATCCCCCTATCACCATACTGTGGTGTCTAGACTCTGAGAACTGTCAGAAAATGAGAGCAGGAGTAGCCAGAGCTCCCCTTTCCACAGGGGACCGCTTCCTCGCTTCCAGGCAGCATTCAGACAGGCTCATACATGTTCCCTACTCAGAGAGATGCGGGCCCAGCAGTAGGACAGAGAGATAACTGGCCAACGGTAAGATACTCAGAGGTATCTAGGCAGCTGGATCCCGTTGATGCCAGTGGGATTTAAGCAGCCCCTACATCTTTGTGGGTCAGGGTCCATATGAGTGAGGAAAGGCACTTTGCCTGTTTCAGACTCAGTTTTTTTTTCCCTGGAACTGACTGTCATTATCACCCAGAACAACTTGAGCTTCTCTGGCTTCAAGAGCTAGGGATGAGCCGGTGCCTCAACAGCAGAACTACACAAGTCTGTTTCCCAGGGGTTGGCACCCTGCACGGTCTATACACTGTCATTTCAGTAAAGCACCTTCCCATCTCCATGACCCCTCCTGCCCCCAGTCCATGGTCATTCCACAGTGCCAGCTTTTCTCCCACGGTGCCTCTGGTCTTGCCTCCTCCCTCTCACCCTCTAGACCTGTGCAAGAGATGGCATAGTCTGGGTGATGTTTGAGCTTTCCCTTAGTGAAGCAATATTAAAAGCCTCTGGTGTTCACCATACTTCAGTGACCCCAGTATCCTTGAGACCTCTGAGCCTCTCTTTGAAGGCATCTACATGGTTTCAAGTTTAGTTGCAACTGGCCAACATTTGCAAAAGTTTTTTGGAAGGTCAACTGCTGAATAGACAGATGGGCTGGTAGACCGATTGTCAGCGCGGTCACACATGTCTTCTCTCCTTAGACATGTAGACTAATCAATATCTGCCTAAACATCAGTTTGGGAGTTACACAGTGCCCCAAAACTTTTCAAACGCATCTCCCATGCTGGGGATCTCTCAAGTGATTGGCAGCAGGGCTGCTGTGGAGCCTGCTGGGCAGCCTGGCCGTGAGAGGAACAGAGCCAACAAGGGTTAGTGGAGGCCATCATCTTCTGGGATGTAGCACCGTACTTGGCCCTCAGGTGCTGTTGTTTCCCATCTGAGAAGCGACCTGGAGCTCTCCTGCCTCATGTTGCTCTGAAGTCTGATGTAAGCGCCTCAGCCCTCTGCATGTGTTTTATCACTTCACTTTGATATAGGTAGTCAGAGTGTCTCACCAGTTATACGGTCTATCACGCAGGAGGAGAGAAAAGTGCTTTCAAATAGAAGAAATTCTGCAGATACTGATGCAGATGGGAGGAAGGTGCTGGCACAGCTCACCTGTGGGACTGATGGGATTTCCAGCCCAGGGGGATTCTCTACAAAACAGTAAAAATTAGAGGTAAATTGCTTAAGTTCATAAATGTGGAAGATAATAAACCAAGCAAGAAGTGGAAATTTAAAAATGTCAGAAAGTATACATTGTAGGATAGCATGAAATATGTTAGTCTGAAAGTAGAATACTGCGCAGCGCACACCAGCTGTAGCTTAATATACCACCCATTTTTTGTACAGACAGGAGGAATGTAGCCAGATAATAATATATTTTGCTCGTGTGAACCTCTGCAAGATATACCCTCTGAGCCTTTGAAATGGCATTCAGATGAGAGTATCAGATAAGATTCACCACATGTGTTAAACTTCTACTCTGTTTTGGAACAGTTCCAAGATTTTGATATTCTCTTTCTCAACAGCATTAGCTGTCTAGCCTCTGAAGAGGCTCATGGCGTGCTATTTTTCCCATGAGTATCTAAAGAAATATTTCAGCTTGCTATATAGAGAGTTGCTATGTCAGCTCAGAAGACAAGACCCACCCAACCCAGTATTCCAGCTCCATCTTTCAGATAACAGGCAATCTTTCTTTTTGGTGGGTCTCATCCTGCAGTGGGTGGTATGAGTCTCTGCTGTTCAAGTTCTTTGCTAGCTTCTAAATGCTAGTCACTTCAGCTACGCTAGGCAACCGAAGCTCTTTTGTGCTGTAGGGCCTGGGTCACATCTCTCTTCATGCATGTTGTGATCAAGGCCAAGGTCTTAGGAAATATTGTGTTCTGTTCTTATTGAAGCCAATAGCAATCTGCCAGCTGACTGCCTGGTGAGACTGAGGCCCCAGCCAGCCTCTGGCCTCTGTCCCGTCATGTGATGGCCCTAGAACTGCTTAGATGAGACTCAAGTCTTCTGCTGATCTTTAAATAATTTTGATTTTCCACAATTTATTATGCCAGTTGCTGTCAGTAACCAAAAGCTTTGCTCCAGCTTCATAGGTTATTAGAAGTTGTGATGAAAATGATGGTGTTATGGAATCAGGACCGTACCCATCTGTTGCACTGCATTCCATGGGCACAGGTGGTTCGGGACTGGATCTAGCCATGCCGTGGAAGAGCAGGCTGTGCAGCCACCGTCTTCTATCAGTTGGGATTATGTGGGCTAAATGCTAGGAATTTCCCTTACTGCCCTTGTCGTTGTAGACTTGTGATGGAAAGCGGGGCTGCCAGGTGCCAGAGGAATAGAAGGAACTGGCTGATGAACACAAGGAAATCACTGGGCCAGAAATTCGCACTGCAGAGAGCTGACTCTACAACATGCTGAAACAGACACTGAAGTGAGATGCTAAAGGATCTAAAGACACGAAATGGCAACAAGAGTGGGCAAAGCTGCACATGTTCTAAGCCAATAGTATGGCAATGTGTCTTATCTAAGCTTACCTGCTTTCTTACCTCTTCCCAAACAGCAAGAAAACACTAAGAATATCCTAAGTATAAGTTGACCTATAGACTAAGGAGTGCATGCATGCACTCAGCGTGGTCGGGAAAAATGAACTGCAGGAATTGGATCTGGGCAGGACCTTGGCAGCGGCTGTCAGGAAGCACACACACGGTGCAGAGGCATCAGACAGACAGTCCCTCCAGACCGCATTACCTGCACACGATATTGCCTGGCTTGACTGGGTCTGCAGCTAGTCCTGATGATTTACCTTGTAGTAAAGAACCTGCTCACATCTGCTTTAAAGTGTAATAGTGTAGAAATAATCTAGCAACAGAAATATTACCTTCACTAATCCAAGCAGACCTGCAACATTTTTGCTCATCTTTATGAGAGCTGGGTTGCCCCAGGACATTGCATTCTGGGGACCCAAATCAACATACTTGTTTAGCTACCATGGACTGACTCAAGCTGGGGCATCTGCCAGCTGGAAACCCAGTTTCCACTCTATGAGCAGAGCCAGGCAGCTCTGCTGCTAAAGAGGGGCTCGGTTTAAATGTTTTTGCTGTATAAACATGCCCATCTGCCAGTTGTTCCCAGTGTTGACTGGTTCTTTTAAGGACTCAGTTTCCAAACGTCTGAGAAATTTAGGGCTGTGGACAGCTTGTGGTTAGAAAGCTTGCAGTGAGTAACTGGGATCTGGCCAGCTCACGTCCACTTGGTTGTCTCATAGACCCAGTTAAAAGCCTGCCCTGGGCAACCGAAGCTCTTTTGTGCTGTAGGGCCTGGGTCACACCTCTCTTCACTTACTGTTGCTGTCTAGTGGACACCTGATCTTCGCATGGTCGGATACGTGTGAAACTGTGCTAGAAAATGTAGCAATAATAGCTGTTTTAATTCACAGAAATGTAAGCTTTTGTTACTGGTGTTGTGAATGCCCTGTTTTAAGCTCACCATGATCCTGTGCTGGCAGAAACATTAGAGCAGGTTAGGCAGGATTATAGACAACTCAGAACGCTTTTAGGAAGTCTTCATCCCACCATGTGTTCAAGGTACATCCTATACGACCACTCAAGTCACTGAAGACAAGTTCAGCTTCCTTCTCTGCTGTTCTGTGCTCTTCCTGTTTGGTTCATGTTGTTGCAGTGAGTCAGTGCAGCTATGTGATCCCCCAGCAGATGTGCACAGTCAAGCCAAAAAATCTACAGGGTTAATTAGAAATGTGTGTGGGCAGACTTCAAAGCTATTCTAGTAGCAATTATTCCCTCTCCTACACATCCAACTTCATAAAAAAAAGGTGCTTTGTTTTGCTTTATGATGAGACTGGAGGAGCATAACATTACAACTGAGCTTCCAAAAAATCTTAGCAATACCTTAATTAGACATGGGTGGAAAACTACCTGTTCACGAAGGTATTAGAGCAAGAAAGTGCTGCACTGTGCAGCACAGCCACCAGATGGTGCTCCCCGTCCCCGTATCAGCTGCTCTAAGACCCGTTCGCACTAAAATCTTCAATAATTCACGAATTTTGGGGGCAGACTACGGGACGGGGCAGGCTGGAAGCTCACTTCCCTTTCAATGGCCTTTTCAATGCTTAAGGGCACTTGAGTCCTGCCTTCAAGCTGTCCAAGTGTCTTCTTTTCCAGCGTGTGACATAGATAGCATAACGGTTGAGAAATGAATACATTTCATCACTTTGAAGAGGTGACACAGAGCAAAGAGATGCTGGACAGGCCACTGGAGCTTCTGCTGCCTGCAGGTCACCTTGGCTGTGCCCTGGCAGCAGACTCTGTGGCCGTGTTGTCACAGGCACGAAGAGCCACGCAACTCTTCAGTTACACATGCAGTTAAGCTCAAGAAATCCCAGTGAAAAAAGGAAAGGGATAAAGGTGTCTGCGGGAATCTCAGTGTGATGCTACCTGTCTCTTTGAGTGCCTAAACACCAGTTTGAATCATAGTCCTGAACGCTGTGAAAACATTCAGAGAAAAAGGTTTTGATTTGTTTCCTCCAGGCATTCCTCTTCTGCTTGCTTTTTTATGTTCTGGGTCGATACGAGGTGAAGGGAGAACGGTGGGCAGCACGTCGGCAACGCATGACGGCAGCGGTCGGGGAGCAAGCAGCAGTCCCTTGCAGCCCGAGGCAGAGGTGTTTGCTGGGCTTTGCCAGTGCTGTTGTGCCAATGCAAATCACTAACTCATTGTCACTGTGGTCTGGTATCAATCGCAGCTCCTAAACTTTTATTTGTCTCATTGCAAAAATAAACCTCCTATTCTTCTGACTAAAAGCTTAAAAGTACATTCAAAAACTGAATTTGATTTCTCACATTCAGAAGGCTCTGCAGCGTATGTAATCTTCACCTTTTCAGCTGTTCCTCATGGAGATTTTTACATTGCACTCACTGAATCAGCAGCTTAACCAAATTAATATTAAAAAAGATAGAATTTTACGGGCACGGCCACATTATCTGTGTAAAAAACACCCTATGAATCAAAAATGTAATTAAATATTAGCTGTCAGCTAATTAAAATATGCAACATTCCAACTGTCATTTTCCATAACTATCACTAAGGTAATTTCACCTGTCTAATTATTCCTCTTGTCTAAGGAAATGGATAGCTGTGGAGTGCCAGCTATCAGTGAGCTTGCTTGCTCTTGAATATCACATACAAGAGCCTGAATATTGCGCCATTAGTTTTTAAATCCTAATTAGTGTTGAAGGAAAAGCTCCCTTTCCTTCACTTCTGCTAAACAGTGCCTAAATCCGTGACGGCTACTCGCTGCAGTCACCCCTGGAGCAAGGAGATGAGAACGCGTGATCGGCAATGTGTGGCAACAGGAGGCTCTCTGCCTGCCTCAGGTTTGTCACCGCTGTGTCACCCAGCCCACAGGGCAGCAATGTGCCACAAGCCCACAGCTGTGCGCTAGCGAACGGTGCTACGGGGCCAAAGGGATGGGCGGTGTGATCTCTCGGCTCTCCTTTCTGTCTTTCCAGAAGAAGTAGACTCAGGGAGAGCAGCTTGTCCTTGGCCAGGGGTGGGGACAGGGGGCTGCCACCTAGCAGGGCTGTCTGGGAGGAGTGAGCTTTGTCCCTCCCCAGAGATGCAGCTGTATTTGCTGTGTGATGTTGTGACAAGGATGAGGGCATTTGTCTTGCCTTGGGCTGGCTTCTTTTGCCAACGGAGAAAAATGAGCACCTTCAGGACATGATTCATCTGCCCTGTTTTAGCTGTCTACTTTAGATGAGATGGAATCACCCAGAAATATCTGTTTCTCTCCATTGACTCTGAAGGGAACCTAGAATAACACTAACTCATAAACACCTGCATCACAAAACAGTTGCAGGTGCTCAGACGGAAGCCCCCTCCCCAGCTTTCACCCCTTGGGAGAAGACACCAGCTCTGTCCATCACACCAACACCTGGTGGGGTGGGTCAGCAGCTGGGGTGGGTGTGGCATTATAGGCCTGGGCAGAGAGTTATATTGGGTCATGGAGAAAGACCAGCAATTTTTGCAAGCATGGGGAATGTTGTGACAGGACAAGGGGTAATGGTTTTAAACTAAGGGAGGGTAGACTAGACTGGATATAAGGAAGAAATTTTTTACAGTGAGGGTGATGAAACACTGGAATGGGTTCCCCAGCGTGGTGGTAGATGTCCCATCCCTGGAAACATTCCAGGCCAGGTTGGACGGGGCTCTGAGCAACCTGGTCTGGTTGGAGATGTCCCTGCTCACTGCAGGGGGTTGGGCTAGATGGCCTCTGAAGGTCTCTTCCAACCCAACCCATTCTATGATTCATTCTATGATTCTGTGAATTCAGCGGCAGCACCTAACTGGGAGCCTGTGGCTCTGCAGGGGCACAGCTGGCATAAGAATTTTTCTGTCTTCTCCCGGATTTTGCCAAAAACGGTCCACAGGGTCTACTTACCACAGCACCTTTCATGACTGGTGTCTTTTCTCCCTTTTTTGCTTCAAGTATAATTGGGATGGAGGTCTTACAAACGGGACTTTGGCCTTGGAGGAAGAAATGTGGGATAGGACATGCATCTCTCCTATCTTTCCATCCCATACCCCTCTCACCGCGCCTGTCAGGACGCATCTTGACCCAAATACAGACATGTCAGAGAAGATGTGCTGTGGCACCAGTGCACTATTGTGCGTACCCTTGTCTCCATCACAGCGCTGCAGCCTCCCATCCTATGCAGCCTGCATGTAGAGCTGCAGCCAAATCATCCGTATCAGCAAAGACTGGGCAAGCCAGAACCTAACAAAGGTATGTGTGTGTCTGGATTACGTGGGACGAGTGAGGGAGACAGAAAAAAAAGGATTAAAGCAAGGACAAGCTGAAAACTGCTTTACAGCTAACTCATCAGGATTTGTCAGTGCATACTGCTAGCGCCAAGGAAACTAGTTAAGGAGAGTTGTGACTGCTTTACTCCATCATGACAGATAGCTGCCCAGCCTTGCAAACTTGTGCTTCTGCATGGGGCCCCCAGCACAGCGAGGAAGCCGGGACGTGTTCTCACTGCGCAGGCCTGACAGGAGACGCCTGTTCTGGTTCTCGCTGTGTGCAACCTGCCTGCCTCAGGCAAGCAAAGCCTTGTGGTTGGCCTGTTGCTAATAACGAGTGTGGTCACGCTGCTCTGTGAACAACTCCCTCAATTCTAGCAAAAAGTGCTGAAAAACTCAGTTAGAAGAAAGAATGAATTTGCAGTTTATGCCATGCTTGAAAACTGCTTTTTCCTTGAGTTGTTCAGTGTCACGCCAGTAACTGGTTCCTGCTTCACTATAACAACTCGGTATTTGCTGGCTTGCCCTTAATGCCTTTTGCAACACGGTGCAAATGTATGCAAGATGTATTCACAGTTCACTTACAGGAAAATATGGTCTAGGCTGTCACTGCCAAAATAAAAAAAATCTAGCAAAGGAAGGGTCACTGTAAAGGGTAATCTGATTTTATTCTGCGTGTGCAATGTCAGAAATGATTGATATCTTAAATATGAGGAAATGGAGTTTCCTGCTTTGTCCTACAGCTTGTATTGCAATTGTCTCTGTCTCATTCTTTTCTATTAAATGATCTCTCCATGGGTAGCTGGGAACAGTCTCCCTTTTCATTCTCCACGGTGTAAAATGTAGTTTGTAAATATTTCATGATGACTTTAATCAGTTATTTTTTCACGAAGGTTACAAGCATCACATCTAATAATTTCTTTTTGTTGTTGACTACTCAGCTCTTAAAAGAGCTGGGGGAGTTGAGGGGCTTGAAAGAGAATAAAATGGCTATTCAATTTTGGAATTACCTCTGACACAGACTCAGAGTACACAACTGATTGTCATTTTTTCAGACCATTACACTGGAAAACTGCCGAAGTCAAATGGCTCTGCAGCGTCCTGCTTGTTTTCCTGTCAGCTTGCTCGGACTCTGGCTGGGGAGCTGTGGGTGCTGGCCTTCAATTCACCGCGCCAGCTAGGCTGGCGGGGAGATGGGCAGTGAAAACTTCCATCTATGACTTCCTCAAAGGTTCCTTCTTTCTCTAACTCTCTTCTCCTCTTCACCTTCCTCACCCAAAAAAAAAAGCTGCTACAAAACTGGAAGCGTGTCTTGAACAACATAATGCTGAGACATTTCCCCCCGCAGTGGGGTTATATTGCCATGTCCCTCGGGCCCATCCTCTTCAAGTCAGAGAAGATATCTGAGCTGAGATTGAGGAATTGCTGTGTTAGTTCAGGACGCTCAGGTCCCTGGTCTTGCCCTTAATGACACAGCCTGCTGCCACTGAGCATACGTTATACCATGACCATATGCAAGGAGCTTCTCACCAAGGGTGCTCTACATCTGGCAATTCCAGATGCTTACAGCACATGCACAGATGACGTGGAAAGCAGATCTGAATGGTGCAAAACAGAAAAAGAAAAGAGGGGTGTTTACTGTTTGTGTACTACACAGAGTGCACCTTGGTGGCAATAAAAGTAGAAAGATTTTAACATGGGAGATGTGCTGCATTCTGCAGCTGTCAGTAGTGAACCATTGCTGGAATTTTTAAAAGTACCAATCTGGTAACATTTACCAGCGTTGTGCCCAACACAGTGTAGCTAGTTACTTTCTGTCTCACTGGACTGGAAGCCAGTGGTTGCTGAGGGACCACTGATGCCAGTTTGCCCGTTTCCAAGCAAGGCAACAAGAGCAGGGTCCCAGAAGTGCTCTGTATACAGAACAGACCCATTGTGAACCTGACATGACTCATTACACTGCAGAAAATGGCAGAGTGATTTAATAAAATTTGGAAAGGAGCTGCTTGGTGTAAGTAAACCAGTGAAGACAAAGCAGTACTTTTGAGGCCCTTAGGATGGAAGATGATGCTACATAGCACTTTCTGGCACTAAACTTCTAAATCATTGGGCTGAATAGTTTACAGTTGTGATCCTAAAAATATCTCTACAGACAACCTTGATCACATTGAATAAAACTCGGAGTCCAAGGGAAACTTAATCATCCCTAAAAATGTTGCACCAGAATTCAGAAAAGCCTGGAGCAATGGCTGTATTAGGCTGGGGTCTGTGACACCAGCTCAAAGCAAAATAATAGAATGACTTTAATAATGAACTATAATATCAAACATGATGCATAGTGCCATGCGCTGAGAAGACTGTCCTTTTCTAGGTCTGCCCTAGCCAGATCAGCCCTTTTCTATGAGCAGGTACCAGCGTGATTTATGAAAATATATGCATGCTCACATGTGATATAGCTATATTCATTGATATAGCTGCTCATGCATACATTCATAGAGCTGCCCATGGTTTGGATGGGTGTACGCTTCACTGGATAAAGAACTGGCTGAATGGCTGAGCCCAGAGACTGTTGGGGAATGGAGTTAAATCTAGTTGGTGGCCGGTCACAAGCAGTATTCCCCAGGGCTCAGTTTTGGGGCCAGTCTTGTTGAACATCTTTATCAGTTATCTCGATGAGGGGATTGAGTGGTCCCTCAGTAAGTTTGCAGATCACACCAAGCTCGGCAGGAGTGTTGATCTGCTTGAGGGTAGGAAGACTCTGCAGAGGGATCTGGACAGGCTGGATCGATGGAGCGAGGCCAACTGTATTAGTTTCAACAAGTCCAACTGCCGGGTTCTGCCCTTGGGTCACAACAACCCCGTGCAATGCTACAGGCTTGGGGAAGAGTGGCTGGAAAGCTGTCCAGTGGAAAAGGACCTTGGGGTGTTGGTTGACAGCCGGCTGAACATGAGCCAGCAGTGTTCCCAGGTGGCCAACAAGGCCAACGACATCCTGGCTCGTGTCAGGAATAGTGTGGCCAGCAGGAGCAGAGAAGTGATTGTGCCCCTGTACTTGGCACTGGTGAGGCCGCACCTCGAGTACTGTGTTCAGTTTTGGGCCCCTCACTAAAAGCAGGGCATTGAGGTGCTGGAGAATGTCCAGAGAAGGGCAACGAGGCTGGTGAAGGGTCTGGAGAACAAGTCTTGTGAGAAGAGGCTGAGGGAGCTGGGCCTGTTTATTCTGGAGAAGAGGAGGCTGAGGGGGGGACCTTATTGCTCTCTACAACTGCCTGAAAGGACGTTGTAGTGAGGCAGGTCTTGGTCTCTTCTCCCAGGTAACTGGCGATAGGATTAGGGGCAATGGCCTCAAGTTGCGTCAGAGGAGGTTTAGATTAGATATAGGGAAAAATTTCTTAACTGAAAGAGCTGTCAGGCATTGGAACAGGCTGCCCAGGGAGGTGGTGGAGTCACCATCCCTGGAGGTGTTCAGAAAATGTGTAGATGTGGCACTTTAGGACATGGTTTAGCAGGCATGGTGATGTTGGGTTGACAGTTAGGCTTGATGATCTTAGAGGTCTTTTCCAACCCTACTGATTCTATGATTCTTGTGAGGTTTGACTTGGTATCCTACAACAACCTGTCCAACACCGTACAATCGCATAAAATAAGATAAACAGTTTAGCAACTGGTAAACTAACATACCTCAAGACAGTCATCACTGGGGAAGCTTCTAATGGGTGTGTTTTGATTAAGATTCCACTGGAGACAGTGTTAGGCCTGAAGTGATTAAATATTTGCATCGGTAATTCAGAAGTAAATATAACTCCTCTGCTGATTAAGGTGTGTGATTTATGCAGAATGGTAAACAAAGAGGGTAAAACTGTTGCATGCAACGATCTTGACTTCTTGATAAGCTTGACCCACTTAAGTGAAATGTATTTAAGTAGTTGACTGCACAGATACACTTTTTGGAATAAGGAATGAAGGTCATGCCTACAGAATAGGATGCTGTATCCCAGCAGGAATGGACTCAGACAAGAATTTGGCAATTGAAGGATAAGCAAATGAGCATAAGCTCCCACAGTTAAGCTGTGGCCAAAAAATGTTAATGGGATACTCGAATTAATAGCGCATAAGCAGGGCAGAAGTAAGGTAATGTTAACTCTGAACATGGTATCAGTAGGATCACAGCTGGAATGCTACAGCAAGTTTTGGCATCAACTGCTCTAAAGAGAGGCTGAAAAGGTATAAAAAAAGCCACAAATTATTAGATGGCAGGAGAAACTGCCTTATAGAAACCCCTAAAGAGTTCAGTGCATTTAGCTTATCAAAAAGAAGATTGGATACAACTTGATTATTATGCCTAAGCATCTACCTTCTTGGGACTGGGGGAGGGAAAAGTACCAAACTGTAAAGGGCTTTTTAACCTGGTTAATTACACATGTAAACAAATAGCTGAAAACTGGAGTAGACACATAAATACTGTACAAATTATTTTACAGTAAATGACTAACCGATGGAATAAACTATCCAAGGTAACTTTGCCCTTCTTTGATTTGGTACCTTCAGAAAAAATCCAGAATACCTGTCCAGAAGAGAGCTGAACTCCCATACAGGGTAACTGACCATGACTGAAGGACCAGTGGCATATGAGGCAGCAGACTAGCAGATGTGGCCTCTTAGTCTGAGATGTATCAGTCTATCAATGGCATAACATCTCTGAATGAGGAAAGGCTCATCATGAAAGGCTTTCATGTCAGGCCTGACCAAGGAAGCCAAGCACTACTGAGCACTATGGCTGCGAAGTTTGTGATGGTGCCAAATTATTTGCAGGGTTTCAAGTGCACCACTCTCAAGACTCCATTAGCTGTGCCAGGGACTCCAGGGAGCTCATGTCTCCAAACTGACAGACCGTCATTCCGATAACCACGAAAAATTTGAGAGTAGTTCAGGGCCTGCAGTTTGGCTCCCTCACGGGTGATGACAGCTCTGCTTCCTTGGGAGGCTTCCTGGTGACCAGGCACCTTTTGCAGAGTGCACCACGCTCATTTCTTGTTTCTAGCTGTAATTTTGGACAAAAACATTACTAAGTACACGTAACAAGCAAACAAGCATGTACTAAGCTTACCAGCTCCTGCTAGACTCCTCTCTACACGTTGTCCTGGTAGGTGGCTGATACAAATGTGTTGGTGCCTTGTTCCCCTGTCAGTCTCATGCGGGCAACTGGAAGGAGCAGGTGGGACAACTTTTCCAAAGCCTTGTTGATAACTATACGGTTTTGAGGGATTTTGTAGCTCTATTCCGCTAAGCTAAAGTGGAACACGGAAGTTCTCTATGAGACTGAGACTCCAAACGATGGGGTTTGTTTCCTGGGAATCACGGTCATCATCTCTGTGCTGCAGGAAGTAAACGTATACATCTGCAGGGAGCGCGGAGGGAGGTGCATGTCCCTTATAAAATGATCTTTGCGATGTGCCAGACGGCACGTCCATGTGGAATAACTGAAGTTTCTCTTCTGAGCCTCAAAATGTCTCAGAAAGAGTCTAAAATCCCAAATCTTCTGTGCTTTCGCTGCCAAGCATGTACAAAACCACCTGAGGTGGACAGGGTTGGGAAAAGGACTGTTTTTCCTTATGAAGTGGACAGTTAGAGTGCTTTTTCTGCAGGCACAGTAACTGCTCCGCCTAACCTGCAGCAGGGGGTTTGAATCGGAGACTCCTGTCCTTTATAGCAGAGCTGCATATCCTGAGATGAAACTGCTGCCTGCATGAAGTTGTTCCGCTTCACACAGAAACCGAAGGGGAGGGTGAAATTCACATCCCTTCCGCAGTCGGCGTTTAACTGCATTTTCAAAGCAGAACAACTGCAATGGGAGAGATGCCCAATGCTTTCCCCACAGAATATTTAATCTCAGTGACTCAGACCTTGTCCTCTCCCAACGGGCCTGTCCAAAACCTTTCTTGAATCCGAGCAGAGGCTGAATTGCAAATTTGCTTTTCAGCAACAGGATGAGTGCTCAGTAGCAGGGCTATTGGGTCTAATGGGATAGGCGTTATTTGCAGCCTTCTGTGAGAAAAATATGAGTTGGTGTCATAGCTGCGAATTCCCTTTGGAAACAGCTTTCAGGGACTAAGTCCAAGTCCTCCAGGCATGAGTCTTTCATGGCCATGTCCTTCTGCCTAACTTCTGCTGATGTCTGTGTATCCCTTTCCCAGGTGCTTGACTCTCTCCCTCGGCACCGTACAGGGAGCCTAAGCTGGCAAAGGATCTCAGAAGATTGGTGCCACATCTAATTTTCAAGTTGCCTTGTGAATTGAGACCACAGTCGTCTCATCACACTGCGAGAACATTTTCTTCATGTAACCTGCTCACAACAGGGTTGCTGAAGTTTTTCCCCTTGGCTGTCACTGTGTGAGTGGTATCGTTTGCTCCCTTCTGCCCAGACCCTGAAGCTACAGTCTGGGAAGGGGCAGTGTAGGGAGGCCTCATGCCCCAAACCCAGCTGCTCTTAGCCGCGATGTCCAGCCTTTAGTCTGAGCGCTGTGTCCACACGTCTGGTTATAACGACGGCAGTATGATTTGAGGGCGACTGCACTGTGGGAATGCAGAAATACGTCTGAAATAGCCTCTGTGCTGGGGACCTTCTCCCTAGAGCTCTTGTCTGCTTCCAGCATGATATATGGGTGACATCAAAATCTGCTATTTCTCCTTTCATGATAACTGAGGGAAAGTAAATCTACTGTGAGCGTGCTACGTTGACATCAATGGAAAGTAGCGAGTTCATATAAATTATGCTCAGTCTCTGACAAAATAACTCCATTTGTTTGAGGAAGAAGACTGACGATGTGTTTCCTTGCTCTCTCCTAGCATGTCTTGGGATGAGCTGGCAATGACAGCTGAGGGCTGCTTAGACACAGACTAACGGACCACCATCTCCTACAGAGCTGATCTAACCCACTGCACCTGCTATTATTTGTTTCCAGCGTTACCCGCCTCAGTTTGCTTGAGCCAGAACGCTCAGATAAATAACCTCGGTGTATCAAAGTGAGCACTGCACACCCTGCTGATTCCCATGAGTACAATAGAAAATAGCCATAGAAGTGAATTGCAGCTAAAACTGGTCAAAAATAGGTTGGTGTTTTGCTCTTGAATTTCTTGCCCTCGGATCTCAGAAGAGCGACATTTGAGTATCCAGATGTAAAAATACCGATAAAATCTCACGTAAAATAAGCGTGAAACTTTGTATTATTCCTGGAAATGCTAGCTGAAGACAAAAGTGGCGTAAGAACACACCTTAGGTGGTATGTGTCTCTATAACACCGGCCACGGCTATTCCAAGTTAGGTGTCTGGAGCCCTTCCCAGTTGATAGGAAAGCCAAGATGGATTCAGAATCCATTCCAAATCAAAGCAAATATTTAAGAAGGAAAGACTGAATTTACTTTTGGGGATGCCCTTTTCTCTCCACTGACTGAAAAAGTTTGCATGACTAGCTTAGATACCAATGTTCTAGGCAGCTAAAATTAGAGACAAATCCCACCCATTATACAGAGTATACCTAACCTGAAAGGAATGACTGATTATGTTCTTCAATATTAAATAGATCTGAAGGCAGATCTGTTTAAACTGACTGATCACATTCTTCTCAAATAGCATTATGTGAGTATTTCCAGTACAGATACGGAAGTATTAATGATATGTACAAAAAGACATGTCAAATTTGAGAGGGGTTATGACTGTTGTTCAATCAATATGGAAGGGGAACAACAGGAAGGGAGAAGAAAAATGTGCTCTAAGTCAGGGGTTTATTGTATTTTAGTAAGATGCTTTTTCAAATTTCCAGCCTGCTGCCAAAAAGTACAGGTGCCATCTTTTTAGTTAGAGACTGGGTGCAAAGCTGCTAAAAACTTCCCAGTAGTAAAGGAAAGCTTGATATGTCACTGATGGTTTGTTAGATGTATCACTTGAAAGCAATATGTATGTTGATGTCTTTCAAGTCCTAGTACGTGGGAACTTAAACAGAGAACAGTATCTCTTCAGTTAAAACAATTCTCTTCCGGTAAGACATTCGTCTTTTTTTCCCTGCTATGCTTTCCTTTCCTCTGTCCTTCATTTTTTTGAAGCACAATGAAGACTCATGGCTACTAGCTGCCAGAAACCCAGGCTCTCAGCCTTTCTCATGA
>Ga0065711_1031405_pt1 | contig 29769 bp, 17 predicted proteins | sample Hoacrofraction12_FD_59098 | JGI IMG/M metagenome (GOLD analysis project Ga0065711, IMG submission 59098) | Hoatzin crop microbial communities from Cojedes, Venezuela - Epithelial fraction 12 v2 (version 2) | ecosystem: Host-associated > Birds > Digestive system > Esophagus > Crop | place... | reverse complement strand
CCCCCCCCAGGCTGTAACAGGTTCTTGAGTTGAGCCCAGGTGAGCTCCCAGCCAAGGACTGAGTTGTACGTGCCCCACGCTAATGGATAGCAATAGTAATAGTGCTGTAATGCAGATATGAAAATATAAGTGAGCAGAATTCAGAATTTCACTCAGGCTGGTGGATGAGGAAGAGAAAGTGCCCGCTCTGGTGGAGGGCGGTTGGCTGAGGACAAAGAGGCCTCCAGAAACCAGGCTGGGGATGTTAGAGCAGACAGAGTTGTCCTGCTCTATTTCTCAGCAAGGTCACGCAAGCTTCTTCCTTCAGCTATTCCAGCCACTTCCCTTGGCTGGAGGCTTCTCTGCAGGGAGGGCAAAGGTTTAAATAGCAGAGGAGCAATGCTTTGAGCCTTCAGAGAGAAGGTGTAGTTGTTCACACATGCGAAGGACCTTTGGCTCCAGCATTGCTGTATATTCATCAGCAGGGGGAAGTCGCTTGGCTTTGAATGGAGTTCAGCAGCCTCAGGCGAACCTGGCAGAAAACTGCATTTATTTTTCAGAACACTGTGCAATGTTATGATTTGACAAAAGGCCTTGTTCTCTCTGTCACAGGAAAGAATAACATCCTCATGCTTGCTGTGACCCTTTTATGTGACAGAGTGTTAATTCCACTGGATGGTGCATCTGTGAAGCCAGCTCTGATTATACTGCTGGGCCAGGTGACAAAGGTAGGCAGGCCATGAGGGTAGCCATTAGACAAGCCCCAGGGAAAAAAAATACCACTGGTGAGACTTTCACAGAGAATGGAAACTAAAACAAAAAAAATATATATTTTGTTCTTCTAATGTGGGCTATTTAAAGTGCAAGGCAGTATTATTTCTAACAGATCCTGTATATCATGAGCCCATTTATTCCTGCAATACCTAGATTTGCTGTGAAGTTATAAGGTTATTTAAAACATATGTATATATCAAAATGTATATATATTTGTTTAAAAGTGTTTTATAAATACATACACGTCTCCATATAAGTTTATGTATTTGGTCTCTGTCTTTTTTCAAGTGTAAATTTTTGGGTCATATTTATGTCATTTCCAGATTTTTCTGTGAAGCTATGAAAGACAGCCAAATCCCTAAAATACGGCTGTAAATCAGTGAAAGCTGAGATCTCCCTGGGGCACCATGAGTCTGGAATGTGGGGCTGTAACTCCTCTACTTCACAGATCCCCAGTTCTTAGTTAAAGATTTGTATCTCTGAAGAGGTCACCAACAGATATCATTTTCACTGAGGCTTAATTTGTGTGGAAAGTGTGAAGTTTTTTTTCAGGAAGTTGATTTTAGTGTAACAGAGCCCTCCTTTTATTTTTTTGAGAGTAAAAGATGTTTTCCTAGCCCAGGAATGCACAACCAGAGCCATTCTCACTCAGCAGAGTGCAGGGTTTTTGCTCTGAGGCTTTGGCAGTGGCAAGATTCCCCATCACACAAACACCTCGAGTACTTTTGATCAAAAGCAGTAACAAATAAAATAATCCTGTTGAAGAAAAAACATCTTGGGTAACACCTGCAACACCTTACTCATCAGAAGAGGCATAGATTTGATGCCTGCCTGGATGCACATCAGATTAATCTGGCTGCTGGAAGATGAAGCACCTCCAAAACTGTCACAGACCATGGAAGTGCCATCACACCAAATAACTGGTCTGCGCTGAGTCCTCCTCATGGTACAGTCTGCAGAGCACATATGTCGGAGGGGAATGGGCAGGGAGGTGAATGCCTGTTGCTGGAGTCCATATGATGGTCAGTCTCTAAGCCTGATGTAATGCTCCCTAGCCAGGAATCGGCATCTGCTTTCGCAGGCTTCATTAGTTCAACCACACATCCCTCCATTTCAACACCAGTCGTTGTGGGGGATCAGGAGAAGGGGTAGAAAAAAGGAACCCACTGGAAGGTTTTGAGATGCCTTTGACAAAGTCCTGCTGGCTGGTTGTAGGAATACCTCAGTTCTTGCTCTTACTGATGACCAATCTGGTCTACGGAGGCACCTGCTTCTGGTCTTTGTTGCCTTTCTCTACTTCACCTCCTACAAGTCCACCCCATCCTCCCTCTACCACCACAGAGCACATGGCAGCTCAAGTAGGGAGTCCCTCCACATTACTGTGTTAGCCCCCAGGATAAGACTGAGGGCTGAGCTGCCAGCTCAGTGGGGAGGAGACCTTTCCTGTAAAAACAGAGCCTGACACTAGGACATTTTTCCTCCATCCACTCTGCTCTACTCTGATCTGGGTTAGATGGTAAAGAAACAGAAGATGATGGATTTCCAACACAACTAGATATTTATGATCATTACTCCCTAATTTCTGAGCCATGGAGTTTACGAATAAGCTATGGTGAATCTGTGGATAATGTTTATTCTTTCCATGTCTGCTGTGTTGGCATCCAGAATGGTGGTACCATGACTGCAGCTGATGTGTGAGCACATGAGCCACTGTAGGAGTCAGTCCTGGCTCTGGGGCTTGTCTGCACACGGGTGGGAACGACAAAGGGAATCTGTTGCTGCTCATGCTTTCGCTCAGAAGCTCTGCTCTTGCAGCCGCATTCAAGCATTCACATAATTCAGAAATTCAAAAGGCTTCTTATTTTTGAAGAGTTCATTCATTACATGTAACTCAGTGTTTTTGACGAGAAGTCAGGACAGTTGTAAAGTAGCACAGACCAGAAAACAACCGTTAGGAGATCACACAACTGTCACACATGGTCAGGACCTGGCACAGGTAAGCTTCTGCCTGAGAAAGCCCCTAAGACACAGGCAAGGCAGGGGAGTACTGCCTCCTGTCACATCCCACCTCCCTGAAGATAACGAGGGAGTTGGTGACTGGAAGCCGGAGCATGCACAGCAGGAGGACAGAGGTAAGGACTGTTTCTGCCTGTGATTGTGTCAGCCAGTTTACACTTCATAGAATCATAGAAGGGTTTGGATTGGACCCTGCCATCTGCAGGCACACCTCCCACTAGACCAAGTTGCTCAAAACTCTGCGCAACCGGGCCTTGAACGCTTCCAGGGAGGGGGCATCCACAACATCTCTGGGTAACCTGTTCCAGTGCCTCACCACCCTCATGGTAAAGAATTGCTTCCTAATATCTAATCTAAATCTCCTCTCTTTCAGTTTAAAACCATTACCTCTTGTCCAGTCACTCCATGCCCTTGTAAAAAGTCCCTCTGCAGCTTTCCTGTCGGCCCCTTCAGGTACTGGCAAGCTGCTCTAAGGTCTCCCCAGAGCCTTCTCTTCTCCAGGGCGAACACCCCAAATCTCTCAGCCTGTCTTCACAGGAGAGGTACTCCAGCCCTCGGATCATCTTCGTGGCACTCCTCCAGACTCCCTCCAACCTCCCCATACACAGATCCTGGAGTCAGCAATCACCAGACGATCAGAGTATCTATCACATGGAACAACAACAAAATTATCTCTTCTCCAACACTGCTGGCAGGAACAAGATTAGGCTAGTTATTTTTATTACTGGCTTTATTTTGTTTTACAGTGTTTGGGAGAGCTATCAACTCCATCTGTGGAAGTGTGATGCGATTAACCAAGGAGTTGTGCAAAAACGAAGATGAAAGGTTCTGCCTTTTGTTTGAAGGCAAAGTTCATCTTTATTGGGTCTGGCAGCACAATGCAGAGGGCTGAGCTAGTTCTTGAGAAAGATGCAATCAGGGCCAAAACTATGTTGTCTGAGGAAATGGATTAAAGTGAGAGAGTGAAATGGAGCAGCTGGGAAGCTGCCTGTGGAGCAAAGCTTTTGAAATACAGTCTGTTATATGGCATTTGGGACATTTGTTTCCATCTTATGAGCAAACCCAGGGACCTGGGATGGAAACATGAATGCTAGGAGACCTTTTGCCATTTGTATTGGCTGTAGGTTGAGAAATTTTACCAAATAACTCAATCTTTTGGTGAGCGTAGGGGAGGGGAGAGTAATGACATTCACAAATTAAGAAGCAACAATTTCTCAGTTAAATGAAGGCTCATTAGCACTGCACAGAGCATCATGCACTGGGAGGACAAAGGAACACGAGACTGGAGGAGACTCCTCATAGCGTGACTGGTCCCCACTATTGAAGCCACTGTGGTGTAAAATTCTTTTTGGAAAGAAGTCTTTAAAAAGTAGACAACTTTTGGCTCTGGGCTCTGTTGGAAGGCTGTTCAAGAGCTTGAAGGAAATGTGCTCCCCTCAGAGCAAACATAACTTGCTTTGTTTATGTGCTTCTTCTGTTTTCCCATACCGACATAGAACACCTCTGCCAGTGCTCGGATGTCCCCCTCTGATGGTGCACAGCAAATACAAAGCAGGCCACGGGGCTCTGCTTATCTTCAGTGGGCAGAAGAGGAGTCAAAATGGGCTGTTGCATCAGTGCAGAGGGGAGAAAACCAGCTAATTGCAGTCCCAAAGGAATGCTCCAAACTGAGTCAAATTAATGACTTCCAAGTTTCCAACTTATTGTTTTCACATGCAGCAAATGGCCCGTAGTGCAAACAGAGTTGGTCAGGAAGGTCCTGTTGCAGATCCTTTCCTGATGACGTGCAGACTCATGTCAAGGGCATGAAGTAGCACCAGGCTGTTTGTCTCTGATATAACACCATCTACCACCGTGGGCTGGGTGGAGGTACCTTTCTAAGAGGCTGGCCCAAATCCTCCCAGCACTGGCTGTAGGTACTGCACTCTCCACGCAGTGCATGAAGAAATGTTCCAAGGAGGATTGTTTTGAGGCTCCAGGCCTAGGCCTTCCAACAGCCTTCTGCAGTCCTCCAGTGGTGGGAGTAGTCTTGCTCCATCCTAGTACAGACATGAGGGTCAACATTGCCGTTCACCTTCTGTGCAACTGGTTATTGAAGCACCAAGCAAGCTGGAGACCCAAGCTAGATGCCCTGCTTAGACCGGCAGTTGTGCACTGAGTTGTGACAGGAGTAGCTGCAGTGGAAACTCTGGAGAAAAGGCTTCAAGGTCCAGAAGGACAGAAGGCAGGAAGGACAGGTGTTTTCAGGTTACTTTTTGGAGCTCTCACCCAGGAAAGAGAGCCATGGTTTCCCACTCCATTCCCTGGACTACTTTGTGTTTCACTTGCTGGGTGAATCATTCCAAACGCATACATAGGAGGATCATCTGCTCTAGGAATATGCATCTATCATCATAAAATAAAACTTGAATGAAGAAACAGTGGAGGAAAGTGAGAAAGGGAATGATCTGCTGTAGGAAAGCGGACCTCAGGCCTGCACGAAGACAAGCAGCTCCAGAAGGTAAGCACATGAAGAAGAGAGCTGGAGTCACAGTGACAGCTGAGGAACAGGAGGACTCCTTTCACACTTGGTAGATGAGCAGACTTTTTCCCTGACTTCAGCATAATGTTTATGTTTCACAAAAGCTTCTTCTGAGCTTGGGGAATAATAACAAACTCTTATTTGCAGCTCAGTAGGATCTTGAATCTCCATCCACTTTATAGACAAAGTTGTTGAAAGAAAAGGACTAAGAAGCATCCAGTTATATGTTCCCCTGCAGGAAAACATGGAGATCATCAGCCAGAGCCTGAAGAGAAAATCATGGCACGATGTCCTGCACCAGTGACCTCGTGAACTGACCGAGGAAAGCTGACTAAAATATGAGCTAGTATCTGGTTTTCCCCAAGCAGAAAGGGTTTTTTTCTGCCCCCTTTTCCTCTTTATTTTGGGTTCAGAAAGGAGCCTGGCAGCTTTGGTGAAAAATTACTTTTGAACTTAACCCATGATGATGATAAATGAATTAGAGCTTTTTTGATAGAAGGAGAGGCTGGAGAGCTGGACATCCTAGAGAACAGAAGGCTTAGGGATGTCTTTTCAGTGTGCATAAATGTTCAGTGGGAGGGAATGAAGAAGCAGGAGCCAGACTCTTCTCGGGAACCCCCACTGAGAGGACAGGAGGGAATGGGTGCAAGTTAAAACACATAAAATTCCCTCTGAACACACACACACACACACACACACGCACGCACGCACGCACGCACACACACACACACACACACACACACAGGTTTCTTACTGTGAGGGTGGCTGAACATTGGCACAGGTTGCCCAGAGACGTCATGGAGTCTCTACCTATGGAAATATTTAAACTCCAAATGGACATAGTCCTGGACAACCTGTTGTAGCTGACCCTGCTTGAGCAGGGAGGGATTGGACTTCATCACTTTGAGAGGTCCCTTGCAGTCTAACCTGTTCTGTGATGACGAAGGTCCACATCCACAGGATGCAACTAGGACCCCAAATTCCACCAGACTTATTTAAGGGGAGCTTGACCTATGACGGCTCTGCCTAGTCATTCTCTGTTTTTCAGCAAAAAACTCCACTAAATCCCACACAACTGCTGCAAGAATGACTTGTCCTAAGGGCTAAACAGAGCTTACAGTCCCAGGACCATGGTGAACTCTGAAGCTGTGAAGAAAACAGATCCAGCAGTGTCCTCCAGGCACAGGAAAGATCTACTATCAGACAACTGCATCCACAACAGTGCAAAGGACAACGGTGGCCTCTGGATACGTAGCACCTGCACTACCGGAGACATCCCTGACTTGGCTTTGTGAGGGCCCTGGCTCCTATGGGCCATTGGCACAGGGTGGATTCTCCCCAGTATGGCCCATACAGCACTAGCTGAGTAGCAGCAGCAGCATCCCTGAATAGAGACAAAAAAGCAAAGCACAGTGTCACAGCAGTTTGTGCTGCCTACTGATTTGTTTCTGAACATCATAATTACAGTTCCAGGGTGATTCTGTCAAGCTTGGTGTTAGCAATTTTTCTGCAGCTATTAGAGCTCAGTAAATAATCCAAAAAGAAAACATCAGAGCCCCCTCTGAGCCAGACAACAAACCTTTCACTTAAAAGAGTAAATGTACCAGGAATGTAGCCACTGGCTCAAGACATCATGCTGTGGTCAACATGTGTCCAGCAACCAAAACGTGACACTAGGGCAGGCACACATGCCTTGGCTTGTGTCATCACCAGCAAAGAGCATGCAAAGCCAGACAATCTCCACACACATTGGGGGGATAAAAATCTGCTGTTTCATAAAGGCACAGTGCATGGGGAGGAGATGAGGAGTGGGAGAGAGGAGGCAAGGCAGCTCAGTGGAGGAAACCAAGGCACTCATGAAGCCTTGGAAAGAACAAAATAGAGTAGAAGATGTGAAGAGCTGGAAGGTGGAGAGAGGAGGTGCCAAAATCACTCTGAGCACTGGAGGTGGCAGGAAGAGAAAATGGGAGTAGGACAAATGGGGTAACAGCACTTTGGTAGGTTAATCATGTTGCCTTACAGCATCTACTGGGCTCTAAGCTTGGTAGATGGCTCCAGACCACTCTGGTTAATTCACCCAACAAACACAACTGATCCATCCTAGACCCATTCCCTGGAAGTGGGATTCCGAGGTGGAGTGCCAGCACTTCCTAGGGTTTGACAACAGCATCAATTAATCAGCAGAATTTTCTTTTTTTCCAAGGCACGCTCTGCTGAGCTTTCCTCTTTTTTTACAGACCCAGCTTTTTGTACTGACTAGCTTTTATGTGTGTGAAATGATTTCTGGAGTTTTACTGTTGTTGTTCAGGTTTGGGGGATTTGTTAAAAACAATTTCTCCAGAAGCTGTGACTAATGAAAGTCTCCCTTCTATGTATTTTAATTTGAAAATGCTGGTGGAGAGAAGCAAAGCAAAATATTTCATGGATTTACTCTTTTGTCCCAAACCTTCAATTTTGCTTTTTTCAGTGGGAAAATTAGAGTACTTGCCTCTACTTTCTTTGACTGTGACAATGTGAAGAAAATATTTCTTGCAGAGAGAAAGTTACAGGCTCTCAAAAGTGCAAAAGAGCTGACGAGTTATTTGGAACAATTGTTATACGAGTGAAAATGTTGTTGTTTCTTCAGGTTGCTTTACCTGATTGTCTGTTGTTTTTGTGGCTTTCTCTCTGAGGGACACATGGACGAGGCAATGCAAAAACTGAACTTTTCAGTTTGAAAGCAGAGCTAAATAAAATCCTATTTCAAAAGGAAAGTGCTGGTTTTGGTTTCCATCTGTTGCCTGGAAACTTAAAAGCAGAGCATTTGACAACTTTGTCTCACTTAGGAATTTCCCCTGGGAAAACCTCCCAGTTTTCAATCAGTCAGCTCTGTTTTTTGCGCTTCCCATGTCACTAAAACCTCCACTGACAACTTGTTTCATGGCAGAAGCCAGCTAGAGGGGTTTTCATAATCCTGATTGTGAATTGTCACCATTCCCTGCCCTGTCCTCATTGACAGAGTAATTGATTCCTGTAACATCCCACTGACTGTTTGTTTCAAACTCTTTGTACCAGAGATTGATTTTAATGAAATGTTCCACTTTCACACACATGAAATATATCAAATTAAGTTTTTGAATGTGAAATAACAGTTATCAAATACCACCAAACAAAGGCTGTCAGACCAGCGCAGATAGAGGCTGGGGGAATGGAAAGAGGAGAGGGACCCCGCTGTCTCTTGCAAAAGGTTCCAATCTGGCCCAGGATCATGTTTGTCCCTAACATCACCAAATCTGCACATTACTATACCAGCTATGAATTCTGCTTTCTTTTGACTTTCTAGGGCTTTACTGGCAAGACGACAGGGGTAATACACAATTCCATCTTTTCCCAGGTAGCCCTGTTTCTAGGTGCCAAATGTCGTGAATCCTGGTTTAGGATCCTGCCAACTACACCGATTTGTAGCGAGTGAGTGATTTAGATCACTTAAAGTACCACTGACAAAGGTATTAGCAAAAGTGGTTTTAATATGGTGTTGTAAAAGTACGACTTAGAAAAGTTTGATTGGAATGTTAACTCTATTAATTGCTACGTGGAAGAAGCATACGAAGGAAAACTGAGTTACAGTCTAGTTAGAATGATTCACAGAGAAACAAGAGACAAAAGAGGAAGGAAGACCCTCCCCTTGAGTCACGAGGCTCAGGGAGGACCCCCTTGCTTTCTGAACTCCTTCTCAGAGAGGAGTCTAGGTGCAGTTGGATCCAGACTTTGTGCCAGACTTGATCAATAGTTTATGTCTAAAGGACTACGTATGAATGATTCATTAGCATCAATTTAGCATGCAATCAAAGCTACCAAGGGAAAATGAAAGTTTTCATACTACAGGTTTATGCACTATGTGGGTTGCTTACCAAAGATCTGCCACTGGTGAAAGATCTCTGTCCCTCAAGGAGCAACCTTGAGGGGCGTCCTAGCTCAAGGGGAGATCACTGTCATACAGCCACGCTAGAAAAATAGTTGAATACTGAAGTGAAATTTGCTGATGATATAGTTTTTTTAGAAGATACTGGTTTGTTTAAGGCAATGAACACGGGCTGAATAGGGAGAATTACAGAAGGGCTTGGTAATTGGCCAGTGAAAGGGCTGCTGAAATTCTGTGTAAATAATTCTAGAGTCATCTAGGGAAAATTGCCCTTGCTTCACATATAAAATGGTGAGGTCTGAGCTGGCCATGGTGGCCTGGGAGAGAGCTCCTATACTTATGTCAAAGACGACAATCCTGTAAGTCAGAAACCTTATAGCAGAACTGGAAAAAGTTCAAAGAGCAACAGAGAGGATGAAAGATGCAGAAGAGCTTCCACACCTGTAACATCCAAGTAGCCTGGGACTTACCGGTCTGTAAAAGAGTCAACTGTAGCAGATGGCTCTGAAAGGCAGACGAGAATTGACTTCTGTGCCTACAGTGCAGAAGCTAGGGGTCATTAGATGAAGCTAGTAAGAGACAACTTCAGAACAAACTTAAGGTGGATCTTTATGCAGTGAAAATGAAAGCTCAGGACCTTGCAGAAAAACAATGACAGCTAACAAAAGAAAGCACAAAATAATTTCTATCTCTTGAAAAGTAACGAAGCACAGAATTGTTCTGCAACCACTGCAGTGTAGAGCACCTTTTCACTCATGGAGTAAAAGTGAGTGTAAGCACTTATATCACAGCAACTACCTACCAGAAGGCTCTAGTCATGCTGAATTTTTGTTTTCATCATTCCACTGTTTATTTACAAAGACACCTGTCAGTGGATTATACCGTAAAACTGATGAAAAAAGAGGTTTGAACTCAAGTTTTTTCAGTCATTCTAAAACTGACACACATGACTAGAATAATGATTTTCTTTCCTCAGAATAACACAGAACTGAATCAAAATTCCCAGTTTTCCTTGGCAAATATCTCGGGCCTATCTCCAATTACCTGAGTTCTTGTGCAGAACTTCCTTCCTATCCACAACATCCAAACATCGCAGGAGCTTTCTGATCCTGATCTACTGTGGGAAGCAGTAGGAAACACTTTGGATTTCCTTATCATGGTCCAAAGAAAGTCAGTATCACAAGGGAATGCACATCCTTCTGCAGAGATCTCATCACATAAAATTTGGCTCAGCTGTTCAGATTGGAGCAGCAATGTTTGCTGGTAGATCTAAGTGATCACTGCGGAAGAAATCAAGGACATTGGATGTATCTCTAATCTAATAATACACAAAACTGGGAAAGCTGCCACCGATGGCAGCTGACAAGTGGAATGCAAAGCTGTGCAAGTCTTCGTCATTCCTCCGATACACCACACAACATGAAGAAGTTTCTGGGCACATCTGTGAAGGATATCATGACTATTACTGGCTGTTGCTGTTTTCGACTAGTGAACGATTTCTACAGTTTTGCAGCGACACATTCATTTCCGGTTCTTAAGAAAACTTTCTGTAACCAGTCTTGAAGGGGCAGCCTTAAGGTCTGGTTTCCAAGATTTTCATTCCTGCACAGTCAGTTGGCATTCGTCAACTCAGCTGTTAGATGTCCTGAGCAAGACAAGAAGAAAAGAAGTCTGCCTTGGGTTTGAAGAAAGATCCATCTAACCTTGCATCCTGTGTCGAGAATCAGAGTGCATACTTAAAGTAGAAGTCTTTCTCTATGTCCCTCTCTTTGCTTTCAGTCTGTAACTTAGGGAGTTTCTAAACAAGAAATAATAAATTACTATTCAACAGGTTTTCATAGGTTTTTTAGTTGCTTCATGAATTCCTGTGCTATTTCAGTATTCACAATATCTTGTAGTGAAGAGTTTCACGGTTTAATTATGTCGAATAGAAAATGTACCTTTTTTTCCCTAACATGCTGACTTGTGTAACAAATTATTCCTTCTTGGGTTTGGGTTGTAAGAAACAGGTTAGTTACACTCTATTCATCTGGTTTGCTCCACTTACAGTCTTGGGGACTGTGACTGTATCTCCTAGGACATTGCTTTTCCTGATGGAAGAGTTCCCTTCAGTTTCATTCTTCCCCTACGGAGATCATAGCATGCTTTCACATCCTTCTTGCTATTCCCTATATGTTCGTAGTTTTACGCCCATTTCTACTTGATCTTGTTAAAAGTTTTTGGATGATCCATGTATCCTGCATCGATCAAGTCACCCTTCTACACATGCTCTTTTTCTCCTTTAAAGAGCATTAACGGGTCTGCAAGACATCACTTCCTCTGATAAATGCTACACAGATGCCTTTACTTTTTATCATATTTATCCATGAGCCTGCCGCTTCCAAACCCCAATGCGGATTTGAAACTATTCATTTTATTAATTTGAGATAGTTCCTCCAATTCATGCCCCATAAAGAAAAGTTCCACTGCTAAAATTTCCCTAAGCTCCTCCACAGCAAACATCAACATGAAGAATTCGTTTAGCTTTTCTGCTCTAACCTTATCTTCCTTGAGCTGTTTCTTTCAGGCCTCACTCATTTACTGGCCTGGCAAACTCTCTGGCAGCGTTCCTGCTGCTGATGTGTTTCAAAAGGATTTATTAGTACTTTTTATACTGTTAGCAAGTTGTTCCTCGAAATATTTCTTGGCCTGCCTTATTATGTTTTTATATTTATCTTGCCAGAGCTTATGGTCTTTCCTACCTTCCTCATTTAGACATAACGTACAATTTAGGACTTGCAGCAAGCAAATGCTTTGTGACACAAGTTATAGTGGGGAAAAAACCACAACTATTCTTGAACAGAAATGTTGTCATGGTATCCCTCAAAATCTGGATTAGAGGTGATACATGCCAAACCTGCCATCACCCCATGAAGACTAGTTATCATCATGTCAGTGTTGTGATATGGGTGAACGATGCACTTGTCAAAGTATGCAAGTCTCTATGAAAGGGAAGGCTGGAATCCACTCAGCCGTGCTGTAGATCTTGACATACAAACCAATAGACATTGATTGCCTTTACAGGTCAAATGGGTCACACCCTAGAAATGCTCATGTGTCATGTGTGACTCCAAAGGGAGTCAAACACAGTGTGCTTAGACATATCTACACCATGGGAGATGCCCTCTATCCCCTATTCTATGGAAGGTTCCATATTCCATGCTCAGTAGCTCTGGGCACCTCAAAGCGTGCTTCAGGCTAAATCATTAACAGAAATCCTTCAGGAGAACAGGAGGATGGCTTTAACTCAAACAGAAACTTTAAGGGACTGTGTCTATGAAGATGATACATGTTCCCAAGCCTCTATATTTTTCGTGGAGGAAATATTAGGATGAAGAGTTCTTGCACGAAAGCCTGGTCCCCCAGGGTGATATTGGTCAAGTGTTCTGACAGCCTGAATGCTGTCTGACAGAGAAAAAGAATTCCAGGGCTTTGCTAACATACCGTAACTGGGTTACCTATATTTTGACTTTCTAATTACACTTTTTTTCTACCCTAACTTTTTGCCATGAGTTCAGGGTGATTTCAAGGTAACTAGAAAACAGAAGGAATGAGCTGGTGCCCAGCTGACATGACCCCTGGTCTGGAGACCCTGCCTTGAGATCTGCAGCCAGGCTGCTGCTCTCTGGAGTTTTGCCCCAAGCTGTCTCAGCTCTTTTGCCACCACGATGGTAATCCCATGTCCTCTCAGCTCTGCTGACTGCCTCTAGCCAATGCCTATCAGCCTGATCTTCAGAGAGGAATGGCTCACCTGCAGGACCTGAGCTGAAGAGACTGTAACCAGCCAGTATTCTGTCATCGTCACCAGCAGAGCATATGGCTTAGCCCTGCTCTCCTAAGGCTGCAGTGACTGTTGGAGCTACTGGACCCTGTGGCCATGCAGGATGCTGGAGAGTCAGGAAGACCAGGGCATTGCAGTCAGCCATGGGTAAAGGCCACAGATGATGCTGGCTTTGCTGGTATCTGGGCTACTGCCTGCTTCACAGCTTAGGCTGTGGTCAGTCCTGTGGAGAGCCTGGCTTCATCGAAGTCCTTCACCTTATCCTGGTGTCCCCAAACTCTACAGCTGACTGGCAGCATCTCATTCACTCTCGTGAGCCACAGTCGCTGCCCCACAAGCACGAGCATAGGGAAAGGCCCTTCCACCCCACACTGAACTTCTCCCTGTCTCATGAGCTGCTTCAGATGGTAGAATTCATGCTCTATCAGAGCAGCTTTCCTTGCCCAGCAGAGGATTATACATTTCTGTTTGCAGGAAGATAAACAAAACTGATACTTCCCAGCTAAAACGTTTTCAGAAAGAAATTTAAATTCCTGAAACTGCATTGATGAGAAGCCAGGTCTGGGCAGCAGCTGCGGTGGGTGTTATCAGTGCCTTCAGGGAGCAGCAAAGTCTTCCTGCACTGGCAGGTGCATTTAGAAACATCTCATCTCTATTTTACATGACACTGCAGTTTGGCTGGGAGTTGTATCCTCTGTAAATATAAAAGCCATATGAGAAAAATGGTTGCTTACCATCCCAGTACCTGGGAACTGGGAGTTTGTCCAGGATATTAACAACACCCTCCCCAGGAAATGGCTTCATCTCATTTTGCTGCTGGAAGATAAGGATAGGGAAGGGTTGATTTGTAGGAGGAAGAGTACCAAGAAATGTTAGACAGTACCTCAGCAATAGTTCTCGTTGTGGTGGCTTTGGACTTTTCTGGTGTTATACAATTCCATTTTATAAGGGTCTGTGACTGTTTCTGTTATACTAAGGAATAAAAAGGGGAATCAAAATGTGAAATGATAATTGAAACTTATCAGAGTATTGTTGCTAGAGGTATTTTTGTAAAGCCTTACCCATATTATACTTAAAATATTAAAATTCACTATACTAGGTTTAGAGAAACTAAGAAACAGGAGTTTGAATAATGTGTTACTCTTTCACAAGACAGACGTATCTGTCCAAAGTAGAACCAGAACCTGTTCACCAGACTGTAAGCAGCTGTTGCCCGAAGTCTCTCCAGCACAGCTTCAGCCATGAGGGAGAGAAAGACTCCCAGGAGTCCTCTGTGGGCTTTGAATCACCCTGACAAACCAGAAGCACCTCGGGCCCATCTGTTGATGCCAGGAGGGCCTTCGTTAAAATCAAGTTATCCCCCGGGCGCACGCATCTCAAAGCTGTTCCCCAGCCTCCTTCACACTTCCAAATCTCGTTTTCCATGGCTGCTCAGAACTGAGAGGAAGGGAGTTTCAAGGGCTTTAAACAATCATTTGCAGTTAATTTGGTGAAGCGTCTCCAGGCAATTAGCGCCAGAGGCACTCCCAGCACCCCGGGGTGCCCGTGCTCCCAGCAGCAGACCTGGGCTCTGTCTGGCACACTTGCTGCTCGGTGCGGGGAGGGACTTGCTGTACACAATTAGGTAGCCAAGACACTTAATTTAAAGTGAAGTAAAAATAAATGAGTGACTGTAATTAGTTATTACAGTTTATTAGCGGCTCATATCCTTTGGCAGATACTGTCTTTATTCGGTATTTAATGGGATTAATAACTTCTTAAGCAGGCATGTGACAGCAAAGAGCAGTTAAAGTTTACAACTGGGAGACAGGCACTCTCTTGCCTGTTCCTTTTTTCCTATTTTTTTTAAGAGAGGGACATTTTTTCATGTCTCTTCTATACTTCTTGCTGACTTATTGGCACAGTAAATCCATAAGCGATTGCGACAGGCAAAGAGATAGTGGCAGCTCTTTTAACTCACCTTAACTAGCTGTGATTAGCAAGTCACACAGCATCAGCCATGAAACCTACCCAGGGCATGCTGACACACCTGGAAATCCAGAATTATCTTAACCAAAATGTCTCAGTCTGCTATATCCTGGTGCAAGTTGGCCTTGACATGTCAGGAGGATTTTAAACTTGACTTCCCAGCAGAGTCAGAGTCAGTAAGTGGTGCTGAGTGTCCATGAGTAGCAGTCTGTCCTCCTGGCCACCTTCTCCTGGCTTGCCTCATGTTCTCCTTCTCACAGGTCCCTTTTTAGGATGCCAGATTTTGTGCAGGACCTGTCCCAAGTGCTTCCCCCGGGAAAACCATTCCCACCAAAGTCCTTGTTTCCTCCCATTAATATTCTCAGCATCACTCTCCGCTGTGGAAATGAAAGGCTGTTTGGCACTCCTGGAAACAGCTCAGGACCAGCGACGACTCCACTGCCTGCAGCCCGCCCAATCAACAGGGTCATGGGACAAGCTGATCTCTGTGGTTCCCCAGCCCTTTCATCCATACCGGTTCAAAGAAGCTTTCATTTCTGCCTCTGGGACAGAACTCATAAGTCCAAAGAGCAAGTCACTTTATTCTAGCCCTGAAGAAGCAGCTCAGCCAGAACAAGAACAATCTCACCATCAAATGTCCCTGGACCTTCCTTGCAGGACAGCCTGGGTGCTGCCATGACCACCAAAAATCAGGCCAGGTTGTATGGGTCATTAGCGATGCCCAGGGTCCCTTCATAGGGGTTGCATCTCTGCCTTCGTCCAAGCAGAAGCAGTCTGAGAGCAAATGTGCCACTATATTTAGCCAATAGAGGAGACAACTTCTTCACTGCTTCAAGGGTAGCTCAGGCAACCGGGCATGAGGAACCCCCTGGATATGGACCCAGCCTCAGCTTAGACCCTCATAGGACCTTGCTAGAGCCACCCCACCACTGAGGCACAGCACATTACTGCAGTCCCAATGTTGTGCAGCTCATCTGGCAGTCAATGTTAGTTGTAGCTCTCACAGTTGGCTCTTTCTGCCCTATCTGCCCCCCACCACCCTCCTTGATTTCATTTGCTAGCAAATACAATTTTTGTCTCCATGTCTGTTTTTCCACCTGCAATTTCATGATTTTCTGTTGTTCATCAAGGTGACGTAGTTCTTATTTGCTGTTTTCTGCAGTAGAGTTTCTTAATTTGAATGGGTAGGCAATGTCGGTCTTACTGCTGTCAGGACACAGATTTTCAGTTTTATCCTTTTTTGAAGCTCATCACCAAATCGGTGGGATAATATACCAAACATGGGAGAGAAGTATTCTTTAGATAGGGTCCCCTAGATTTAAGCATGTCTGGGAGATGGTAAGGAGCATGGTGTAAGCATGCTCTTCCAAATGCTGTCATTCATCTTCTCCATTTACAATGTTTGTTCTCTACAATGGTGGAGGACAAGCTGATTACTAGCATCAGGACACTGGAGGACTGATTAGGGTTTTGTGTTGTGATTCATTCTTAACATATAGGTATGAGAGAGCTTCACCAAATGCTAAACTTCCTAACTCAGGAAATTGGGTAGGATTACCAAATACAAGAGAAAAAATCCAGGGGCAGCAAGTGTCTTGTGACTTCTGTGTCAAGAAATTGAATGTTGAGCTGTGCAAACAACAAAGCAAACTCAGTACTGCCTCATCTACATTTTTTCTTGACAGGCCAACAAACAACAATTTCTCCAGGCTAGACAACATGCAGGAAGGGCAAAAAAATCAAAGCAGGGCACACTGCTGTCTTCAGACCAAGTTCTAAGACACTAAGCAGTAAGAGCCAGCAGTTTTTTAAAGATTCATTTTCCCATACTATTCGCAATTTCCCAATGAGGAAAGAGTGTCATTTGGGAAACTGCCAATGCCCTAAACCTTGTGAACTGCTTCAGCTTTAGTTATTGTTGCAAACTTCATTCTTGCAAGGGAATGATTCAAAGTTCTAGTAAAAACCTAACAGTATAATGTACACTTTTAAGCAGGTATCCTTTATTATGGCACCGGGCACCCGGGGGTGCTCTCCTCCAAAAGTGCACGCAAACACCCTTTCATTTCAGGCTGAATACAATCATAATATACATATTCATTATACTTCTGAGAAATGCTTAGCATATTCATGGTTTTTCTGAGAACTGATTAGCATATGTTAATGTCATTCACGCATGTCTGTTGGCACCTCCAGGTGGTCATCTGGGGTCTTCAGATGAAGGCTCATACTCTTCACCACGGTGTCCACTAGTTGACCTTTGTTTCTGCGCAAACTCAGTTCTAAGATCACGTATACTGTGTCCTTCCAGGTTGTTTTGTTCTGGTCTTGTTGCCCTCTTGGTGCCTCTTTATGTCTGTAGCTTGGTGCATCTGCCCTCCCAAGGCCAAGCTGTCTGGAGTAGAATTATTTAGGAGTCTCTTGTCCTACAGCTATCCCAATTTTCCACTGAGGACCAAGACTTGCTTTGAGTTTAATTATTTTTTCTACTGATTTAAAGTGACAGCCTATATCTACATACAACCACTACATTCCTAAGTAGAAACAGCGGTTAGTACAATAGTTACAGCATTAGATCACTATGTATGCAAGAATACAAACTGTAATAATAAAAACTACCAACAACTAGAGAATACGATTAAAGCTACTTTGTTAGAGTTCCACGTTTCTTATGATCCGTTCTATGAGGATCTAAGTAAGTTTAGACAGCCCATTAACTGTCCATTATTAGTGCATACATTCCTGCAAGATTATCATTGCAAATGGCTAACAAGGGGCTAAACTCATCTTGAATACAATTTGCTGCAAATGAATGTGCCGGACTCTCCAGTTCTATGAAAGACCAAGAAGAACAGGAGGAAGTGGAGCTGCAGGCACAGACCATGCATACCAGCATCAATCTCACAAATAAAACAGTGGGGTGGGATGGCACCAACTGAAGCAGCAGACATTGATCAGGACCTCATATCAAGATGTTCAATCCACCTTCTTATGGCCATCTGAAATGTCAGCATGCAGAGCTCCATATCAGGGCAATCTGCACTTTAATTTCCATCTGTAGGCTTCTTCTGACGTCTAGCTTTCCTCTGCAAGGGCAGCTTCACTGGGAGTGACTCAGTCTGCTCTGAAAATACATCTGGGAGCCTGAATCAAGCCTAAGCAAAACGCGTAGAGTCAGTGCCGAAGTTGCCAGGCTAGTTACATTAGCACTCTCACCTGGATTGCATGTCTGCCTTGCTTTAATTAAATGACTATCTCATGTTTAACGAAGCTCTCAGTTTCCACTACGCAGAGCACACTGCCCTGTTTTTGATGCTCTATTACACTGACTCTGTGTGATCTGTCAAGGTCAGTTTAGAGGGATATTACTTCCAGGCAAGGATAAATCCCTAGGTATTTATGATCATCGAAGTAGAAAGTTAGCATTGCACAATCCTGTTTCAGCAACATGAGCCTGCCAGTCTGGGCTGAACATGAGGTTGTGTTCAACAGGGTCATGCACGACCAAGCTGCTTGAGTGATGCAGCTGTGCTCAGATGGTGCACCTGGATGCAGGGATGCTCTGCACCAGATGCGGGGCACCTGAACCTCAGCCGCAGTGATAGACTGGTATGATCTGACTGAGGGCTGCCATTCATTCATAGGAAGAAAATCCACCATCTTTCTAGGTGTTTCAGGGCTGCTTATGTCTATGTCTAAGATAACGTATGTAGATCTGATGGAGGGATGTCTACACAGAAATGCTTTAGCTTTGGGCTTTGCTCCCCTGCTGAAGGTGAGGAACATAAAATCATTTAGCAACAACAGTGGCAGCTTAGGTGGATGTGACAGCAATAGCTCATTCTTTCGTGAGCAGTGAAAACTTCAAAACTGCTCAAATAGTAAACATGTGAGCTCTTTTAAGAAAAGCTAACTGGTAAAACGACAATATTTCCTAGAAGACAGTGAAATGCAAATAATCTTGTCATTGCACATCTTGCAGATAATCCACCTCCTTTCCATGCTCTTCAAAGACCCATGAAGTTGTTTATTCACACTTTGAACTTTTGCAAAAATTATTTGTTCTATTCTCCAGTTTCCCTGTTGTTTGAATTTCCCGCTTTATCTGCACCACCAAGACCCAGTCTCAGCCGCTGCCCTGGGCCACCCTGCAATGCAGAAAGTAATGTCTTGCTGTGAGCTGTGCACATACACACTTTGTTCATTTATAGAGTGCTGTGTGTCTCAAAAAATGTGAGCTCCGAGGAGTGTTTTATATAATATTTATGTTTCTGAGACACATGAGAGATCACTCACAACCTGACAGAAGAGAAATGATGCCTCTGCCAGTGGGAGGTGGGTTTTGCTGCAACATCAGCAGAAAGTAAATTAGCTCCCAAATAAGAGTTCATAGAGTTTCCAGCTGTCATTTCCATCCAGCTTTGGACTCACATCTTCTTTCTTAGACAGATGAAAAGTTTCTACAAGCCTCAGGTCAGCACCAGGTATATCAGCTACTGATGCTGGAAATGGAAAAGAAAGGTGGCCAAGCATTTGTTCTCATTGAAGGGAAAGAGATACTCAAGCTGAAGGCTGAGGCACTTCTGTACGTTATTACCAATGAGGTCAACTAATGAACGAAAACCTTTTGCAGAACAGCAGAGCTAGGGTGAAGACAGCTATTTGCCGACTGGAGTTGCAAGTTTACAACAGCTGGCCCTTTCCTCCAAGAACTTTGTAGCAGTTCAAGCACTTGAAGTAGGGAAGTCTTGCATTTCTTTATCTCCATGCTCCTTGTCAGGATCCTTGATCTGTCAGCACAAAGAGGTTAAACGAGATCTCCAAGGTCATGGTAGCCACAGAAAGAGAAGTGTGCTGATTTTGGCTTCCATTTCACAACACTCAGCTGCCTTCAAGCTGCTCACAGTATGTTCAATTAAAAAAAGAAGGTCTTGAGCATCCCTGAGGAGCTCTGCTGGTGAACGTATGCGGTGTAAAAAGGCCAAATACATATACAATAAACATTTGTGATCAGTGGATGATTTCAAGCACAGCACCTGCTTCACTTGATTTGGGACTGATTCTCTTGTGTTATGACCGAGCCATTAAGTTGCTTAATTAACACAGGAAGGTCTAGTCTCATTTCAGGAATCCTGGAGTAAGCAAGACATCTGCCCAAGGCTCACAGATATAAAGCAGTATGTTCAGGAGACAGTCTTTCTGGAAAGACATATGGAAGACAGGTAGGATATCCTAAGGCATCTCAGATGGCATTAGATGCCTATGTTTAGCTGTCTGAGTCCTACCTGCAGCTGAACAGGCTGCAGAGGGGTAGGGGACTGTCGCTGACTTGCTTGCCAAGAGGCTGAGGTGCATGTGGAATCCTGGATGTAAGTTATGTTTTGCTGAGCTGTGGCTGGCTGATCTCCTAGTCCAGCTGCTGCTGCAAGACTTGGAATCAATCAGGCACTGCCCTTGACACAGTGACAGTCCCAGAGGATGCCCAGCTGCACCACGTTCCCTCCCTCAAGTCTTGTTTCACTTTTCTGTTCCACTCTTGACCTCTGCCACTTGCTGAGAGGGACTACAGTGATAAACTTCTGTCATTCACCTGAGTGAAGATGCCGTGTGACTTTTAGCCATGTTATGGTGTCAGCATCTGAGACAGCAACATCTGGGAGATACTCTCATCAGCATGATACAGGACAGTCCTGTGCTCTGTCTGTATAGGAGGTCAGACAGCTTGATCGTGCAGATCGCTCACAACTCTACCCTCTTGAAATATACAATCCAGATGTTGTTTCCCATTCTAGGATGGCGTGCCCTGTGCAGCAAGGGTGAGGAAGCCACCAGGACCCAGGAATGAACAGTGCCACTTGTGCCAGAATACAAGGATCTTAGGTGTCTTGGCAGTGAAACTGCACATTTCTGATCCTTTCTCTGTGATCTTAAAGGAGTGTTTGGCTTTTACCCTGCTTTTCTTCTTGATTGTTCCCATGCTTCCTCTACCCAGGACTGACAGATGAGCAGACTGTGCCAACTGTACTGACTTCCCAAGCAGATTGGCTTTATAGTTATTATCTCCAGTCTTCATTTTTTGCTGCTTCTAGATTGCATGGATATTTTAAAATAAGAAATGCTTTCTCCAGGATGAAGAAAGGAACAACCTTCTCCAGAAAACACTGGCTTCAGTCTTTCTATTGAGTTGTGTCAGTACTAGGTCATGTCTCTGTTAGGGGGTTTTTAATGATTTTGAGGTTTCATGAGTCTGTCAGAACCAGTCATTGGTTTGTAGGAGCTGGAGCACAATCAGAGCACACAGTATTAAGGCACTTCAGTCTCTCTCAAATGCCTGTTTAGTGTGTGCACAATTCACTATCTGGAAGCTTCAAATTTGAATGTGACCATACCTCAGAAGGGCAAGAATGATCCCTGAGCACAAGCGGATCTCCCTTCACCCCAAAGTAGGATTTGTTTTGGGAACAGAGAAACTCAATACAATCTTTGTTGATTTTCAATGGAAGGGATGACCCCTTCAGGTGAACTTGTCACCATTAGAAAGCCCACAGATGTGGCTGATGATAAGTGCTTGAACATCATACTGGCATCTTGCCTACCCAGCTGCAGCCTGTCAAAGGCTGATTGCTCTGTGGAGGTCATCTGAAATTCTAGAGAGTCATTGAGAAATTTTTTGCACTTTTTTTGCACCTTACTGAAGAGTAGTACTGAGAGAAGACTTCAGCCAACCAGTTTGGACACTTAGTTTCTGCTGTGATAGATGTTGTGGATGGACAGGAGATCCACAGATCAATAAGAAGCCATTTTCTTCTGAGTCTCAAAGCCAAACAAAGTCAATGATGTTTGCAGTTTAAAAAAAAAGTGGGAAAGGAAGCACCAAAAGTGAGTGAATTGCTCTGAGTCTCTAGCTGCAGACAGCTTTTCAATGGCTTCCCCTTAGATTTAGATGATCATGTCTAAATTAAGGAAAATAATTAAACACTCATCAGCTAGTTTGCAAACAGCAGGCAATTAACTCCAAACACATTCACTTCTTGAGTTAGCTCAGCAGCAATGGAGAGAGTGTCCCGGACAATACAAACTATCATGTGGTCTTGAAGCTTTGCTTTGCTGTATATGCTATAGACCGGAGCTATGGAAGGTGTAGAGCAACCTGGAGTCCTTTGGAGCAGATATCACCACATCGGTGCCCTGGTCTTGCTGACTTCGGTGAAATGCTACCACTTCCAAGCATCAGGAATATTGACAAGTCTTCCCACTGGAGTGAAACCAAGAGCCAGAGCTCAGACTGCAGGAAGGTGGCTGTCACCATCACTCTCAAAGGTGGGGAAGGACCCAAGGTAGATAATACTACCACAGGAAAGCACAGGTTTTACCAAGTCAGATGAAGAGGCGAAAGAACACAGCTAATTTCCTCTTGACCATTTTCAACCTTGTCATTAAATCATCAAGGTACCACGCACGCAAAGCCAACCCTGCTGCACTCCAGAGGCCAGCACTGCTCCAGAGTAGGTGGGGAGCTCTACCTAAATTTGGCTTCTAGGAATAAGTGTGCCTGTGAAATAAATTCCACACAATTTCTCTCTACGCAGGATATATTTTTGTTACTTTTTTGCTAAAGCCCAGGAGAACAATTTTCGGGGAAGATTCAGCACAAGGCTTGCTCATAATCATGAGGGAATGTGGTGAGAAATTGGTTATCTTCCCCTGCAGAGAGCTACCAGCTGTATTTCAGAGAAGTCAAGCTGGACAGCCACATCTCTGGCCCCTTAAACTATTTCCATGCTTACACCATTACCTGCAGCACAGTTTTAAACTAAAGGCAATGATGTGAGCAGGCAAAGTGGTTACATGTATGCAAAGGAGTAAAAGGGGAGAATTACCTCGGATTCCACTTGAAACAGGAAAGCTGGCATGAAGCAAACACACTCCACCATTGCAGGGGGATTAGGCAGGACAGGAAAGCAAGACTTACACAAATTTTAAATAATCCCATTGGCAACACCTCAGTGAGCAGTCACAGTGTGAGTGGCACGTGAGGCACCAGTAAGGATGGGCAAGAAAGTAGTGTTTTCAGTCACGTTTGAAGCAGTGTGTGGCCAAGCTTTCACTGCACGGCAAGTAAATGCTATTGGTTTTATGGGTCAGTGCCCAACATGGCAAAGTAATTGAAAATAGCTCGGAAATGACTCTGCATAGCAGGTGTCCAGCCTGGATTGTCACTGAAACACTAGAAAACACCACAAACCTTATAATTCCCTCGTCTAAGAGCTGCAGCTGGGAAGACGTGAGTGCTTGGTAAGACTTTCCTAGCAGATTGTGGGGACTCAGCCCTTCAAAAGGAGCCCATCAGATGGCAAGGGTAACCTCTCCACTCTGCAGATCCTGGGGACCCTGGGACAATTGGGTCAGAAAACTCACTGTTGGGTTGTCCTGCCCTGGCAGCTCCTACCGAGAAATTCAATGATTTGGCTTCATTTGCTGCTGTAGAGGGGATACCACAGCAGTGAATGGGCCTTCAGGGCACTCGGCGTTTGCAAGGTACCTGGCAAAAGGCACGACCACCAAAGACTATTGCTGTGTTTTCCTTCCAGTAGCTAACAAGGAGGGAAGCTGCCAGCAGTAGCAGTCGCTGAGGTGTAGGGTCAATTGCTCTCTTAATGGCTTAACATGGAGCAGGAGCTGAGCTTGCCCTGATTTAGAAGTGTAGGTTTGTCCTCTTGGTTTTCAGTGCACGTAGCTGAGGGACTTAATAGAGCCCTGCGGACCCACAAAGACTGAAACATGACTCTTTGACTCAGTAAACAATGCCCTAAGATGTGGCCTGTGTTGCTCTCCAGCTCTTTCCACTCCACCTTGGGACAGATGCTGGGTCAGCTTCAGTGCCTTGGTAATTTATACAACCCACAAGGTTGCAAAGGATCTCACAGAACTCAGCCAACTGTAACATCCCTTTCCCAAGACAAAATCAGCTCTACCTCTTGTCTAGCTTCTTCTTGAAGACTTTGGTCATGGACATAGATCTTTCCCATGCAATTTATCAGTGCTGTTACGATCATACCATTAGATGAACATATCTTGTCTACCAAGGACATGGCACAAGGCTCATCTTTACAGCAGCCTTTTCCAAGTCTGAGTATGGAATTGCCTGCTCTTTCCCAAAGTTAGACAACTCCAATTAGTCAGATCACTCCAGGGTTTTAGGTTACTGATTATCCTCAGCATTCACCTCTGGACATTCCTGGGTTACTGAAGTCATCACTCTGTGCAGCACTCCAAACCAGGCACAATGTCCCAGCTGGAACTTTTCCTGGTGGAGGGTCCTGGTGTCTTGAGCCCTGCCTGCACACAGCCAGGATAGCATGCACCCTCTGTGGTGGTGGGACACTGATATGTCACACCCATGTGTGATCCTCTCTGCCATGCCCAGCTGAATCCCACCCGAAAGGAGAGCTTTACATCGTCCTTACTGAGCTCTGGACCAGAGGTTTTTTAAGGCTGTTTCATCAGTCTCAAGGTTATTTAAAGTCCTTTTCAGCCCTTTGCATTCTGAGTCCATTTGCAAATGCAAGGAACATGAGCATCTTCTGTTCTACAGTACAACTCTTGGATGAGGATGTTAAATAATCCAAGGTCTGGAGAAGGCCTTAAGGATAAGTTGTCATATGCTGAAAAAGACTTATTGGTAGCTGCTGTGTAATCCTGGTTGGCTGCCCAGTTCTGTATCCACACCTGGTAGATACACCTCACACATATTTCTTTTGCTTGTTTATGAGGATTTAAGGACTGAGAGAGTTAAAAGGGCTGCTGTGTCAGAGCAGATATCTATTGCCTTTGCATTGTCCACAAGATCAGTTACCCTCTTACAGATGGAAATTAGATGGGTTTGGTATGATTTGTTTTTGACAGTTAAGGCTGGCTATTACTCACCTCCACACATGTTCCAGGTACTACTCTCCTTAATTATTTTTCCAGGCTGATATACAGGATTCCAGTACTGAGACACAGAACCTTTCCCCCCTCCAAGTTTAAACTTCATGTGCCAAGACCTTTTTTGAGACTGAAATGGACAGTGCTGCCTCCAATACTCCCTCCCCCTCCTGCGCATATACCCACCTGGTGAGGGGCAGATTCCCCAGATGTGTCCTCTCCAAAGCAGACCTCTCCTTGCCTGTGCTCCTATGCAGGAATGTGCCAGGATCCCATAGGAGGAGCTCTGACTGTATCCGTGGACTTTCTCATGCGGAGGTACCCCCGTGACTCTCTGGTTATCGTGGGCTGCAGCACCATGCTGGCACTGCCTCTGGGGAACTGCCCTCCCATGTGTGTTAGCTGTTACGTGGCAGTAGTTATCCAAGTTGTGATCCAAACTTTGCTTTAACTACTGTACCAGATAAACTTCTGTGTGCAGAGAAGAAAGACCTCCCTTCCAGGCTTTGCGTGCAGGGCTAACACTAAGCTGCTCCTCAGGTGGAAGAACACCTGTAAAATTCTGTTGGAAAACACCTAGAAGATCTTTCAAGTCTACTCTCATCCCAAATGCTACATGGCCTAGAAACTTCAGAGCTGATTTATTGACCAGACATTGCTAAGAGCCAGCACACAGGCTGTTGGAATGAGCAGGAACACTTTCTTTTTCATACCCACTCCACAGAGAAACAGTAGTATGAAGGCATGGTTCAGGAACCTGACTGCATTTCAGGGGCTGTATTCAAAGGCACATGGTGTCAGCAGTCCCCATTTCACTTCCCAAGTGACTGGCCTTACTCTCAGACCTACTCAGCTCCCATAAGTTCTTGTTGTCCCTGTCACCCTGTGTTGGTGGCTCCCCAGCGCTAAGTGCTTCGGAATATTTGGTCCTCATGGGGACCTGAAGCACCAGAAAGGATGGAGAGAGGTCCTGTAAATCATAAGTCTTGCAAATATTCCAAGAAGCTGGAATTTCTCTGATTTCTCTGACTCCGCACACTTGTCCTTGTTTTTTTAACCTGATCCTGCCCCTTGACTCCATCTCTTTCTTGGTATTGCCAGTTAAGCCTTGCTAAGGCTTATTTCCAGTCAGTAATTGATAAATGCTCCCCTCCTAATTCCTCTTTAACAGTTTTCTTTTTTGCCTGGGTAACAGCTGCAAAATGCACCCTTGACAGCGTTCCTTTTAACCTCATTTCCAGAGCTCTGCTCTTGTTTAACAATAAACCACACACATCATTTACTGTTATTCTGTAAGTAACACTCTGTGATTCAGCTCAGATTTATTCAATTTCATGCTGGAGCAAGCTATTTATTCCTGAGTCTATTTTCTCATAAGCCTAAATCACAATTTATCAAGGTTAAGCATTGTTTTAATTTAAAATAAAATATGAGAAAACCCATTGCAAAAGAAGCATGATCTGCTACAGTCAGGCGGTTATCTTGTCTGAGAGTTGCAGCTCTCATTTCTTCTTGCAGTCTGTTCATAAGGGGGCTCAGTGAAAAGGGGAAGGTTTACATCAAGTAGGGCTCCAAAGAAGAAGCAGCTTGAGGTATGATAGTAGGCTCGGAGCTGAAGGGTTACATTATTATTTTTGGAGGGGTGGTGGCAGCAGACCCGAGCTAAGCACGAAAGGGTAAATCATCCAGCCCCAAATGTGAGAGGAGCTGGGGAAGGCAGGGGAAAGGGTCTCACAGCCTGTCAGGACCCATAGCACCCACAAGTCAGACAGGGAGGGATGACCAGCAGTAGCTACACAAATTCATGGCCATCCCAGAGCAAACACCCACCATCAGGCCTGGTGTCAGGGGCAGAGGATGTGCTGTCTTCTGGAGACCCAAGGTTTCAGCACTGACTGCTCTTCAGGTCTGCTGAGCCACAGATGAGACAGCCCTTGTTCAGAGGGGTGAAAGAGAAAAGCTGTTTAGGACGGCACCATAGTAGCAGGGAGCAGGATAAGCCATGTACCTGGTCACCCCTCCGGGGGACAACAGCGATGGGTGAACCCTCAGAGCCCTCCTTGCAATGGGACTGCGCGTTTCAGAGAACAGACACTTTCCTGCAGGATTTGCTTGCACTCAGTGGGGCCTTGGTGTTTCGCAAGCCGTGACGACCCCATCTTGTGGGGAAGACACTTGCCCTGTTCGTCCCGGGAGCACATCCCTGGTGTGTGCTGTCCCAAGACGAGGAGGCTCTGCAAGACCCAGGGGAGGCTGAGAGGAGGTGACCTGTTGCCTCAGCACTGCAGGGGTTCACGTCTCTGCGATGGACCACCTTCTCACTGCCATCGGCCACTTAGAGAGAGTATAGGATATACTGCATGAATCGAGGTGAAGCTACATAACACAGGCAGGTTAGGGAGGTTAATTAAATGTTGCGAGAGGAAATCTAATGAAGGGAGAGTCACCAGAAAGCAGTGGTATGTACCAGGAGATATACTGGTCAGCTGTGACCATGAATCAAGGACAGCAGGCTCTCTCTTGAGGGCTATCCAGACAGAGAAGTGCTGGATGGGTCTCCCAGCTCTCCACTTCATGGGCCAGAGGAAATCACCTGAGAGGCAGGATGCAGTTAGATAGCATCCCTCCCTCCTGTCCTGTGCACGCTGCTCTTGGGCACTGCATCTGCAGCTCCATCGCTCCCTCCTGCAGGTCCCCAACCACCCCTGGGGCCTTTGCCTGCCTCCCTGCTGCCCTGCCCCATGGCTCTCCCTTCACAGCCAGCACACGCCGACCTCCTCTGCTGAGCAGGGGCAGAGCCTCAGCATGCAGCTGGCAATAAAAAACTGCTGAGCATCAGTAACACAGAAAAAAAGTCTGTGAGCAATGAAGGGCCATAGACTTGAAGGGAGAGCTATCATAACCAGAATATTTCTGTGTGCTGGCATATACTGCAAGAGGAGAAACTAAAAAACATTAGCATGATGGAGACCACTCCTGGGAAGGGTGTCATAAGGCAGGTTTTCCTCATACCCATTTGGAAGATGAGATTGTAAACAGACTTGAAACAAATCACAAGACACACACAACTGTCCTGATGTTTATAAAATGCTCACCTGCCACATGGTGCCATCCGCATTTTGGTTACTTAATAGAAACAAAAACCAGAAACAGGACTGTTTCTAGTGTCTATAAATACAGGACTGTTTCTAGTGTCTATAAATACATTGTCAGGGGCATTCATGGAGCTTTATATAATTGTGGAGACAGCATTAACTACAGCAGTGGATATCTGCAGAGCAACAGACACTGCCAGATTAAACTCCTGGTAAATCAGGAGAAGAGTGGAGAAGCAGCTGGTGTGGTTGCTGTTAAAAACAGCAGCTCCTAGAGAGACCATGTTGCATAAAGTGCTGGCAATGCAAGCCAGAAGGGACCAGAAACTGATCTCCTCCTGCAAGAAGTAGCAGCCAAGGTTCCCCACCGAGAGCCACAGGGTTTCATAGGTGCTCTAGGCACTGGCTCATCAAAAACATAGCTCCCTGGGAGTGCTTGTTGGTTGCCTGTATCATGTGCAATTAAAGATGTGAAGGATCTGTGAAGCTGGATGGAGAGCCTCTCCCCACTGAGCTGGAAACAACTGTCAGGTCACCACAGTGCCAAAACAGGCAGAATGCATTCAGCAGCCATCTGGGAGGAGGAGGACAGCAGTTCAGAAGGTGCAGAAGTGCAGAGATGACTTTGACGTGCAGGAGGTGTGTATCAAAGCACAGGAAAAGCCTCAGTCCCAGGAGCACAGAACTCAAGGATGCAGTGGAGAGGCCGGGAGTGATGCTCCAAGAGCCAGTACGAGTGCCACCCTGGAGAGGAGAGACTATCTCCCATAGACACATGGGCATCTCCATGATCCCTGTCAGGAAACAGCTTGTGGCACTGAATGAAAGTCTCGGGCATGTTTTGGACCATCATTTACCCCTCCCTCCACAGTCTGACAACAGCTTGGTTTATTCATGTACTACCAGGAAGGCTGCTTGTTCACTTTCCATTTTTTTCTGGAGAAAAAGAGGAAAAAACACTGGAGATGGTGTCTTCAATGCATTTTGTAACCTACAGAGGTCTATTTTTATCTGGTTCAGAGTTTCATATTTTCACTGCAAGACAGTTTGAGGCACGGTTTGAACTGGATTTAAAACCATGAGCTTTGTAGGGAACGCATCCGGAAGACTCCTATCTCAAGGTCACTCAAGAGTTGAATGAGATGCTCTTAAAATTATTGTGCTGGTTTTCACGAGGACTGAAAAAAAGCAGTGTTGAGAATGGGAGGGTTAAGATAAGCATTAAAAAATCAATGTGAGGAGAGTCTCACTAATGTGATGATGAGTTTTCCCTTGTGTGCGATGCTGCACACTAACCACCGTGTGCACTAAGGGGTACCTGGGCTGGTGTACATGTGGTGCTTGTGGGACATGGGGAAGTGGGCCTCATGTCTGTGTCTCATTCAGGAGGTGCCACAAGTTCTGGAGCAATGCTGTGGTGTGACCCTATTCCCATGTCTCCAACACACTCAGTCCCATCATCTTCAGCTTGCTCTCGGGAGCCTGGCTAGCATAGCAAGGTGTTACAGTGGAGACCTCTATAGTGTGGCTCCTGTTTTCTCATTGAACCATGGCCAGAGGGAACTGGTGACTCCTACAAGCTCCCTAGGCAAAATGCTGATACTGGGATAGATGTCTCCTCACACCCAATTCAGGCTTCACTGGTTTAGACGAGTCATCTGCAAACCACCACAGCCTGAAATGAATACAAGGGATCCTTGCACGAAGGGACAGCGTCACCTGCCCGAGGCAGGAGCATCAGCCCAGGGCTGACCCCCCCCCCCCCCCC
>Ga0065711_1031404_pt1 | contig 29770 bp, 18 predicted proteins | sample Hoacrofraction12_FD_59098 | JGI IMG/M metagenome (GOLD analysis project Ga0065711, IMG submission 59098) | Hoatzin crop microbial communities from Cojedes, Venezuela - Epithelial fraction 12 v2 (version 2) | ecosystem: Host-associated > Birds > Digestive system > Esophagus > Crop | place... | reverse complement strand
CAGCGGAGGGCGCAGCCGCGGCCACGAGGGGAGCGGGCGGCGCGGCCGCGGCCGGGATAGCCCCCGTCCCTGCCGAGCTAGGCCCGCCGCCTCCCCGCGCCCCTGAATTTGTAGAGGGGGGTGGGCTCCTGAGGCGCAGAGGTGACAGCCTGAGGGCGGGCGGAAGGGACAAGCCTGAGGCCAGGCTGACGCCTAAGGCAGCGCTGCCTGCCGGCCTTGCTCGCAGATCGGGCGCTGTGCGAAAACTTGCCGTCGGCTGACAGAAAAACCTTGTTAAAAAAAAAACACCAACAAACCCCACGTAGCTTGCGGGACGGTTTCCCGCGCCTGTGGGGTGGTTTAGGCAGAAGACAGGTGACAAAAGTGATTCAGGGCATGGCTGCTCTGTGGCAGCTGATGCTGCCAGGCTGCAGTGAGCCTGCCTCGTCAGCCGGGAGGGCGAGGCTCTGGAAGAGGCCCTTGCCCCTTCGCAAGGGGAGAGGGGGGCAGTTGGCAGCGGTCGAGGGGCTGTCGGGAGGGCGGAAGAGCAGCAGAAGCTGCGCCCAGAAGCGGCGAGTGTAAAATCACTTGGTGCAATTCATGGCGGTCGCGAGAGGCAGCGTAAAGAAACCCCATCCCATCGTTTTGCCCATTGCGTAAGCAAACACTACCAAGTTAGCCATTTAACGATGTTGAAATGGAATTAAATCTTCAAGCATTAAATGGGATTAACACGTGGAAGATTCTGTGCTCTGCTGTGTCCTGTCGCTATACGCCAACTTCATTAGGAGGGCAGTGACGGGGGCGAGGACATGAAAAAGCAGCCTGGGAATCATTAACAAAAATAACAGAATCTCAGCAGTGCTTATTGAATCAACGCTGCTGATTTGGGGAGCGGAGAGGAACCTTGCTACCTTGCTAATTTGCTGTAGGACAAATTAACCCAATATTGTATTTCTCATTATTCTTAGCCTCACTTAGCTGTTGTTAAGCCATTTTCTGTTGTCACTCCTCTTAATAAAATCTGTGACTTGAATAAATTTCCCCAGCAACTTTGCATTGGCACCACATCTGCGGTATCAGCTAAAGATTGTCCTTTATCTGTTCCTTACAAGATGTACCCTGATTGAAGTTTCCTATTGTAGTGCTTCTCCTCCTGGAATTTAGTATAGAGTATGACAGCTTAGTATTAATGTTGTGTTTGTATTGATGGGCAATCAGTTGGTTTTGTTTTTCTGATAATCCTAAAGAAAACAGAAGACAGCGGCACTAGCAAATGCGAATGAAATATGATCATCTTATCTTATAATTACTTGCATAAATAAGCGCTGAAAAAATTAATACTGCAACAAACATTTCCTTGAAAAGTCGATCTACATATTGCTAAAAAAAACCCAAAACAAAACCCAAACCCTTACAAATATCCTAAAGCAAAACTCATGTGCAGGAACTTATGACCTGGCATCCTCAGTGAAGGAGTGCAGCTGGCACTTGCCAGATGAAAGCAGAGCCTTTTAAGAACAAAGTAGGCAAGGCAGAGGCAGCTCAGCAGGAGGGCTGCTGTTGTGCCAGGTGTGCACCAGCAAACTGAAAAATACGGAGTCTTTGGTGCAGGAAGCAGTAGCAGAAGTCTGCCACTGGAGAGAAATGATCACGTTGACAAACATCAGAAACAGTTTCTGCCTGACGTCCGATTTGGAGGGGGGATGAGGATGAGCTCCTTCCGGCGCAACCTTCTCTCCTGGAAGTGACAGCCAGCTCCATCGGCTTCCCCATCAGCGGCCGAAGGCAGCGGCGCTTCTGCGCTCCCTGAGCTCTCCCGAGTACAGCCACTCCCTGCGCCTGTCGCGCTTCTCCCTGCAGGGTCTCGGAGTCAGGGCTGTGTGCCCACACAGATTCCATTTCAGCTCGCCAGATAACGGCACTCACCCAGCATTTGTTTGGTCAGGCCCTATGTGCTAACTTGTTTTTGTGAGCAGACGTATAGGGGCACGAGCTGAAGTTTCGCCTCACAACTCCGTGCATCTGACATGCGAAAAAAGAACGTAGCAGCAAGTCATTGCACATACACAGCGAGAATACGGGAAGACTTTTCGTTACAGTATTTTCCATAGATGAGTGGCAGGCTGATTTAAATCGGTTAGGGCTGTATTGATTACAGTCCCCCTGTCCATCACCATCATCTGTCATCATCTTCAGGCTGCCAGTATGACAGCTGTGAAGGAGCAGAGTAAAGTTGACTGGCAGAGTGTTTTGCATCTAATGAGTCTGTGCACAATAAGAGTATAATAAATAATGCTCTGAAGGAACTCGGCTATCGCTTAAACACCGAAAGAGAGATATTGCCTTAGCAGAAGCTCCCAAAGCCATCTGTCATCTGTCAGGAGTTGCGTGTCTTATGGCTGAGCTGGACTGAGGGAATGGAAAGCACCAACGACTGGTGATGAGCGCCTTGTATCATGCAAGGAGATATAAAGTGGGCTGACATCAAGAACCCAGAATCACTCAGGAAGAGCTTAAAACTACAAAGGCACCGCGGATTTGATGCAGTTACTTAGCAGCGCAGGCTGCTAGAGAGAATTTTTCCAGACGAACCTTGGTCTGACATTCACTGGAAAATCACGTAGCAATAGTCTGTCTGTGGTGTGACACACTGGTGAGCTCACATTTAGCAGATGGCTAGGACCATCGGGAATGAATGACCACAGCTTAGGGATGGTCAGAAAAAAGCAGCAAGGAGCGATGGTCCGAAAAAAGCAGCAAGGAGCAATGGTCCAGGCGCCAACCCTTGGATGATGGGTTCAGCCCTTGGTTTGGCTATAGGTCTCCTGGGAGCCTACACTACACAAAGGACAATGAGCCTCCAGCCCGCTGCTAGGAGCCCCTGAACCTACCAGGTGTTCCACCAAGAGCAGCAGCACAATGGGGTGCTAGCCTTTCTGGTCATGCTGACGGTGCATCACAGAATTTGTTTTCAAATATTACAAGTTACAGGAGAGTCCTGCGACTTCCCAGATCGCCCCCCTCCTCCTCCTTGAGGCTTTGATATCCAAGTGTTGACTGAGGTTGGCCATAGCAATGAAGCGTTTGGAGCTGTGCCACCCTCTCCAGCAGCCTGGCATGGCCCACACGTTCACCTGGCAGCTGGGAATCGCTGCTTTGGTAAGCAGGAGACCTCCCATGGTCCCCATGGGTTGCCTTCTCTCCTCCTCTGCACACCTCCCATCTTTTGACCAACTCGCCCATCACACAGCAGGAGGGATTCTCCATGGACCAGTGGTCCCACTGGACATGGGGAGCCGGCACGGTAAAAAATTGGGAAGGGGGGAGGGATTTTTGCCATTTTTCTGGCCAAGGCTGTATCAGCTAGCCAGCCTCTGAAGGGAGGGATCACAGGAGCCTTCATCCAAAATAGCGTATGGTCGAGCAGGCACCGAAGCCCTGGCACAGTGGGGGAGGACATTAAAGCCTTCAGTGAAGTCCAGCTTGAGTCAGGTCCAGCTGTCTGAGATGACATCAGCCCTGGTCATACACTCACCCAGCTCCATCCCTCGTGCAGCTGATCTTCCAGTTGCTGGAACACTCAACACTACACCACTGCCAATGTCAGACTGAAAACCACGCGATGAAGCAAGCCAGCAGACATCTGTACTAAGGGCTTCTTCTCATTTTCAAGCCTTCTGCGAGCCTCAATTTCTTATTCTCGAGCTTGCCTCAGACAGCACGCTCTTTTTATTAAACTGAATATTGCTACCATTTAAAAATTGTTTTTGATGGACTGGGCCCAAAGATTGGTGCCTGTATTCAAAGATGCAGTACTGCTTTGCAGCAGAGTTTAATTGGGGTGCTGTTTTTCGCTTTTGAACTTATCGTAATTATGAACAGATTTTTTTTTTTTAATATGTCCCCTGGTTTCTCCCTTCGAAAGAAAATCTCATATTTAATGAACTTAATTTTAGATAAAAGGAATTAAAAGAAGAAAATTAAAAATGCATGAAGCTCCTAGAGTCATCCAATTACTGTGATGTCCATACAGCAATGCCAGCATGGATTTTACAAAGCAAGTAAAAGCAGAAAATGACTGGGGCTCGCCACATGTAAATGCTGCTCTATTCCAAAATGTGCTGAATTAGAAATGTACATTTTATGCATTTCTTCTTCTTGATCTGTTGCAGAAAAAGATGATCAAACATGCCAGCCTGCCCCGAGTGGCATATGTATGCATACCCAGAATGCTTGCTTTCTTTTTTCAAAACCACATCTAGCTCTGTAGTCAAAATATTAGAATACACACATCCTCAGAAGAGGACGGTCTTTGCATTTGCAGTGTGACAATAGCAGCGGCCAGGGTGGTCGGGGCAAGCGGCACAACAGAGACAAGGCTGATTTGGCCATTAAATACCGCTGTCAATTCTGGATCGTGACTGACCGACCCCTCATCAGTGACAGCCTCTTCATCCCTGCCACGCAGAAGGGCTGTCCATCACGCAGCTGCATCCTGCGCCTTCCCTGCTGGCTCTGGGCAGGAGATGCTCACGGTGAGCAGGGGACTGCGGACAAGCAGCTCCCAGCCCTGGTTACAGAGACGGGGCACTACACAGAAGGACCCAGCTCCCTCCCTGAGGAGGGGGAGGTGGTTTTATAGATAGCCCCAACCCTCCGAGGTGACAATGCTCTGAGAGGAGCACTGCACACGCATCTCACAAAAAGGCTCAGTCTCATGGAGCAGGATTGCCATGAGATCAGGAAAATACTTAGCAGTTGAGAGAAAGCACACATACAAGGAGGCCATGTATAGTACCGAGTAATATTTATTTTGTATTCAAGTTTTCTTTGACTGTAAAGTGACAAGCTGCACTTTAGACAGCAGCACTCTCAATACGTGTAAGATGATACTGTTTATTTCTTTCCAAAAGTGAGCAGGGGAATCAGTCATAGAAGTCATCAAATTCATCTCCTTCTGTGCCATGAGTTTGTGGGCGCAAAGCAGCCTCAATCTCAGAGCTGCTGTCGTCAGATTCGCCCCAGAAAGCTGAGGATGAGGAGGAGAAAAAAAAAGAAAATTACAAAATCTTTTCCATGTTTATGTATTTATGTCACAGACATGATCATTTTACAGCTCTCCGGAGGCACCTAGACACACAATGTGGCTTATGGAGAAGGTCAGAGGTTTGAAGACTGCAAGAGCTAGGTGTGCGTGTCCGATACAGCGTGGTGTCACCACGCTGTGGCCTCCAGTAACGGAGCTGCCGTGGCCAAACAGTGGGCGCATTCAGAGGTCCCACTTCATTGTTCCTCAAGGTGGCTTGAGAGGACATTTCCACTCCAAGCAATTTACTTGACCAGCTGCTGCCTGAATTACAGCTTTGTCTATTATGTTCCACTTTCTCCCTCTACTTGACCCTGCAGTGAAGTCACACTCAGACCATGACATCAGAGTTGGCATAAAAATGGCAATGACATCACAAACGAAAAATCATCACTTTGAGATAGGATCAAATACATGCAAGACTGACTTCAAAGAACTACATGGCTTTAATGAACAGCTCTGGAAACTAGCAAACAATCTCACTGACATAAACAGAATCACATTTAAATTCGGAATGCCCGAGAGATTCCTCAATATGTAAATTCATTTGACCTGCAGGGGAAAAAAATTTTTAAAAAGTGAAAAGCACGGCTCCTGGGGAAGCGTAAGTCAAGCCCAGCCACCTACAGAGCTGCACTGTCTGCCCGTTGCTGCCTCTGTGGACTGCTGTCTGCCCAATGTCAGCGCAACAGCCATGACGCCCCAAACGAGGTGCAAGACCCAGGAACAGGGTTTCAGGTGGCTGAAGAGAGGAGGGCTGTCAGACCTCAATACAGAAATTTCAGCTCATGTTCGACTGAGGCACTGTTAATGCGTTTGCTGCTTTTGATGGCACAAGCTATATAAACATCTTATCTACAAATGCAGCAGCTGCATCTTTCATCCTATATCCCCGGCCCCCTGGACCGCAGGTCTGCAGTCGGCCGGGAATGTCAGCGCGGCACCGGCTGCACTCCGCGCCCGCTCCCACCCTCAAAGGCTCCAAAAACCAAAACTCCCCAGCAGAGAAGAAAACAGGCTGGGGATGTGAGCGAGCCTTTCAACTGGCACCAAAGCAGCCATCATTTATGGCATCCTTAAGTCAGCACTAAAACATGTTCTGTACCATTCAGGACTGCGTAGCTCCCAACGCTGAGCTCCAGGCAAAAAGCTCCCTGCTCCCAGCGCTGACTTCACTTATGGGAGGCCCCATTTGAGGTGACTTCGGACACCAGTGGTCAAAAGAGAAAAATGACATGCAGGGAAGAATGAAAACATGCAGGGCCCAAACAGCAATTTAAAAGAAAGCCTGCCTACTCATGGGAAAAAAATTGTTCCAGATGCACACACATGGGTGCGCAGGCACCTCTGTGCACCTGTCTGTTGTAACTGTGTAAACACAGGTGCTGCTGCCCACCCGCTTCTGCAACTAACATTTCAAAGGGAAGATCAAGTGAATGTCAGGTTTTTACTTCTCTAGGTTTTCTCCTACCTGCTGTTCGCTACTGTTTGATTTAAACCCTGAGGCAAAGATCACTACTCTGTCCACACCACATGCACTACAAAAGATGTCCCCTCTGGTTCAGAATTTGTCATCGCCAACTATTTGCTGGCCTGTGTCAAGACAGGGAAATTCCAAGCTTTCCCATCTCCTTATGCTCATATTTTATACAGTTCCATAGTGTTGTCCGTAGAGATTTTCTACAACGTAAGTCACACTTAGAAAGACATATTTTTAAATAGCATAACATCTGTTTCTTACCTTTGGATTTTATAGCAGTTACCACTCCCTTCGTAGTTTCAGTCCTGCAAAAGAGAAATATTTCAAATAATCAGCACAATGTCACAAAATTTAAAAAAAAATGGAAGTCGACTTTTTTTTTTTTTTTAGAAAACTGTGAGGTCATTTAAAAATATCAGTAACTTCTGTAACTATTTTTTTTTAAAGAAAATAACTATTTTATCAAGGGTTTCTTCACCTTTATTTCTTCTAAAAGGTGGAAAAATTAACATGCAGCAGGGACACTGGTCCAGATGTTCAGGCAGCGTGAACTGGAGTCATTCCTTGGTAACAGCGCCGATTTACACCAGTAGTGAATTAAGGGTACAAAGGATCAGAGCTCTGCCTATCTTTTGCAGCCTTTCAGATAATGCAAAGAAAGTGAAGAAAAAATCCAAACAAAAATAAAAGCACCCCCCACTGATGCTCACTGAACTTCCTTATTCCCTTCCTGCCAGTGTACTCCTCCAGCCCAGCTACTGGGTTCCCATAGCATCATCCACGTCCCTATGTAAATGTGCAATCTCCCAGCTGCCTTTGATCTACCTTGATGTATATGCAGTTGCGACTCTGTTCTGTTAAATGACTGCTCTTGTGTCTAGAGCATCACAGGCCCTTTTGAATCTCTCAAACAAGCTGGAATCATTTTGATCTTTTGTGTGTAGCGTGTGTATTGTGTTGGTGCTGTGAAATAATCACAGAGGGGCAATAATGTAGGAGAATTAACTGTTACATTAACAATCCTGAAATAAGCTCTAAAAATAAAGCTTCAGCTGATTTTAATAAGGAAGATCAAATAGGAGGTATTTGTGACATTACTGTGCGAACTAGTAAAATATAAGCAAATGTCAAGCTGCAATTTGAAGCTGTTGCCACAGTCAAAACACGACTTGATCAGCTGTCAAAAATTTCATACAATTTGCCACATTTCATTTAAAGACATGGCAGCTAATACCTAATTGCTTAAAGTGCGGAGTTAAAAATATTTTAGCTACTATTGTGGAGGCATTTGTGAATGAGATACAGAAAAATGGCAGACATGATTCACTGCTTGTTTTATACCCCTGTGTGTTCAGTAAGAATTTGGGATTGCAGCTGGAAAGGTAAACTTAAAAGCATGGGGAAGTCTCATTATATTACAGCTACCTATATCACAGAAACTTTTCCTTTTAAGTAACAGAAAGCTCATACTGTTTAAATCATATTCCTTTTCTACAAGTTGTGAATGCCATTAGCGCACAACCTCCCTCTTTGCAGATATACAAAAAATCCCAGAAACAGAATATTAAAATGGCAAAAGCTCAACCAAGACACCAAACTGAGGCTTAATTACCAGTAACAACTAACAGAACTAGTAAAGTATTAACTGTGACATAACTAATTATTAACTTACTATTTAAGTAAAAAAACTTTAAAATGTTATCCTTCAAATGTTTATCTGATGTTTTGTTAGCGTGCCATCCAAAGGCCTTTCCGTTGTCTTCAGAGTCAAACCCTACACTGCATCACACTTCAACCTCTCATTCAAATACTCAACGCTATTTCCCGCAAATAGTTTAAGTCAGAGCCTCTGGGTTGAGTCCTGTGATATGCTGAACACCCTCAGCTCTTGCTCACTTTGGTGAGATTTCATGACCCTCAGCATTTCCCAGGAGGTGCTTCACGTATCCTAGGCTTAGCCCATAAAAATGCACTTGAGACTGCAACTCTGGTGGCTGCATCATTTTTCCCTGGGTGTAGAACGAGAAACCACTTGTTGCTGAGCTACAAATTGAGAGGTGACTTCTGCGGCAGACTGCACGAGAACCATTTTATCTTCAAGCAGTTCACTAAAACAAGATCAGGCAGCTACCGCCTCCACTGTCTGCTGCTTCATCTCCTATTGTCAAGGAGGGAGGCGTGTGGTGGGGCTTTGTCATTCAGCTGTGCTAGGACGTCCCTAGAACTGATTTTTTGCTCTGCTTCTCTCTGCAGTTCAAGCCCAGATCAGATATGAGGGGGCTGGTCACTTGGGCCCAGAGCCTTTGCCATGCTGAGGACCACCACACACGATGTGGAGCTCAGGACCACCAGTGGAGGACTGCCCAGGTCTTGGCCTCTTGCACAACTCAAAGCGCTGTGAGGTGTTCCAGGTCCAGCTGAAGGCCAGTGGTCTCATGGAGAAGTTGTGGTGGACAAAGACCACCACAGCTGTAGCAAGGTCTGGAAGCCTTTCCTTTCCTACTCCAGCTCACGCCAACAGGAGAGGGGGGGGGGGAAGACCGATCTTTGTATTCTACCAAAACCCATCCATTTGCTGGGGTTCATCCTCCCAGGGCTAAGCCACCAGACCCAAGAGCAGAAATCACTCCCAGAACAGCAGAGAGCTGCAGCGCTGCACACCAGGAGCTGGGTGTTAGTGTGACACAGCAGTCAATAAATAGAGAGATGGGGAAAAGGATGTCAGCAAAGGTCTGGCACGAAAGCTGTTGCCACAGAGAAGTGCCTGGGGAGACAGGGAAAATGGAGCTAGGACATCAGAATAGCCAGATAGGAAGTCATAGCTCCACCAAACCAAGCCTGGAAAATGCTGCAAGATAACTTTGTAACAGGGAATAAAATTCCTGAATTATGTCAGAAGTGTTAGTCAAGGCTGATAAGATGCAAGACGACTTCTATGTTGCAAAAGGTTCATATTGAGAAATCGGCAAATTCAATTGTGAAAGTTATTATCTGGTATACTGAGCACACAATAACCACGTAGACCTCCGCAGAGAAATGTTAGGAGTATAAATGAAGTAAGGCCAGTTTCACTGCCTCGACTAATCCCCCGTTGTGACCCTTCGATATCCATTTACACAGTTGTTTCTCCCCTAAAATAATTCCAAACTGAACCCAGGCTCTAACAAAGAAAAAACTCAAACCAGTTTAACTTCAAAGGGCCTTTTAATCTCTCCTTTACTCTGATGAAACAGGCTTTTTGTATTGAAAATTCCGCAACAATAAGAAATTAAAAAGCTCCAATAAGAAATTTTTTCCCCCTCCGTAACGAAAATTAATATTAAGCAGAAAATACCAGACCAACAAGAGCCGAGTTCATAGAGGTGGCTCACTGATAAACAGCAGAAAAAGTTTGCTTTAGCCTGAGTGTCTTTTGCTATAGCACCTGTTGAACCTCTATATTTTAGTGTCAAGTGAAAAAAGACACACAAATGCCAAGGGGAAAAAAAAAAAAAAGACAGCCCATTGCCAAAAAAAAGGACACAAGAAAACTACCCAAACATCAAGGGTGAAGAACAAAAACCCCAACAAAAAACAGCCAAGCACCAAGAGAAAAAAAACACCACACAAATGCCAAGTTTTATCAGAAAAACAAACAAAACGCAGAGTGCAGCCGCCTCGGGAACACTGATATTCTGGCCAATGTTGTCAGAGGCTTCTGAAGCCTGCGCGCCTCCGTCCTGCACACCCATTGCCACGGCAGCACGGCATAGAAAATAAATCCAGCATTGCTTTTTGCACAGGGTGGTGCTTATTAACCCTGAAGTGAGAGAAGTGATGGAGCTTCTCCCCAGCAATACATCAGGTTGCAGAGTTGCAAATCCATCTTTAAAAGAAAAAAAAAAAAAAAAGACATTTTTCGAAAACATCCGCAAGCCCCTTGGTAGGAAGTGAGCCAGGCTACTTAGCGGCAGTGCCTCTGGTGTGACGGTCTCAGCTGAGTTTCCCCCACAACCATACGCTTTCCTGCCAGTTCCTGCAGAAGCCTGACTACTCCATCCTTTTTGGTTGATTGTTTACTAGAAACTGGGCATGACAGAAGCGTTCCCTGCCCTGGTAAGTTAGTATAAACTAATAAATCCGTTCATTACACCAGAATTGGAGTAGTAATACTGAATTTAAGTAATCACACTGAAAATAAGATAACCTTTATTTTAGGATACAAAGATCTGCATCAAGCTACTCTTAAGACGGTTCTCTGTTTAGACATACCACGCCGAAGAAAAAAAAAAAAATATTGCCTAAAGAAACCACTAACATAAAGACTGCCTCACAGTGCTGTGATGAAACTGTGTCGGAAGAGCGCTGCAAAAATAACTCTGTTTCCTCCATTCTACAAAGGCGATGTATTTCAATGGACGTTGGTGCCTCTCCCTGCAGACCATTCCCCACCGGTATTTGTAGAGCGTCGCCGCCGCAGCGTTACTGGATTGCAACAGCTGGATGCTAAGGTTCAGGAAACAAAGCTCACGGAAACACCCGTAAGGTCAGAAAAAGCCGCTTGACTTCACAGTCAGCTTCTTACGGTGGCGGTTTGACAACTGGCAGGATGATGGGCTGGCTGCCGGGCGCCCGTCTAGGGAGCCTGGAAGTCCAGCAGGCCGCGGGCCTTTCCCTGGCTCTCCCAGTAAGCGCCGGGCCCCTCGGAGCCCCTCCTGCGAGCCCCCCGACCCGGCGGGGCCTGTGCTGGGGCGCGGGGCTGCGCGGAGCCCGAGTGCCCCCCGACGGCCGCCCTGCCAAGCGCGCCCGGCCTCCGCGCCACCCCCAAGAGCGATCAGGAGGATGAATTATCATCTGCCAACTTTTATTTGCGTGTCGTTACGTCTGAGTTTGGTAAAGGCGGCTTTTGACTGAAAAACAGCCTTCAGAGAGCAGACCGGATTACTTCCAGAAGAGAGATGAATCAAAGTTTAAAATACTTCACCACGCCGCGTTTACGTCCCAGCAAATTAAAGTTATTCTCAGTCTGTAATGCATCTTTAAGCTCCACATTATTCCAAAATGAGACGGTGCAGACAAGGCAAAGAAAACTAAACTGCTTGCATCAAAAATTCGGAATTACCCAGAAAGCTAGTGACCTCCACTGGCTGCATCCATCGCTACAGGACCACGAGATGCCACACACATCGCCTGCCGCCTGCTCTCGCGGAGAGATTCAGTCCTGACTTCTGATACCTTTTCCCCCAAGTAACTGTATAATTTAACACGCTCTTCTCTACTGCAAAACGCTAACTCCTCCAACAAAACTTGCATCTCCATGCCTGTAAATATTCCCTCGGTAAAGTAAATGAAGCCAGGAAAAAGTAGTTTTACAGCTAAACGTAGAGCAGGACGATATTTGCGGGAGAAGAGGAAGCTCTGGCATGCACCTCTGAACAAAAGGGAACAAGTGGTCTTTACTCGGAGAGCAGCTTCCTATTAAGACTCACTCCTTCGTACATTATGCCTTTCATCCCCACTCAACCACAAAATGATTTTGCTGTAGGAAATACAATGGCAGAAAAAGATTTACATTGAAAGAATCTTTAATAATAAACTGTTGCAGATCTGCCTACTTCCCCGTGATTTATAATACAATAAACATTGGATTCTATTAAGTCTCATGCACTGAAGACATGCACTGAAAAACCGAATATGAAAGCCCTCAATTCTTCCCGTCTCCAGTACCATAATAGTGAAATGAGCATGTATAAATGTGCTAAGAGTATCTCTTTGCATCTTTTATAGCTTGTGTGTATTAATCTGTAAAGCTTATTAAGAAAGTCATTGCTATGCAAAGCAGCACCCAATCTCTTTCTCTTGCTTTTCAACAGAGCGCAGTGTTTAGCCAATAGGACCGGTCCCCTGCCCCTCATTCGGCATTCATAACATGCAACATTTGCACAATGTATCTCTCAAAGGCTGCTGAATAGAAAGCCTTAATACTCATGTAAACAACTGCAAACCAATTACTTAATGAATCAGGCCCACACATAATGAGGTGCCAGACAAAGAGCTATAAATGCATTTTTGCGCCCGAGCCTCTGCTTTAAAGTAAAATCCCTCAGCTGTAGTTTGGGCTTAACTGGCACATCATAATTATTGTCTGGAGGACATCAGAGGAAGCCATTTTTTTTATTTAGGTCCAGCAGGGTCTTTTGCGAGGTCACTCATCAGCTCAGTGACAAAACGGAGCAAAGAAGAATTTATAAAAAGTACCACAGCAGTGCTACGCAGTTATGTTTATTCTCAAGTAGTGGGTTTCGAGACCACTTGTAAAAGCAATAAAGCCCGAGAAGTGACTGCAGTAAGTGGAGCGCTTAAATGCGAGCGGTGAAGAAATTGCACTGCGTCCTGGCTGCAAACAAGCGGCCGGCCAGCCGCCCTTTCTATGTCTCTGTCTTTCTCACTACTTTCGCCGCTCTCAGTCGCTGCGGAGCGGATGCCAAGCGTCCAAAAGCAAGGGTTGTTCATAAACTTCGTATTTAGAAGGCTGCACTATTTTTAACTCATTTAGAAAAACTAACTTTAAGCTGTTGGAAGAGTTTGTTTTTTTAAAGCAGCATCATCGTGTATCAGCACGTGAAGTGGACTTGCTTCTCAGCAATGAAAGGCATGAAATTATAGGGCAGAGTGAATTATTTTAAAAATCTATCACAAGTAAAAATTTGAAAAAGGGCAAAAAAGTACACCATATGAACAGCATCTGAAAAAAATGCAGAAGTTGCCGAATGCATAATTAGCAAGCAGTGTAACATCCAAGGGGGGAAAGCTTGGAGAGTTGTTCTTTTTTTGAATAAAAGAATAGTTCATTTTAAGTTGTATGTATTTTTATTCAGATGCTTGGCAGTGATCCTCTATGCAAGTTATTCAGGGCCCAATCCTTCTCTTCCTGCTGTCCTGGGCTTCAGTGAATGACTAAAATTTAACATCTAAAAATTCATACATCGGAGCACCCTTGCGTTTCATAGCATTAGGTAGTACGATTTGAACGTCAAACAGTTGCAGAAAATTTAAAAAACAAAAAGAAAAAAGAGAAAAGGGAAAGAGTTTGAACATAAGACTATAAGAATCCTAAACAAAAGCATGAATGCCATTCATCAATATTGTATTACAGCTTGTATTGACTGTACTTGAATTACAGAAATACTGATTTTAACACAAAATGCAGAACACCACTTGCGAAATTGGAACTGACTTCATCAATAACAGCACAAAAAAAGCTACAGAAAGATAGCAATGCTGCGTAAACAGGAGTCAGAAATTTATCAAATGTGTTAAGGTCTCTTCCACAGTGCTGTTGATGGCAGCTTCCAGACCAGGAGCGGCGCAACAGCAGCACCCACTTGCTGGGCTGTTCTAATAAGAGCAGATAAAGATCTAAAGCCCAGCCAATATTTCATGAGATGGCTGTCTTATATCCTATTTTCTGCTGCTTCTTGACCACTAATTTGATTGCTGCTGTTTGATTACCATCATATGCCAATGAAGAATACAAGGAACATCCAACAGAACTGCTCAGGGACCCAAAGAGAACTGCTGCAGTTTAAAAAACACCAGCTTTTTTTTTTTTTTTCTTTTTTCCTTTTTTTTTTAAAAAAAAAAAAAAAACAACAAAAACAACAAACTGCACCCTTTAGGTACATGTAAGGCCATTAATTAAACATACTCTGTCTGAAAGCAAGAAAGGCATGTTATAAATATCCCAGTATCAAATATTAAAAAACCCCGAAACCCAGAGCCCATGAAAAGCGTTATCCAGTTACAGCTAGTTTACATCTCGGATACACAGAGAAGAAACCCACCACTTTATTTCTTGAAGACTTTATGTTTTATGTCTGCCCCTCTCCTGACAACTCCTATTGTCTGGCCCCTGAGTAGCCCTACTGAGAGCAGCTGTACACGCTAATTTGTGGTTCACTGAGATGTCAATTGAGTCTTAAAATGAGAAAACAACAGCTGCAAAACAATACTTGGCTTTGGCACAAATATTTTCTAAGGTGTTCCAAAGTTTAAGATGTTTTATTAGATAAACATAAATACAAACCTTAACCCTAGATCAAATAATAAAATAATCAGAGCTTCAGTCATTTTATGTCGGTGTTTCTCATTCTGCAGAAGCATTTCAAGTGTTGAAGGATTTAACAACTTTACCTTGAAAAGGGAGGACTTCTTTCATTTGACGAAGAACAAGTTTCCGAATGCACTTCTTGGCTTTCATTTGCTTTGGAACTATTATCGCCACTATCCCAACCTGTTAAGTAAAACGATGAAATATAAATTTCCAAATAAAAATGGCTGGCCCTTACAACAGCATGCACTCACTAGCAACAACACACTTATTTTCAAATAAGATGCACGTAATGGCCACACTTTTGGTTTGACGACAAAATCTAGAGAAGAGCACGCACCATGCAGTTATGGTATCTGCCTCAAGGTTGTTTGCTGATGATGAAGTGGAAATTAGTTAAAAACACAGAAAACAAGACTCCCTTGCTATCAATTAAGTTATCTGATGACGATTTCTTGTGAGTAGTGAAATTTTGGCACATTTTCTCTCATTTTAGAACAAAGAGTGAACACAGAGGTTCTCTTAAGAGCTGTATTGCATTATGGCAACTAAGCAAAACTTAAAGGATTTCCAGGGTCTTTTTACTCTTTTTTTATCCCTGAGTTCTCATTTACTTTAGTTAATCAGGAAGCAAGGTTATTTTTATTCTCTTTCCCCTTAAATGTAGATTATTTTGGATAGTAACAGTTCTCAGTATGATTTGATAGATTAGGACCAACTACTCTCTCGAAATAAAGCTGCATCTGGGAGACAAAATCTTGGGATTTTTATGACTTAAACAGCCAAGCACCCAACTATTTAAAAAAAAAAATCTTTTATCCACACTTTCCTTTCTTTCCTTTCCCCCCACTCTGTGTATCTCATTTCCATTCTGTAGAGTTTGATCTAAAAGAGGTAAATGCATTAATTCACTGGAATTGTACAACTGTTCATCTTTGTACTCATTTCCAAAGAAGATGATGCTCAAGTACAAATCCCACTTTAAAAGGCTACTTTGCAGATATATATGCAGTACTGAAGTTATAAACAAGCCCTGATTGTTACCAGCTTCATTTGAAGCTAGGACAATTTAGTATTTTTTTGTGTCTTGGACAGTCTATTTTCAACCTAGCTGTGCAGGTGAACAGTCCGCTCCAGCAGATCACACCACTCTGCCCTTGGATTTCAGCAGCAGAAATCCTGCTCGGTCTCAGGCACTTCCAGCCACAAGGTGCAAGATGTCTGACCGGCACAGAAGATGGCAGGGCTCAGGCACAGGAGCCACCCCGGCAGCAACGTGCTGCTTCGCAGAACAAAGTCTGACTGCTTTACAGAGAACACATGAAGGAAAAAAGAAAAATCAAGAATGGAGGGAAAAAAAGAAAGGGGGGGGCGGGGAAGGGGACTTCCTCACCTCCCTTTCCCATGTTGTACATGTGGAGAGGAGCAGAGACCTGTGGTGATCACGGAGGATGCCCTGGATGTGAGGCTGACAGCAGCTCGTAGCTGCAGTTAAGCGATGTGGGCATGCACTGAGAAACCACTGACCACATGAATATGCACGCTACTTTGTACATTACTTCAGCAAAGCAAAAAAAAGCTAATTCAATCTAATCAAGTCAGAACTCCCAGAAACTGCTTTTCACTCCAGCAGTAAAGCACCTAACATAGGTGCATTTTTCAGGGCTCCTTATGCATGGATTCAAACTACCACACAGAATGCAGCCGAGATTATGTGCTTGCTTCTTGCCTGGGGATAGAGCAGGCTTTGCTTCAGGAGAGCATCCCTCTGCCTCCAGAAAGCCTTGCACAAAGCAAGCTGTGCCCGGCTAATAGCCCAAAGACTCTGCAAACGTTCAAAGCACAGTTATGGGTGCCCTCAGACATGACTGTGACGTGTACATGGCTTGCTCCTTGTGTAAAGAACGTGAAGCAAACTGCTTCCGCACACATCATCAGCTCTAACCACCTTTCCCATTTCAGCCCTGCACGCGCAGAGGGACACATTCACCTTGTTACAGTCTGTTAATGGACTGAAAGCTTTTCCTCCTTCCCAGCCACAACAGGTAGAGAGTTTCCAGAGTGGATGGTAGCCTCAGAGGGTGTTAGCACGCTGGTTAAACAGCTGCATCCCATGTGTGGCCTCTCAAAGCCTTCCCTCTGTCTGAGCCTGGGAACCCCAGCCTGAGCAAGGACCCAATACCTAGCTTGCTGTCGATGCGGTCCCCTGCAGCAGGAACACATCTGCAAACTCAGGGGAGTGCTTCTACCTGTGCACAAGTAACTTTCTCTGTTGCTGTTGAATGCTCTTCCCGCCCCTCAGGGCAGCGACATGGAGCCTGTCCTTGACCCAGGTGCACCTGCCACACCTTTCCAGTTGGCACTTCCAAGTCCAGGGCTTTGCCAGCTCTACCAAATCTCAAGCTGGGCCACTGTTGTCATGCAGCTCTCCTTACTGCTTCTGCACGCACACCAGCCTCAAAAGACCATTCCCCCTAGGCTTTCCACGCCTGCACTGGCTCCCCTTCCTTCACAACTTCAAACAGTAACACAAACTACTTGTTCTTCACCTTTAAGACCCTTCAGAGCCCAGCTTTGCCCTACCTGTCAATTATAATACAATGCTGGGCTATCAGTCCCCACTTCTGCCTTAGTTACACCACACTGCCTTGCCAATTAGCCCAGTTGTTCCCCTTGAGCATCTTTGTGCTGACTTACGTCCTACACACCCTACAGAAATGGGAGATCTGTCTAGGAACTCACAAGCCCACCAGCTTGCCTCCCTGGAAAACCTGTCGTGGTGATTCATCTGGGTTGTGGCACCCACGAAGCGTCTGACAGTGCGCACGCAATCAGTGTGCAGCGACTGCTGCTTTGTGTGCTGAGCAATCACCCGGCTTTTACCTCCTCTTACCCCACTCATCCGCTTAATCCCCATGCCTTCAACAACACATCCACATTGTAAGTCTGAGGAAAGGAAGAGTCTCAGTTACGGATGTGCCACACTGACAATAAAACCAACCCAACCTGGACACACAGCAATACTTGCTTCGCTTTTGTGAGCAAGCACAAGCGACTGGTGCAACGTATGGGGCAGAGAAGACACAAGAAACAGACTGCTAGGAGAAAAAGCCCTTAAGCACTTTTCCTCACTCCCAATAGAAGTGCATCATACCATAAAACCTTCATAAAACTGGTTGTCACATTTGAAGTTAAATGCAACTTAGTTCAAAAAGACACGTTCATTCCGGGAGGGTGCATGTGTTTCTGTTGTTTGTTTTGCCAGAAGCATCTACCTTGCCCTGCTGTAGCAGCCAAGTGCACTCTCCCTGTCGCAGGCTGGGCACAGCCAGAGGCATGCTGTGCTGAAACACAAATACACATTTTTCTCACAGCATGTAGCAGAACACGATAGCCCTGGCCAGAAAGATGCACTAAGTGGAGAAGATGCGAAAAAGAAAAAAAGATCAGTTTAGATCACACCAGCAGTGTGCAGACTGACACCCTTGGATAAAAGAATGGCCAGTGCCATAGAAATCCTTCTGCAGGGAGCAGCAGCACTGGGAAGCGGAGGTGAGAGGAAGGGCTGTGGGCTGCGACAACGCTGCTGGAGCGCGGCAGCTCCCGACGGCTGTCTTGCAACGCCTCCTGGGCCATACACAGGCTTGCTGAAAAGCACCTCTCCCTTCCCATCTGAACTTGGTAAATTCTTGCTACGCAAGTAAGATAAAAGACAGATGCCACCTGCTTGACATTCTCTTCCCAAGTGGTTTTTGGAAGGAGTGGCCTCACCACACCAGCAGCTCTCGTGCTCCAGAGACACCTGAGAAGCAACGCCAGGGGGAAGCTGTCTGGACGGGGTACTTTGAGCATTTACTCAGTCTGAGCAGCCAGCCCATACTGCACAGACACAACTGCACAAGCTTGATAAAACTCAGTCTTTAAACCCAAACTGGGATGCTAATAATGGGAAGTTCTTAATCCAACCGTTCGAGCAATACTGCAGTAGAATGGGAGCTCGTGCGTCCGACGACACAGCTCTCCTCGCGCCTTTTTCCTTATGCATTGTTCCTTCCACTCAGAACTAGCAAAGGGTCTGCGATACCACTATTCACTAAAAACACTCCATACTTTTCAACACTGAATTAATTGTGCAGTTGTCATGGGTCAAAGCAGCTTTCATGTCAGCTTTTACAATTTTGTTCTGAACAAAATGGGTGTAGTTTTCTTCATTAGCCAACAATTCCAGGAAAAAAACACTGTCATTGCATAATGAACCATTATTATTTTGTTCTGCTGAACAGTTAAAGCGATCTTTGACCCAGAACATACTGTACCAGCACAGAACTGAAAAGAAGGTGTTTTCTCCATGCGTTCCCCCTATGGCTTAGGGGTGCAGCATCTATCGATTTATAGCCTAACATCTTGACGGCAAAAGAAGTGATGTAATTTTCTGCAAATGAAGAGATAAGACAGCTCTTGGCCTCATATTTACAACATTTATATCTTGCTAAGTATATTACTTCTCTCACAGAGGAAGAAGCCCACACTTTTTAAACAATAAAACCATCATTAAAGCCCTTCACTGCACCTAGAGTCACAGCACGGAAAAGTTGTCTGCAGACACCGAATCGTCTTTCTACAAACAATCTCCAAGTGCTTGACACTGCCTGTCTGGAAATGGGAAAGGTAACTCACAAGGTTGCTGTTTTTTAAAATCCAGACTGGGAATACAGAAATACCACTGTGTTCATGCATAGCCCATACAGTTTGTGAGCAAAACTGAAATCTTCAACCTAAGCGACAAACCACATCAGCAAGCCGTAGAAGTAGTATAGTAGGGTGCTGCTCTAGCAGGAGAGGAACAAGAGCACTTTGTATGCACTCAAAAGCTATAAGGAGCTATCATCCGTTATTTCCAATAAAAATCAATAATCCCATATGCAGACAGAGGTAGTTCGAGGGCAAAAGACAGCAGTGCTTTCGCCGACTCAACCCAAACACATATCTGCATCTTCCTCCCGCACGCAAGTGAGGGCCTACACCAAAAGGAACTTTGCTTTTTCTGTGTGCTTTTATCACCAATAAAGTAGTTAGCAGCTTGGGTATTTCAGCTGTCACTAGACTTCAAAGCCAATAATGCCTTGAAAGGAATATTATCAGGATCAGCTGAGCCTGCAAGCTGTGTAGTTTTACAGTTACCTTGGCAATAGCTATTGCATTTGCATTCAGAAGTCCTGGTAGGTCTGAGCTGCCATACTGCAAGGTCCCCTACCGAAAGAGAAATAGTTTCTGCCCAGAGAAACTTTAAACAAGCTCCTCCACCGTATTAAAACTAATTACTGCAATTGCTGATAATCTGTGAAAAGATGCACAGGATTAAAGGTGGGCTACCAGCTGGCATGCCACTGCCAGCACACCAACAGCCACTGCACACGCCTCTGCCTTGGGACCAGAGGTGCAAGTGCCAGACAGCCGTACACGGACTCTTCTATGCACCAGTCTCCCTTGCGATAAAGCAAAAAACTTGCAGAGAGAGAGGATAACGGCTACCTGCAAATCTGATAGGAGGATGTGGTCTTTGGAGAGCAAATAGATGGAAAAAAGCTCCAAATTAAAACCTGAGCAGAACACTGCAGTAACCAGGATCCAGGCGTAGGTCACATACCAACAAATATCTCCCCCCCCGCCCCTTTAAATTAAAAAAAAAAAAAAGAGATAAAATACTATTATTGTAATACAGCAATGCACGATGCCATCCTCTCAAGAGCGGACACTTGGATGACAAGCGGACTCAGTTAATCCCAGTGGAGCAAGCCATCCAGTGAGAGTACTTCTAGAAGCTGCTGCCTCTGTTTAAAGATTGAAGAAGAATTTTCACCCAGAATTCGTAACTATAAGACGACACTGAGGTCTTTCAGGAACTTAAATCAAGCAGCATAAAGTATCACCTACTGGAGTATGTAATCCAAACTAATTTAAGCAGAACGTACAATCTTACACCGTCCAAGGTAGCTCTGTCAGACCACAACAGCAGCAGCGATTAATCGTGTACAGATAAACTTTTTCATAGCAGCAGTTGAGAATGGGTTGATATCAAATGAAGTGAAAAGTTGGGTAGACTTATTAATGCCTTTATTAGTGCACTCCAAGTGGAACCTCGGGAACCTTTTAACTTCAAGCTCAAAGGAGCACCTCACCAGGAAGGATGCATGGGCGTGAGAAAAGTGTTGGCAGGATTATTGGCTCATTAAAGGTGACCTAAAAAGGAAAAACAGAATTGGATTTGTGCCCTTTCATGTTCCCTTATGATACATAAAGGAGGGCTAATTTTTTTCCTTCTTAAGAGGGTTTTTCCTCCTTATTTCTACATTAGAGATTTTACACCTGGAGAGTAGCTGGAATGTGACATTCAAGATGTTGTGAAAGTGAAGCCTGATGAGTGGAGAAGTAACACCATTTTTATTAAAATGCTTTATAGCTTTAACGTCTATTTAAATCAAAGACATAAATGAAGGGTAGAGAGAGAATGTGGTTTTGTTGAAGATTTAACAAACCTGCCCCTTCAATAAAATCAGCAGTTTCCCACTCATAAATGAGACTCTTAAACAGTCATCCAGCAAAACAAAAAATAATGGATTTTACCCTTTCTTTTTAATCTCACATTATTCACCTACCTCAGGAACAGCAAAAAAGCTGAACAATCTCTTTTACATGTCTTCTCACAGTAAAAAAAAACAGAGAATCCATGAAGAAAATGAGAACGACTCCACACATCCTCCTCTATCCTCACATAACCTGGTATAAAATGAGGTTGCTCTTTGAAGTCAATTATCATCACACGGCCTTCCACAAGCTTAGGACAAGGCCCTAGGAAAGAAACTATCTTTATGCGACTAGCTGCATTGCCCCTGTGCCCCCAGTTGACTTTGGGTTTGACAAGCTCACGTGTCCGGCCACGGATAGGAGCAGCTCAGCAGATGTTTCAGTCCAAGCCTCTGTTTAGAAGAGCTCCGGGTGAAGTCACGACATGAGCAGTTTCAAGTGCCAAGAGAGGCTGTCTCTAAGGGACATCCAACACCATGCCAGCTATCACTGTAAAGCCCTTTTCCCAAAAGCCACACAGCTATCTCCTCCTTACCCTACAAACATTAAAGAAAAAATACAAATACTTCTGCAATATTTACAGAGTATTAAAATAAATAAATTTTTTGGTTCTTTTTTCTATAACAGAAGTAGAAGAAAAATGAGCCAAAACTACAGAAGCGTTTGTAAAGTGCCACCACAGAAGACTGGAAGCACATCGACCTAGATCTCACAATGAAGTCCATCAGAACCCAAAAGGCCCAAGGTTTCCACTGTTTCAACCCAAAACTTAAAGCCCTTAAAGAATGCAGCAAGTACTGAAAAACCCCAAAACTTCTATCCCTTAAGCTTAGAACAAGTTGTACAGCAAAATAGTTGCATATAGAATAGACACTAAATATCAGTTAATCTAAAAACACAAAGCCAAACCCTCAAACAAGTAATTTGAACCCAAAAGGCAATGCACAGAGACACTGCCTCTGTTCTAGGCACTGAACAATTTCAGTGCTCCAGGGCCACAGCCTACAGCAAATAATGATGAGCAAAAAGGAAAAAAGCCACAGGCTGGAAGGGCGAGGAGCCAGAAGAGAACAAGAAGCCCAGAGGAGATCATGGGCTGAAGATGAATCGCATCTGAAAGGAGCAACTTTGCTTTCAAGTAAGATATGAAAAGCCTCACTCCTAGAGACAGTGTGACTGCCGGTTACTGGAAACACGCTGCAACAAAACAGCAAATAAAGCAGATTCAGAAAGAATGGATTTTAAACTGAAGTTACTGGTTTCAGTGTTTAGGTTAGGGAGAGTTTCTCAGTATTTTTACAAATAGGAAATAATAGTATGTGGATGCCCATTCATTAAGAAAGCTATGGGAGAAAAGGGATGTCCCTGGTGGCTTGGCTTTTGACCAACTGACATCTAACACAGCAACCAGCCGCACAGACCATCAGGGTCCCCCGCAAGAAAAACTGCAACAGAGCATTCCTTCACAGATTTGTATGCAAAATCATAGCTAAAAACAGTACCGTTAAGTCATAAAATTCAGAGCGGGGAGAAGCAAACCAAAAGCATTGGCAGCTACAGAAATCCAAACCCAAGAGCTGGTATTCTCCTTAAAAAAAAGTATCAGTGATACTGGCATTAGTTGGAGGGAGTCACTATTCACAACATCGTTCTTGCTGGCACTCTCTGCTGTTTAGGGAATTTAAACCACAATCATAAAATTTGAATCCTCTTAAATTACAAACAAAATCGAGCCAATGCCAAGATTTGCAAAATTTTTTTCAAATGAGAAGTGTGTTTGGTTTCATGAAAAATATTTAAGTGGCTTTTAATTCCTCTGAAAAATCAATGCAATTCATGTTTTAAAATATATCACCACCTGTGACTGAAGGACATTTTAGAAGCAGGAAAATAGACAGCATTCTACTCTCTAGAATAAAAAAAACCAAAATCTAAGTTTTATTGGACTAACATAGGAATATTATTGCTGCAGTATAATTCAGGAATATAAGAAGTGCATTTTTATATTTCAGCTGCAAATTAGGCTCAAAAAGCATCAGAAGAAAACCTCTATAGAGAAATGAATTGCTCTCCAAAAGACAGGCTATTTTGAAGCCGTAAAAGAGCAGAAAAGCAACAGCAAGCGTTGCATAAGCAGATGCCCTCGCACCTTTCTGTCAGAGTACACACCTGCATAAATAAATATTTAGTCAAACATCAAAATTTATAAGGAAGCAGCCCACCGCTTTACAAAATCAGGCAAAAGCAAATCGAGACTCATTGCAGAGAGTCCTGCCCTGAATACTAATGCGTCACTGATACCCCAGGACCGAAAAGCAATGACATCTCAGGATCCTAAGCAAGCCTCATACATCTGCTGCGGGAGGATCTGGACACGTCTTGATAAAACCTTATTGCTAAAAATTTTGTGTTATCAGGCAGCTTTTGTAACAGACGCAAAGGCACGGCGTCCCGGCTACAGGGTTGTTCCCTGCGCTTATTCTAATGATATACATTCAATTACTCGAGAAAAGAAAAGAATCAAATCAGAAACATCTGTAGTTTGCCATATAATTACTGGATCTTCCCCATGGAGACTGACCTTTGTAACACTGATACCGGGACCTGAAAGGCTAAATGACAGGATATTCACATGGTTTAAATGTATAACATGATTACAAGGAATTAAATAGGCGCTGTTATTTTCCATCTTGGTTTATGTTAACATAAGCGTGGACTTTATGATCTTACGTTTAATCTTTGTGCCTAGTATGTAGTAGCTGAATTTACTCACTATTAGTGGACCCAGACCACTAACATGCCATGTTTTGATTATATAATAAAGTTGAATACTGGATTTGAGGTTAATATGCAGCCATTACTTTTACCTGTAATAGGAATCTTTTCGACCGGGCTTTCTTCCTTGCTCTCATCTTCACACCAGCTTGCGACTTCTGGATGTGAACACACCATAATGAAACACATTTCAAAGTCACAGTGATCAGACTGGTTTGTTTGCTTTTAAGCCCTACTCCCTTTAATTTCTCACTTTTGTTATCTCTTGTTTATTGATCTAAACTATCTATTACCGTCCTTAAAAGAGGCGCCTACTGTGAACTTTCCTTGTATGCGAGGCTACCCTGCCTCACTGTAGCTTCCACAGAAAAGGACAAGCTAACCAAATGTCTTAAATAATTTAAGACCCAATGGGAGTTAGGAAACAAACAACCCACAGTAACTCTGCGATCTCGTCCGGCAGCCCGACAGCAGCAGTGTATATCATACCGACTGCAGAAAATTAGTTTAAATCAAAGTCTCTGTCTCCTCCGTGGATAAGAGTCACGTGAATTTAGGAAGCCTAAAGCAGTTTGTTTACATTTGCTGTGTAAAGAGCATTGCAACTTAATTGCCTGTCTCTTCCGGACTTTGATGTAAGGGATGCTCTGAGAGCAAACCGAGCAAGTTGCCGTCGCCAGTTATTACGCTGGACTAATATATTACTTCCTTATCTAAAGAAATTAACTGGGTTTTCACAAATGCGTTTACCTTCTAAGCTCTGAAATGGCACTGCACACCTTTCTCAGCATGAACCCTTTTATTTTTGAAAATTTTTTCTGCGGTCTGGCTTTATAAGAAAAGGCAACAAATACATCCCACAATTTCTAAATGGCAGACATTTCTTAAATACACACACACCTATAGATCCCTTTTTCAGAAGTGCCCAGAGGCTTGTTTATCTACTCCTGCAGGAAAAAAATGGTCACTCATTGTAAGAAGTAACAAGAATGACAAACAATACTGAGATATTTAGGAAGAACCCCAAAGCTCATTACAAAAATGTACATTAATGTGCCAGTCGCTACAATACAGTCCCCTGCCCATTTGGATAGAAAATACATATATACAGAGGAGGACAGTAACGGAGTGCACAGCTGGACCTTTTAACACTTGTTACCTTGTTCTCCCGTGCCAGCGAGCTGGGGAGTGTGTTTGGCCTGCTTTAGTTCGCCGCCGTCATTTGGGATCGATGGCAAGCTGCAAGATGATTCATTACTCTGAACAGATGACCTATCCCCACACTCTTCTGGAATGACCTCTCTCAACACCGGTACAGTCTGCCACATTGAAAAAAAAAAAAAATAGCCACAGCCCTATTATCCTCCATCTCCAGTGTTTTCCAACATACATTTAGGCTAATCTATACTCCACGGTGTAATCTGTTTCCAGGGTGTTTTTGTTAGACGTTGAATTACCTCCAAGTTACATTGGTGCTAGCTCAGGAATTGCATTCTGCCTTGAAGTAATACAAACTTTGAATTATTCTTTTAATGACTAGGTTTTCTGGCAATTCTCAGTATTCCCTGCCTCATGGATTCAGGGTAAGCAAAACAGAAGGGTTTATTCAAATATGCTGCAACAGCAACAGACTGAAATCTCTCCATTTCAGGCACACGACAACAAGGCAGGTTAACCCACAGCGTTAGCAACAGCTGCAGCTTAAAACACCACTGAGACCAGGGAACCTAAAGTCAGAGAACCCAATGCGCAGCTCGCCCAAGCTAGCCTCAGCTGGGTGCAATTCTGATTTTAATCCGTGTTGTTCCTTCATGTTTGTACAGTTTGTTCTATCCTGCCTGTGCCTGCAGCCCTCTGCAGCAGCACTGTTCAGACCTCCGTAGCTGAACATATTTTTGACACAAAAAATTAAGCTGAAAGTCAGTACCTTTATAGGGAGTTGAACATACAGTAAATACAGCTGAGTTAAAAGCAGGCTTAAAATAAAGCAAGCACATCTTAGGTTATCATCTGGCTGTGTTAAAAAGTACTCTGTGTAACTTTATCCAGCTCCTCCTGAGAGCGGGAGAAATCACCCTTCCTGGAGTTTATTTCACAAAGGGCAGCAAAGGCTTTTTGGGCATCCTTGCTATCTTTTCTTTACTTTTAGGGTGCTCCTCCTGGTTTTATTTTAGAACACAAAGTATGGACCTGAGACTTTAAAATCACTAGATTTTCTGCTCTAATTACCTGATTGTTTAATAAAACAACAAGCCTTCAGCGATGAGGACCAACATCTCAAAGAACTCCAGGCTTTGTAACTTCTTTTACATGTACTGACCTGAGAGTATGGGACAGCTTCAAGCCAAAACATTCTGGACTCCTGAGAACATTTTATTCTCCCGCATCTGCCCCCTCCTTATTAATCCATATTTATTCAGTAGCCCAGAAAAGGCAACTTTTCAGTCTTAAGCAGAGCTTGCTGAATTTTTTTTTCTTTCTATTAAACTCACATATGGGAAGTCTCCATACAAAACTGACATGAGCAAGCTGCTACTTCATCCAAAAAATGAGGATTTTCAGTCTCATGTTCTTAATGTAAAGAATGCCTTAAATTACAGGCAGGATTAGGAAATCTTTACTATCGAAATGAATTAATTCCCATGTAGCAGTTTATCTCAGTGTGGATTTCTCACACCAGAAGTACTTCGTTTACCTATTTGCAGTATCATTTAACATCCAAACAGGCACGAACCACCATCAACAAATACAAGCAATCAATGTAAACTCTAACACCATCATTGATCCAGGCAGAAAGAAGGTTCCCACGAGGAGAACCAAAGCTCGGTGCTCAGAGTCACAGGGACCAAGGCGACTCCGGGATGGCTGACATCTCCATCAGGGTGTGAACACATCTAACATGCTGCATGAGCCACATGGGTCCTAGTCTTACAGGAGTGTAACGAGGCTGAAAAGGGAACCAGATCCCACAGCTTCCACAGCCAAGGGACCAGCGCACCAGCAGAACAGGTGTTCCTACCACACCAGCTCCCTATGGCTGTCCCACGTCCACAGGAACAATACCCAGTTTTCTTAACAGGCGTAACGGGAGAGATCCGCGAGAGAAGAGAAAGACAGGTACTAAGACTAGAAGAATAGAAGACAGACATAATTTAGTGATAAGAGATGATGAGAAGACAGGCAGGTGGACAGACAGACTCTGTGGAATGAGTGAGATGCTGAAGGCACTGAAGGTAGACCTGCTGCTGGTCATCTCCAAACCTCCATGGATGACAAGTGCTGATGGGGATGGACCTGACAGGTCTATTTCTCTGGTTAGGAGCTCAAAGCTCCCTCTGGCACTCCCCACCCTGCTGCCTGCCTCTACAGTACCATCATCCAGTAGGGTTCCTGACAGATTTTTAAGCCCTCAGAGAAAGCAGTCATCAATGCGGGCGAAACATTCAAACTTTGGAGTCGTAAATATTTAAGATCCTTAGGTGCAGATCGCTTATGAGTTCACTATGACATTACATACATTTTTATGATAAAGCAACTGTTCCTGTACACACACATTATGTAATTTATTTTGATCCTGTTCTGTGCATCCTGCTTGGAAATAAGTCGCTTCAAAGTAGGGGATGCATCCTGGCATTATGTTTAATTGACTGAATCCACTTAAGAGGCAGTATAAATGTTGAATGCACATGTGTGGGCCACTAACATGTAGCAACAAACAGATAATTACTGCATATATTCATCCATAAAGCTGGTGTTACTGAGCTTTGACTTTGTACAAGTTTTTACATACAATTATAAATTTATGTATGGTATTTGTTTATCTGTCACCAGCGCAATGATACACTCCTTGCTCATCTCTTATTTTCCAGAATGTTTTAAGGACAGAATACAAATTACTTACCCACACACAGAAAGAGAATTTACCCCGGCTATTACTGAAAGCGTACAACTGACTAAAATATTATATCTTCATTACTTGTTTCAAATGCTATTAAAACTAAAATATAGCAAAGAAGTTCAAACTGCTTTTTAAATTCTCATTAAAAATCAGTGGAAAAATATTTTTTGCAAATGTTTTTTGGAGCAGAGCATATCGCCAACTAGTTACTGGTGGGCTGCCTGGCAGACCTCCCTGTACCCACCACAGAGGTGGTGCAGAAGGAGCTGGGACACCACCCTGGTGCCAGAATCCCAGCTCTCCTGGTATGGCTGCAGCTGGAGGCAGCAGGGATCGGAGTCCTGCCCTCCCTGCACGGTTTGCAGCAAAAGAGGTCGGGACATTTGTGAGTCTATCAAATGCCAACTTTTTTTTTGTTTTGTTTTAAAAGAGTTAAGTTTATAACCTTTTGTGTTAATGTTTAAAAAAAGGAACATACTGCTATTTGTAAAATGCTCTGCGTGTTCAGAGTACCAAACATAACTCTGTTTAAGTAAATACATACATCATTCATGATAAAAAGCTACTAAGCCACAGAGAAAGAGAGATGATATAAGCCTTGTGATAAATTTGCACCACAGCAAATGCGTGAGCTTGTTTAAATAAATAACTGGTTTGAAAGGTGGAAAACAGACACCCTCCTGGAGACCTTAACAAGACTGTTTTCTTCGTGGGACGAAGTGCTGTTCATGTTTTCCCCGAGACAACTAAAGAACTTGTATTCTCTCCTTACCCACCTCCTAACCATCTCCAAAGCTGATTAACAAACACAGACTGTGTGTCATTCCCCTTAAAGCCCACACACCGGATCACATCAGCGGCACAGGGCCCGTCTCACCTTAATGGTGCAAGCTAGTCTCTAGGTGTCATTGATGGAGATATTCTTAAAGTGCTGACCTGGCCATCCTGCGCCTTCTTGCTGGAAGCCAGTAGCCTTTCAAACATCTCCGCCACTTCTTCCGTGAGCTGAACCTGGTGCTTCTTCAAGAACAAGGCGTGGCTGCTCAAGCAAGTCCGCAGCATGTCCATGTCCCACTGCTGGTCTGGCCTGAGAAACAAACCCAAACACTGTTAGTAGGACACCCCACACACGAGCCTTGCACAGACGCCGCACTACTCATTCATCTGGACAAGAGGGTTAGCATGCAGTGGGAAAAGCCATCACACGTTTTGGCCTTAATTCACATTTTTTCTTTCAAAAGTGTTCAAAGTAGAAAATGTAAGAAGTCACTCATGACTTCTGCAAAGGTGAGGAGGATGGCAGGGGGCAATCATCATTGTCTGTCCCCTGGGTCTGTCCTGAGACTCAGGGTCAGGAAACATCAAACCTTTTCTGCAGCCCCTAGTCTCAGCCTTGGGCAGACCTCACTTAGTCCATCTGGCACTCTGCTGGGCACCCCCTTCCCCAAGATTGTCTTTTTTATCCCTTCCCCCTCAGAATTATTTTTATTATTTTTGAGCAAAATGCCTTTTAACACAAAAAAATATAAAATACTGCAGTCTTGTTTGCCAAAGATGTTTGTTTTTCCAGTTGCTCCAATGAAGTTTCACAAACAGAGGAGTGAATTCCAATTAACTCCACAAGTGTTTGTCCCTAAGAAACCATTCAGGAAAGACAACAACGTATTAGCGCTTGCAGGCATATCAGCCTCGGAAGGAGGACTAGATATAGTTAAATAGACCATTCTTCAGCGTTCACAAGTGCCCCGATCCTGCTAACACTTGAGCATTGCTGAGCCTGTAACAGGGAGGAAGGTCTGAACAGAAGCTAAGTAAGAAAGGAGATTGTTTTCATTTCTGCATTAAAGACACAAAAAAAAAAAAAAAAAAAAAAAA
>Ga0065711_1006391_pt1 | contig 29771 bp, 17 predicted proteins | sample Hoacrofraction12_FD_59098 | JGI IMG/M metagenome (GOLD analysis project Ga0065711, IMG submission 59098) | Hoatzin crop microbial communities from Cojedes, Venezuela - Epithelial fraction 12 v2 (version 2) | ecosystem: Host-associated > Birds > Digestive system > Esophagus > Crop | place... | reverse complement strand
AGCCAGTTCTCAATCCACTTCACCGACCACTCATCCAGCCCATACTTCCTGAGCTTCCCTAGGAGGATATTATGGGAGACTGTGTCGAAAGCCTTGCTGAAGTCTAGGTAACATCTACTCTTACGCATTGTCTTTAGACATCTTTAGACTGGAGGAGCATACAGTGCCCTACAGAGGAAGAAGATGATAACTAAATTACAGATGAACAGGTGAGTACTTGCATCACACATGGCAGCACTGTATGAAACTCTTCAGTTGTGGGATGGCATTTCTAGCTGAGTGAAACTCACTATAGAAATTTCACTAGTATATTACTACTGCCTTGCTTCACTACCTCTGCTTTCTTACTATGACTGTGTCACTCAAATAAACCAAGAATTTATGGGTTCCAACACTGGCTGAGTACCTGTGTGATTTAAGTAGTGATAAAGGAAGCATATAGGATAATGTCAAAGAAAATGAGCTATTATCAAAAATAGCGTTTATAACAAGGGCAAGGTTCTCAGAGGTGCTACAGCAGACAGTGAGAGACACATGAGCAGGACTTTGGCCTGAACAGTCTAGTACCATAACCAAGCCATCTTGCCTTGTTCTCTGAAAATCACCTCAAAATTACAGCACTTGCATATTTTGCTACACGTTACCGACTCAGGACATGAAGTGAATTCCTTTGTGTACAAATTCCATCATATTACAGTTCCCATGAAATATTTATTTTTGGATCTGGTAGCACTGGCACATGTCCATAGTTCTCTGATTACTGACTTGCCCTGAATTTTGGGTCTCATGCCAAGAAAATTGCATTTTCTGTCAGTAAATGACACAGCTCCACTGCTGATTGATTTTCATAGGCAGAGAGTATGTGCTGTGTGTAAGAGTGAAGATGGGTGCATCAAAAATATTGTTCCTAAAAGATCAAAAGTAGATAGATCAAGAAATCTGGACTGCATGATACTTCTGGCTAACTTTGCTGAGCAATGCAACACCTAACAAAACTAAATTACCCTGATTCCCCTAGATAAATTTTAGTCCTATAGCACATTGAATAAACTATTGATTTTTCAAAGAAAATCCTTCTTCTTTCTCATTCCAAATTTCATCAAGTCAATCTAACAAAAATCCTTTTCTTTGTTTCTCACCACAATAGGATGAATATGGACAAATGTCTGAAAGCTAACCTGTCACTGAGGCCAGGCTATTAGACGGCATAGGCCCTAGCAAGCCAATGCGTTTCAGATTTCATTTCAGATCAAGCCACACACTGCAAGTGAAGGTCACCCTGCCGACATCAAGGATAGAAATATAGTCTGTTTGAAGACCATGTTAATGTAGAAGCTGCACTAACGTTACTGGGGATGGAATATTTAAACGCAGACACTGTTCACTTTTCTCACATTTGAAAAGGAACAATAGCAATGTGTTTCAGAGCAACTTACTGAAAAGAACTGGAAAAGCAGTCCCCAGGAGACAAATTATTGTATAATTATGGGGGCTGATTTTCATGTCAAGCCACTGGTTTAAACTTTCTGTAACTAACTCTAGATTGCAGGAGGTCAGCTGGTTTAGGATCAAGTCCAATTTCTTAGTAATGTCTAAGCGTCTAGAGAAACTTTCTACTAATGAGACATCCAAACTGTTCTATGACTCTATGATTCCATTCCAGTTCCTGTGATTCACACCGTTGGCTGAAAATAGAAGATGGGAGCTGGAAGTAAAAATTCTTACCTACATTATCAGAAGCTACTGAAGATGTCTGCCCTTTACTATGAGGTAAATGTTACACAGCATTTGTATAAACAAAACTATTACACCGTATTTGGTGAAAAAAAGATCATTTTGGAGGCTTTTAATAATGTTTTTAAAAGGAATTCTATCTGAACTGTAGATTTTCCTAAAACATAAGACCTGTGAATGCAGACGTAATGATATCAGGTCCTAAGATATGTACCAGTGACTTGCTTCAGCAGAGCTCATATATGCACTACACTACCGTAACCGAAAGCCTCTTTTTCTTGCTTGCTATACTGAATACCAGCTCTAACTTCTTTACAAGTATACTTATAATGTGTTTCATACACAATTTCTTATTTTCAGTCAGAAAAAAATCTCTATATTTGACCCAATTTACATACTTAAGCTGTAAGCTTTTTCAAGTAAGGCTATCTTTTAGTGGGTTTGCACATGGATTTCTGGGCATTCCAGTAATAAAAGTAAATCATAGTATTCAGAAAGGAAAAATCTTGATAAAAAGAAAGCAAGCTTTGGGATTAAATAGATTGAAAATGTCTCTTGACTTACTGCATCACAGTAAGTGAGGTTTGCCAAAGTGAATACCTATGTTAGAAATACTGAGCTTAAGATAAAATATTAAAAAATGTTTTGTGATCAAATCTGCAATGGACTGAAGTTTCACGAAAAATTTAACTGGGGACCCTTAAAAATTCTTTATTGAAGTGAAAAGCATGTACAACAATACCCAACTACAAAGTGGAGTACTATAATCCTGTAACAGAAAGAAAAAGAGAATGTGTGTGTAAACAGTCACAGAATATCTGGTTCTGGAGGAAGTCTCCATGGCTGGTTAGAAGAGCTCTGTCTCTGATTAGTCTATTTGATACCTGATTAATACCCTTACACTGTACTAGAGTGTGAAGTGTTAACAGATGCTTTTCAAGCTATCAGCCAATATCATCATCATCTTTCACCGAGAACAATTAGGGAACCGAAAATGAACTCCAATTTGCCAACCGGCTCTATCATAAACCTAAAATTGTCACCTATGTGCACTTTGAGCACCTTTAGTTCACTCCTACTATCCAATTTGCCCTATCACACTTTTTTTTTTTTGCTTCACGGAGATTTCATGCAGTTTTGCTTCACTTTCACCCACCACTAAAGTAACTCATGCACATGTCTCAGGAAGGTGCTTTGCTATATAAAGCTGCAGAAAGAATTAGTACATCCACATGAAAGCACAATCAGTCTGCAGATCAGTTATTACTTCAACAGCAACAGCTGACGTTTATTATTGTTGAGGTGTCAACACTGCTTCGAAAAGGTTTTCGTCCGCAGTTCTCAGCCAAGTTGAAGGAAACTGTAGCATTCAACACCTTTGAAAGTCAGGCTCCTGATGCAAAAGTATGTTTTCAATGGGAAGAAGTTACTTCTTTTCTAAAGTCCCATAGTGATCTTCTGCACAATTTGGCATCTTAATATTTTTACACTTTGGTCTGATTTATTTATATTTCACAGTTGCAAATACTTTTTATTTTAACATATGTGATTGCTTTCTACAAATTTTGAAGACTTGTTTCATAACAGAGTCCTATCTGTTTGCATTAAGCTACAGAGTAGCTGGCCTATTTCTACAGGCTATCATCACATATTCATCAGAAATGGATGCACTTGCAAAAGCAATTGGAAATCCATGGAAGAACATATCTTTATCCTACCATCCAACATGGTATACATGCCACGGAAGGCAAAGGTAATTGGGAACAAAGGGAACTACAACCTCTTTAAATTCCCACCCATTAATCCCACTCCCAGGCATTACCCAGCATTTGAGAAACCAACACCAATAAACACAACGTGTCTGGTATGGTATTTCATACAGCAGGCTCACAGGATACTCCCAGTGTCAATGTCATCGGTATTTTTAAGAGGGACTGCTAAAAGGACGTAATAATTACAGACACACATTCCAAAAGTTCACATAAAAGAAAGGTAAATTACACCCACAAAGATGCTGAAAGCAGTATTCTTAAGCCTAACATGCAGCTTTTGGGCCAAATTCAATCTGCTCAGTGCTTCTAGCCAGTCTCATTCCCGTGATAGAGGAGATGGGGAATAGCTGAACTGTAAGTAAATGCACCCAGGTAGCCAAACGCCTCCTCCTGCCTGCACAGGCTGTCGTATTTAGGGCATCCATAGCTGTTGCTATAAATAGCGAAGAGACCAGAGGGTGGCAGGAGCAAGGCCCACAAACCCTCAGCCAGCCCAGACAACTGCCAACACTGGCTCTTCCTTTCCAAGGTTCTGAAGCGAGTGAAAAATACTTGAGTACTACACACCGGCTTTCAAAGTTGTCCCCTGTCACTACTGAAACTAAGAGGTGAAAAGACCATGAAACAATGGAGATTTCACAAGGATCATTTTGATGAGTACGCTTTATTAGCTACAGTATGGCTGCATGTACTGGGTCTGGCTGGGATGGAGTTAATTTTCTTCATAGCAGCTTGGATGGTACTATGTTTTAGATTTACAACCAAAACAACGCTGCTAATGCTAACATTTTAGCTATTGCTGAACAGTGTCTGCACAGCATCCAAACTTTCTCTGTTTCTCACGCTGCTGCCCCTCCCCATCCCCGCTGAACAGATTGGGGGTGCGCAAGAAGTTGGGAGGGGACCCAGCCGGGCAGATGACCCAAACTAACCAAAGAGATGTTCCATGCATTACAACTCCTGCTCAGCAATAAAAAGGGAGAGGGTGGACTTTGGGGAGATTAGCCATCTTCTGCTGAGTAACCGGCTGGTATCAATCTACCCATGGGGGGTTGTGAATGACTACCCTTACATCACTTGTTTTGTTTCTCCTCCCACTTCTCTTTTACTTATTAAACATTTATTTAGCTCAATCCACAAGTTTCCCTTTTTTAATCTTCCTTTCCTCTTGCCCTGCCCCATTGGTGAAAGCGAGTGAGAGCAGCTGTGTGGGTCAGCGAGCAAGCAGGTACTGGGTTTAACCCACAACACTGTGCTTTGCCGTTATTCTATTGTATGCTCTTCAGACCTTCTTGTAGAGATATTGATTAATTTTTATTTACTGTTTCATCTTGTAATAAGATGCCTAGAAATGAGGAAGAGGTGTGTCTGGCACTTACACCTGGCATAGGTCGCAGTAGTTCTTTTTTTCAGTCAACAAGGAATCTGCCTTAGAATGGTCCCCCACATCTGACTGGTGGTTTCCCAGACACCTAGAGCTACTGTGTGACAAAGACTCTGAAACTGCTGTGGGGAAGGTCACAGCCAGAGGAAACCACAGTAGAAAAGAAGTGGAAAAAGATGCTATCCAGATTTTGTATGTACATGAGAAGCTCTTTTTAAAGGCCACCTAGATTTAGGTAACTTCTTTTCCTCTCTCTCTGTCTCCTTCTTTTTCTACTGGGCTTTAAAACTTCTTCAGAGCATAAGGAAAATAAATCTTTTAAATGGGAGAAGGATGTAAAGGAGTGGTCAACCAACGACTTCAATTTTAAACATGTTTCATTTCACACATCCATCTTCTTTCTGACCCTATTGATTTCAGTAAGTTAACCCAGCTCACCACATGTCTGGACTATTAATGAACTTCAAACTCTTTTGGAGGGAAAATGCCTTCTGGAGTTCTGTGCCTTTGTAATTCAATAAAGGGCAAATGTCCTGTACGTACACACTGTGAAAAACTGTTCATTCATATATTGGATGGACAGGATCTTGTTTTCATAAATCTATGCAAGCAAATGGACACCAGCAACACAGGAAGGACTGAATCATAAAGCTATTGTGGATTAGCATTGGTGTCCATCACACCGTTCTAGATCAGTGCAAACTACCAAAAACAGCAAAGTATGTTAAAGCAGGAGAAGGAGGAGGGGGATTTTGAAAGGGAGGTGAGACATTAAAGAAGATGTGGAAGTGAGGATGAAGTAACCGAAGATGCCCATTCAACCACAGTGGATCTGTGCTGATTTACAGCAGCTGGGGACCAGTCTGTCTCTGCTAAAAGTGGGCAAATTAATGGACTAAACTTCGCATGGCTCTTTCTTTGAATTCAACAATGAACTCACATCTATGATTCTTGTGCCTTTTTTTCCGATCCTGCTGAAGCTTCCAGGCATCCGGGCCATTAGCATGAATACTATGAGTAGCTCTGGATTCAGTGCCTCCTTCTGTGTTTACATTCCCAGTGTTATTTTATACTGATCCAACAGAGATGGCCTAATGCAGTCAGAACAGCATTTTTACTGCTACACTAGCAACAGTCTAAATCTTTTTCTAACTATAATGCCTGCATAATTTTTCCTCTGATATTTATTAAGCCCCTTGAGACATCATATAGGTTCAGCATACTCTCCTTTTGGACGTCAATGCTATTCTCATTCCTTTGTACGAACATTTTCTTTCTCCTCCTTCTACTGCATTTCTTCCAGAAGTCCTCCCTTTATTTCATTACTACTCCCCACCAGCATCTTTGCAAATCCATCAGCATCCAGAAGTTGACTGCAAATATAAAATGATGGATGGGAGATGAGAATTGATTTTTTCACCTTCCCATCAAAGAGGTCTTTCCATTATCTTTAGGCTAAATAGTAACCCAGTGTCTACCTATGCCACAAAACGAACTGACCTACTTCTAAGGCTGGTCTCCCTCTTGCTATGCACATACACCTGCCTCCCAAGGTGCTCAGAATGAATAAGCAAAAGCCTGTACTGTGGCCTGCTCCACTGTGTTCTGTGAAATGGGATATTGGACGTCGGCATATGGCTCCTAGGATACACTCTGCAGTATGGTAGCAGAAGTTGAATGCAGACAACCCGTTCTGTTGCTTTCCTATCAACCCACCTGCTCATTCAACAGAAAACAGGCGTTCCTCCCAGTTATCACACAGTGGTACGAATGTTGCTGCTGCTATTACAACTGCGACTGCTACTACTAGAATCAGAATTTCTTAATTCCTGTGCAAGCTTCCCCTCAGATGGGAGCACAGGATCCAAATTAATTTCCTCATATTTTTCATTGGAAAAAGACATATGGAGTCATCTCAAATACATATAGAAGGAGAAATTTCAAAGAGTCTCCCACTATCATTTCAACTCTATAATTAATAACGCTATATGCAGAATGGCCTTCCACACCTTTTTCTTGCACTCCTACATCCCAAATCAGAAAAAGAAAAAGAATATCCCCTGATAGAAAGTATCTGGATGTATTGCTATATCATCTCTCTTAATTTATATTACATTACTTATGTACAGAATGCCATACTTGAATAATGTAGCAGTAAGGCTCTCACAGAAAGCACTTGCACCAGCTTTAATGTGTGTCTATAAAGATAAGAATAATACATTTCCTAAGTCCAGCAGTTTTCAAACAATACATTTTCAAGTTACAGGAATGCTGGCCAATGGGAATTTAAAATTGAGGTGGAGTGGGACGACAACATTTCTTCTAAAATACTCATAAGCTACTGCCTTTTAAAGTGAAAACAATCAACCAATCTGACATATGAACAGACATTATGAATATTCAGGAAATTTAAGACGCTGATTCAACATTTTCTAAGAGTGTACAACTTTTGCACTGATCACATAAGCCATTATTTTTCTTTTTCTTCATAAGTACACTCTACTGTGGCGTTGGTGTGTTGCTGTAACATATGCATTGAATTGCAAGTATTGTAATTCATCCAGATGGCAGGAAGCTTTGGAATTGTTACTCCTATGGTACAGATGTTTAACAATCTCGCCATATGGCTCCAATAAGGCAGCCTTTTCAAAGATTACAAAAACTACGCTAGACATGCAGCCTTGTAAATCTGAGTGCAATCCTGAGGTATGAATGTTCATATTGCTACATTATAAAAGCATACCTCATTCTACGAAGCTGGCATGTCTACTGGAGTTACAGAATTTATGGAAAATTATTAAATATCCTGAAAAGAACTGGGTCCCAAATTTGCATAATTTCCCCAAGTCAGCTATTAAAAGAACATTCCTTGTTTCTTTTTGAAATTCGTTAAAGGTGTCAGACATAGGCTAGCTGAAAAGATGGGTAAATAACTACACTGCATGCAAGTATAATAATGTCCCTAACCCCTGGCCTGAGTGAACTACCAGTCTAGGTGACAAATTGAGATTCCACCAGTGAGACCAAAGATTTCTCTATAAAAAGCTTTGTCAAGGAGCCCTGCTGATGGTTGTGACAATTGCAATGTGGAAAGCTGAATATCAAGGAACAATCTGAGATCAATAATATCTTGGTCAAGAAGAAAACAGCCATGAAATGGTCAATCTATAACCCTACTGAATTTTGGCAGGTTTGAATGACAGATAAATGGCAGCAAATAAGATTGCTAAATCACTAGTCCTGTCATTATTACATCCTGTCACATTGCATAGATTTATACATTAGAAAAAGAGTGTAAGGTATGAGAGTGAAAATTAAAACTGTTAAAAGCTAAAATATCTCAATCTGTGAAGAAAAGGTGAATTTCCAACTTTGTGTTTCACGGTTGGGTTTTTCTACCAAAAAGTCAGACATAAGCAGATGCCGCTTGTAGTCCCATCTTCCTTTTCTCTGCTGCTTGGGTCTCTGACCTTTTGTTACCTAGAAGAAATGTCTCTTTCATATAAATTTGTAGTGCAAGAATAAGATTAAAATGGACAGTCTGAACAAAGCATTGGTTTCTCAGACAAAAATGTATCCATTTAGTACACAGAGGATCTTTCCACCTGACATATTCTTAAAGGGAATGTTCAATTACCATCTACTCAAAGGGCAAAAATCATGAAAGAGCCATGTAATATTCTTTTTTCTTTTTTTTTTTTTTTTAGCAGCAAAGTATTCAGAGATGCTTTATCTACCACAGATACTGATCTAGGCAATATAATTTTAAAATATTCTTATGAAAACCTTGAAGGGCAGTTGAACCCTGTGATTGTTTAAAAAATGATTTTCTGCAGTTTATGCATTTGCGCTGCCAAAAGCTTACTTTAGCATACAAAGTATAGTAAATCATAGTTGCTCTGATTTACTACCCAGACTATGCTGTCTGTTTCCAGTGACAGCTCAGTGAAAAGTTCTGTCATGTATAAGAACATTCAGAAAAGGAGAATCAGTTTTCAAAACTACCAGAACAGTAGCAACCCTTTCTGAGATGAAAAAAAAATGCAGATGTGCATTTGCAGCATTTTTCAGATGGTATTTTTTGAATACCATTACAACCCAAAAATATTCCCAGCCCTTTACAGGCACAAAGACAATTTCACACCCCAAACACTGTTTAGCCTATGTACTAATGGACTGTCCAGAAGTGGAGCTTATCAGTCAACAATTTAAATTATTTGACCTTGTGCCTGAATTCCACATTTTATGGGGCAGTAGAATATGAAGATCTCAAAAGGGCAAAGAAGACACCACAGAAAGTGTGGCAGAGCAAGAGGCTCTGGGTCAACCTGACCATTTAGAACTGAGGGAAGATTTTATTAGACCTAATCCATAACCATCTCACCTAATAATCCTGTCCCAACAGGAGGACAAAAATAAAAACATATGTCTGACATTCCTTTAAAAAATAGTAAATGAGAAGAAAAAAGATCAAAACAGTAGCTGAAAGCCTTCACTCCTGCTTTAAAATCCAAGAAACAGTCATTAATAGAGATTTCAACTCAGCCTTCTCTAGTCTAAACATGTCACTGTTAATTACAAAGCTATTTAACTTTTGTAAGAAATAAAGACTGCTATCAATGAAAGAAGAACCAATTAGCCTTTAATCTACACACTGTTTTCTAATCAAACGTTCTTTTGATCATCAGAGTCACTGTGGGATGTATGTAGTGGCTTCCATGACTGCTAATGGAATAGATTCTAAAGGGCTGGCTGAGTGGGGAGAACATTCTCTGCAGGGCTGGAGCTTCCCTCCCTTCGCGTCAGTGGGGCTTAGCAGAAGCTCGCTCATCTCTGAACCACGCCGCCCTATGACAGCACAGGCAAGTGGAACAATTTTGATGGTGCCTCCTGACCTCCCTCTTGCAGCAGCTGCCACTAAAGGAGCAGGCACTGAACACGTCTAGAGGAATGTGGGATAGGAGTACTAGACTACCTTGTTAGGAAATAGCAGAAAATAGCAGTTTAAAGAAAATAAAGAAATGGGAAAGGAAGGTAAGGAAAGAGACGAAAGCAGAGAGGTGACACCAGGAATGACAATGGAATTCACTGCTGACTGCAAAAAATGATGAATGGGAGAATTTGCTTGTTGGCACAGGAAAGTATTGTAGAAAAACAAAACAAAACACAACTAATGGTACCAGCGCTTGATGTGTTAGAAACAAAAGGGAGGACATGGGAAAAGGGTCAAGTTAGCTAGATATTGTTGTGCCTTCAAACTGTTGGTTTGCAGAGTCAGAGAGTTTCGATGGGGTTTGGCCTTTTTTTTTTTTCTATGTGGCTACTTGTGGTATCAAAACAATAAAAGACCAAGTGTTTAGAATCAGTCATGGTGGAGAACTTCTTACTTGACATCATCTCTCTCTCAGCTGCACTTGCTGCTCAGATCTTTCAGGAAGGAGAAGAGGTAGAAAAAGTCCCTGAGGCATGCACTTTGCATTTATGACCACACAGATAATGAAACGGAAGAACTGACTCTTGCACACGTAAACAACGGAGAGAATGTAAGTATCACCTGCACTGTGTCAAACACGAAACTCCTGGCCTGACCAGACACCTGCCGTCTGTTCTGCATCAGCAAAACTTTGGTGTATGGTTATGCTGTTCTTTCTCCATAATACAACAGCAAAATTTGCCTGGCAGCAGCAGAACTCTTGAGTATTAATACTAACAAAAAAACACTTTAAAATAAAGTGTCAGAAAGTCTGCAGAGATCCCCTGTTGTTGTAACAGTACCACAACAAAAAAAACCAAAAAATTTAAAAAAATCAATAGATTGCGGAGACAAAAGCGAAAACAAATATGTTTTGTGCCAGACAGGATTTTGAGCCACAAAATTCAGGTTGGTAATAAAAACATGCAGAATAACTGCTGAAATGATGCTGACACTTGAGAAATTTAAAGGTAAGTGCATACTTAACATAGGAAGGATTTTAGCAAATACAATAGCTTACATTAAATATTTTTTAGGACTTCAGTAACAGCACTCTGCACTTCAGAAGATCAAATTATTGCGCTCTCTGTAAAATAAGGCTCATTCTCATGCCTTATCTCAAAGGGCTGTTAATTTTTCACAGTCAACAGTCCCTTTAAGGTAACTGTTCAACATAAAGGTCATTTAAAATGAGATAAGGGTCCATTCATGTTTTCGAGGTGGTCATATATTACAATATAAGTACAATATAGGTACTCAGATAAAAACACCAACAGAATTAGACAGAAATAGCTTTAAAGCACTGTGTCACGTTATTTGAAGTTAGCTGGATAATTGTATCATTCTCACATTTAAATTGTTCTATGACATTCTAAACCTGTCAATAAAATTTGGATTCTGATGCTGATTAAAACCTCCCTGTGTTTTTCTTCTGTCATAATCCCATTCTGACAAGATGTAGACAAGAGATCCCCAGCTCCATTCTCCTTTTGAACAAAGTGTAGCAAATGCATTCTGTCTCAGAATACTTAGAAAGCTGCAATACTGAAAATATGTTAAGGTACAGGAAGTTTTTAATTACAAAGCGCGAAGATGTTGCTGAAAGATCAGTTTGCTTCTTGTCCCCCTCAGACTGACCTAGCCCACTCCAGAGCATTTTATTTACTCGTACAGTGCAATTAGGACAAAGTTCTTCTGACGTGCAAAGCTTTAAAAAGAGCAAAATTATTGACAGGAACCACGTGAAACACAATGAGTTTTTAACTATTCCTTTCTGGAGTAAGGACTTGCAATGTTAAGAGACAGAAACTTTACACTGCTACTCAAACTATCTATAACAGTTCATTCCTAAGAGTGTTCTCAGTTTCCCTAATTCTGTAACCTTAGAGCGTACTTGCATAAATTACTCCCCAGAGGATGGTCTGATTCAAGAAAGCACTCAGGAACTTGATTAACTTCCTCCCCAGTAATTTCAGCAAAATTTTTACTTAGGTGCTTGGAATGCGTATATCTGAAATGGCCTGAAATGTTCTGCATCTGCAATTCTGACTGAAAACAGTGGGACTTAAAGGTTCTAGTTCTAGGCAGCTCTGAAAATCAGCCTTTAATACTACTACTGCAATACATCTTTGTCTACAACTCCTCCAAAAATTACTCTCAGTTCTCACATCTGAATCAAAGCTCTGTACATACGTATGCAGTAGTTTCCACTTTCGTAATATCCAGGGCAGCACTGAGATCTTCGCCGATACATAGTTCTCAGTCCTCTTCGATATGCTGTTTTATAACTTATTCTAAATCACAAGACAGAAAGCCATTTGACAATATTGAAAATCAATGCCTAGTGTTGGAATTATATTTGTGTTAAATTATAGTAAGGATAGCATTCAATAATTACTTTAAAATGCATGAAAGATTTTCATATTAAAAGCCACAATAAAAAAAAATCAATTCTTGTTTTGAAACTTGAAATATAACTTGTTTTATAAACACAGTACTCATGACAGTCAATTACCACGGCCCTTCCTAGTACTGCTATCTTAAAACATTCCCCCAGTCTTAAAGCAAGGGCAAGGAGTTTCTTGAAGAATAAATGATTCATTTCTGCATATCAGCAAGGTCAGCTATCATCAATGGAATGAACAGAATCTTCCAGGGAGACCACTGTGACAGCATGCTATGCAAGAAAATACCACAACGGAAACTGCTCCAGATACACAAAATGTGAAGTTAACCTCAAGTGATCTCTTCCTACTTGCTAACCCTTCCAAGGCATTAATGCCTTGCAAAACGACATTATAGTCCCAGATCAGTATTTAAAGCATGTTTTCCCTGCCAGAATCTGTAGTGCACAGAAACTAAAGGGTGTTAAGCATTCTGTGGCTTTTCTAGACTTTTTCATAGCATTAGCAAGGATACCACATTAGAAAAGGAACATTTAACAAAGAACAATTAACAATGAACACTTCAGAACAGCTTTATTCATGTTTGTTTATTTGAAATTACCTAAATTGAACAAAATCTATTGTCCCTCATGTTAGATAAGTTGATCGAATTTACTCTGCTGCATTCCAATCTATGCAATAGTCCAGAAAGCTCTGTTTCTCTGTTCAATTCCATACATTGTAACACAGAAGCTAAAAAGCAAAACCCCACAGTCAGACTGGGATGGTGCTGAACAACCTCTTTGCTACTGAATGCATGAAAGTTAAGTTACCAATTAGCTTGCTAAAACTCCATTGAAAGATAGCAAATATTAGTGGATGTCTATTAGGATACTTTTCTACCTGGAATCAGGATGAATACAACAGCTATATCTTGCAGCCTGGGAAAAATTAACTCTTTGGTACCAGCTTTCCTTCAGTGCTAGAAATGGACCCATCCTCATTTCACCCGATTTTCAGTACAGATTTGGGTGCAGTATTTCAAATATGGATCCATTTATAACTATCACTAACCCTCAAGTGCCTGATTCTTCAAGATCTAGAAGCTGCAGGGACTTCCTACCGTAAACCTGGACATGCACCGATCATTTGGAAAAGATAGTTGGTCGTGTTTGGTCATTTAATAAACACTTCCAGTCACGTGATGGGGTGAATGGTAAGGACACATACTCCTGAATGGCCCCACAAGACACTGACTGCCATTGATCTCACTCAAATTTCATGCAAAAATCTCTGCGCTTCAATCAATGTCCTAGAATGCCCAACACCCTGGCTATTGCACTAATACATCTTTCCATACATATTTGTATTGAAGCACCACAAACGCTTGTACAAACAAAAGGTACGTGAGGAGATGAAAAGGTAAAATAAAACTAAAATTTCTGGAGATCAGTTCTTACCTATGTCTAGTGCACTTGAACCAGTTCAGTATGTCAGTACATCTTGTATAATAGATCTGATCAAAAGGATGAGCATAAGATTCCTGTACTGTCACAGCGTAGCTAGGAGTAGACAAAGAAAGAAAGTGAAAGGCTGTTTGTTACAACATCAAAAGCTTCAGTTCACTGTATATGCAACTCATCTAACTCCAGTATGAAAAATAACTAAATCAATAATCTTAGGAACTTTGGGCCTTATTGAAAACTGGAACAGGGCTTCCCTTCAATCGCAGCTCTTTCTGAAAATTTTGGAAATGCTTCTAACTTGGGTTCCATAACTGAACTAGGCATAGAGATTTCAGTCTCAGTAATAAACCATTCCCTTCTGGAAAACAAACAAATGTTACAAAAATTCATGGTACGTTAGAAGGTGAAAAGGGTATCTGGTTGACTTGATAGTGGAAATTTTAAAAGAGAGGAAAGCACCATGTTTTTAAAATGTCTCAGTTGCCTTCCTGCCTAGGACTGTTAATTTTTTGCTTGTATTCCACAACGCTAATAAGAGCTCATATTAACTTAGCACTGCTGCATTTTGCCAGCATGATGGGATGCTCACACTTCATTTTATGATGAAGCAGCATCATTACTTCAAATACTGGGTGCACCAATTAAATAGAATCATTTGTAAAAGTTTGAAGAGCGTATTCTGCTGCTGCACAAATTTAATCCTTTTGATTTGTAGCAGAAATAGCCTCAGAACTATCTGAATACTGAAACAGGAGTTGGCTGGTATCTAGGATTCAGAACACTTTGACGTACAGTAAGTATGGGATTACCCCCTTTGTACAAATGATTGGATATAAACTAAAACCGGGCAAATTGATTAGAAATATGAGAGCTCAAACAACACTAAGCATTCAGTAATCTCCTTTCCAAAACACTACTTACTCATGCAACAGGTACTATATTAATCACTATGATTATATTGAAAGTGTCTGTGCCTCTCAGATGACACAGGATCACAAATCTCATTAACTTGTTTGTCTCAGCCATTTTAGAACATTGTACGGACCTACAGTAAGTGTGTGCACTGCTTGAGAGACTCATAATCTTAGGTTCTGATCTGGAAACCAGCTCTGCTTTATCAGATCTACATCATCTTTGGAGAATGATACTGAAATCATTCTAGGCAGGGTCAAGACCCAGGAATTAGATCCTCCAAGTCATTCATTATATTGATTGTCTTAACCACCCAAGTGATTTCCTTCTCATCAATGGGACTGCTGAGGTGATTAAGTCCTGTGAGATTGCACCCATAAGGGAAAACCAAAATATCTGCTTGGAGGGTCTGATTGGCTTGAAATCGAAGATGGGACTATTACTGCCCTGCTTGTCATACCTTTTCTAGACAAGCCCAGATTCTACCAGACGTTGCTTTTCTCCTCTATCAGAATTTGCTGGGTTTGACAATAATGTTTTTACTTCTATGAATGCCAAAACGTAAAATATTTACATCGCTCATTATTAATGTAGAACTGTAACGCTCACAAATCTTGGTTATTATTTTCTGATCCTGTTTGTTATCCAGCAATTGCCCTAACAATCTTTTCCCTTTGATTTATTAACATCTAAGTAACAAAGTCATCTTGGTCAGTACAACCAATCAATTTTGGTATTTAATTTTTGTTTCTCCTTGATTGGGTCTCTAGGTTGCTGACTTTCTTCAGACAAAATCAATATTTTATTCCTGTGCTCTGAATGCACTTCACCTCACAACACAGACTGCAAAAACCTATTCCTGCGTGGTCGGTTCTTTGCAGATGCATTACCTACAAACGTTTAATTTCAGAATCCAAATGTAGTGCCATTAAAGTATTATTCCATTTTTGCTCTTGTAAAGGGGTTTATTTTGCTAAACTGTACAGTAATTCATATTTGTGTGCAACTAAACCACAGAACAGAACTGGAAATTTAGCAAGTTAAACTTAGGAGTACAGGAACTTTAGCCTCTGCAAACAGACCCTGCATGAATGTGAACCCAATCAAAGCTAGTGGGTTTCTATGTCCTCGCAAGAAGTGTCCTGCACAGATCCACTTTTAGGACTAGGACACTGTAACAATAGAGAGAACAGAATTACCAGGGCCTTTAATTCTCAGTGCTTTCATACAGATACTCTTTGATGCTGACACGAATTTGGCAGATACAGCTACAAAGTTCAGGACATAAAGAATGAGCCTCCATGTTGCAGCAGGAAGGGCTTAAAACTCAGTCGAGATCTCTAATAGTCTTGCTTGACAACAACCAGAAAAAAAGCAAGACAGAACAAGGTCACCATTTCTCTAGGTCTTTCTGTGATAAATGAAAATGCACCTGGGCAGCCCTCTAACTGAAACTATGGAGAAGCTTTCCAAAGTACAGCTGAGCAAACGGGTAACACAGGGTATGTGGTCTATAGCTCTAGCTTTAGAAACAGTTCTCTGGGATGATCCAAATCCTCAAAGGCACTCAGAAGTGCTATTTCCATCATGCAAATCCATTTTCCTTCGTGAGGCACAGGGGTATTTAGCAAATCATGGCTCTTATGTTGCATTTTAAATGTAAGAATCTGAAACAGCTAGTCAAAAAAAAGTAATTGGCTTGTTATACATTACCTTTCCCAATGACTACAAACATTTGGATCATCTGGGTTTAGGGAAAGAGTAGTTTTGAGCAGAAAAGACACAATAAGCCCTTTTAGAATCCACCTGAAGAGCGTATGCGCCACCATTTTTGTATCTAGATAAAGAAAAGAAAGTATAGCCATTAAAGATATTTTAAAGAAAACATCCTTCTAGGCCTTTTCATCCTTGCTTTTGTGCAAATCCAAATACTGTGAAATTGTTTACAAACTGAAATACTTGAAAAAGCAATCCACTAAACAGTAAAATTTAAAAAAAATGTAAAGGCATTCTAGAATAAATTTATACATTTAAACTTAGTAAACCAAATGAATCTGATGATTAAGCTACCCAAGATACTGACAGCCCCAGCGATTCTTCTGAGGAACATTTCTGATACTGATCGTTTTTACAGATGTGTCTGTACCAAGAAAATAAATAACTGAGGTATTAAAACAATCTATTCTCCCATCAACCTGTAGGCAAATGGAAGAATACCCAGATACCTGCCTTGATATTTTTAAGTGGGTTTTACATGCGTCACTATAGTAGGCTAGATCTGAGACATATGCTTATTACATGACTGAAGGAAAATCCATTCACTTATCAACTCTGACATGGGGGGGGGTGTCAATTAAAATGGCAGAGGTCAATGTATTGGGTCACATTATGCAGAACACTGGACATGAAATACAAATATTTGCGTTGAAGTTGGAAATAGATTGTATAAAATCCATTAGGTGTGGTCTTTTCATCATCTTACAGTTCATCTCTTAAATGTTCTAATTTACACCTACTTTTTGCTCATTCGGGGCTTGCAGTCAAAGTTGTGGTGTTTGCCTAGATGTCCCCAGTGACATCATTCAAAAATACCAGACAGAAATACAAAGCTGCTTTTAAGTGTAACTGCATCAGAGGTGTTAATCTGTTAAGCATGAAGTCAGTAAAAAATATTTTTTAAAATATCCATTTCAGGCATTTACATCGTCACATAATCCACCATTCAAATCAGAAGTCCCACATATTATTCCTNGCAACANGATTGCCCTTAAAATAGATTGCATCTTCNTATGACCATCTAAAAAACANATGGCTCATTGCCTCCTGGTCCAGAACAGCAAAAGGGATGTTAAGAGGTTTGCTCTGCATGGGACTGATATACAGCCCAGCATAAAGAAGCCATCACAAAGCAGAATGAACAGCAGAGGGGTAGCCAGGAGAGCTGATCTGAAATTACCTCCGGATTCTAAGCCTTCTAAGCTAGTTCAAGGACACCCATTGCCTTCAGTGGATTTGAAGTCAAGATCCCAACAGGAATAATAGCTCATCCTTTAAATTATTACTAGAGCTCTGCTAAACCCATAGTTAGGTTTTAAGCCATGTAAGTCATATTAGTGTTAATTAACATGATTTAATGTTAATGTTCCTCTAGAAATGAATTTAAGTCTATGAGTGACCATTCCCTACCTGCGGGCTGTTTCAAAGTCCCATGGCAACAATGCAGAAGCTTACTCTGGAAATTAAGAGGGCTGATGAGAAAAGGACATGATAGTTCTGTCTATCAAAAAGACATTTGCTACACTTGTCCTAGACACTACCTCTCCATGGAGGAAAAGTGTCTTAAACGGCTGACCTGCAAGTGCTCATTGGACAGAAGTCCAACAAACCTAATGTTCAAAAACTCAGAGCTTGTTTGAGAGTAGAATTGAACTTTCTTTTACCACAACACGTACCACAATATCTAAGAATGAGGCTCAACAAAATGACAGACAGCTCTTTAGCCAAAATATCTTCAAAAGATCCCTTTAACACTAGCTACTATTTGAATCATACCAAATTAGAGGACAAATTTTTCTCAGCACTGTATTTATAGCTTGCAATTTACCCCCTTTCTTCATTTTCTACACTTTTGGTACATGGCAAGACTGAACAAATAGGAAAGCCCGCTTCTAATGAACAGAAATGGTCAAAGCAAGAGCAAGGCAAAACTGTTTAAGGAAATACAGTCCTTAATAGAGGGTTTTTTTAAAAATGAAACATAGTTCTGTGATCAGTTTATTGACTTCTTGAGAACATCCACAGCCTGGGTTTATCCTTGAATTAAAGGCAGAAAGACAGAGGCACACAGAGACTGAAATTACTTCTACCTACAGAGAGTGAGCCTTTTCACACTTTACTAAAGCAGCCCTATATTTGAATTTTGTAGTTCTCAGAGGTCCCAATTTGTTCTTAAGAAAAAAATACATCAGTTCAGTTTTTAAACCAAACACCAAAGAATTATTTATAAGCCTTAATAGCACACAGAATATTTGTTTGCAATGTATTTGAAAGAGGTTCAAAATTGTTTTCTAAACTTTTAATGCTAATGCTATTTTATTATCTGTTTATAAATGAACAGCTTTGTACAATTAATTTTCTAACTTTGGAAGTCAGACCGTATATCAGAAACATCCAACTCTCCAAATACAACAGAACCTCATTAATCTCAAGTGTCTCTTTTTCTAACTAAAATGAAATATTGCACTTTGATCACTGTTAACAGAAAAGACCTCATACCAAAATGGAATGATTGCTATTACAAGATTCAGAATAAAACTCTAAAAAGAGGAGCACATGTATTAAAAATCAACGTCAAAAAAGAATCCAGTAATGACATCTAATATGGGGGGGTGGGGGTCCAGTTTTTATTGCTCACCACAATACATACTACATTCCTGCATTGCGTTTAATGTTTGGAACATAGTCTCCAGAGGCAGCACCAGCCTTTCAGGGGGACAATGCCTGTAACCTCATTAAAGATGCAGCCAAATTATATAAACATTTCCAGTGTCTGCCACTGCCACTCTCATGAGGATAGGCAGCCTTCTGAGCTCAAAAGGAAAATAAATGACACATAGGTCCTCTGTGTAATCCCTAAATGGACTCTAACTTCTTGTCTCTCCAGGCCTGATTTTTCTTTTCAGGAGTGAATGAAGTCAATTTAGGTACAAATTGGCAAGAAACCGGGTCTTTCAATCCAAAATACAATCGGGTGATTTTTCACAAGTGTCTCACTCTCTGTTAATTATAACTGATCAGGTTAGGTATCTGCTACTCATTAAGCCATTTTCACATACCTTGCTCCTTTTTGAATAAATGTCCGTATTTCACCTACAATATTGATACAGGTCACTGGTTCCACCACAAAAGAAAGCAAGCGCACTTTCACTCTTAAGCCCCAAATCTTAGCTATAGAAAAACTAGTAGGTGGCAAGTCATTGATTTATTTGTCTGTGGATTCACTTTACAAAACTCTTTGTTGAGGAAACTGTGCTCGGGTTTGCAAAGAGACCAGAAGATGCAGATGATCCTTTAAATTGGATGAAGTACATGAGAGTGTGGGCAAAAGCAGGTTTATTACTCTCTTTTGTGGTTGATAAAACACAAGCTGAGGATGACAGTACTCCACAAGCTTAAGACCTACATGCAAAGAAAATAAGACCCCAAAGAATCCTTGCTGGGTGAAGCAAGTATCCTCTAAAGCTTTCTCTAGGTGTTGAGGATGTGCTTTTTGTAATATTCTTGTGAAAGAGGATCACTGCATACTTTAAGTGGCTGGGAGAAAAAAAGAAAAACAAAACCAAAACCACAGATTAAATTTCTCCTCTGCTTCCTTGGCTGACAGACTAGAAAATTTAACTAAAAATGACCATTAGAGAATTTCCTGTTCAGGGGCAGTAGTAATGAAATATTTCATTTTGTCATATCTGTCATAAAATATTTCATAACATGACTTATTTGACATGAAATTCAAACAGAATTTCCAGTCCATCACAAAGTTCTAAACCGAATGCTTTTCTCTCAATTTGGGATGAAATGAGTTCTAAATCAGGCAAAAAGCCCTAATTTGGTGCCCAGCTCTAATCAGGGAAAACACTTACAAAGTGTCTTTCACTAGCATGCAATATTGTTAAATCCTTATATACTTTTGATGATCATTCCTTTGGATGTCTACCTGTATATGTAGTCGATTAAGCTTGCCTGATTTTTTCCCAGAAATTTCCAGGCAATGCATTTAACAAAGAGCTATTGTAAAAAGTCTTACCTCAAAGTGCTAAAAATTCCTAATGGATCTTGTTTTTACGGACTATCAGCACATGAAGATACTCAGCGCATTGACAACATAGCAGAAGAAAGCTCCTCGGAAGTTGCTTGGCCCTGTGAGCAGTTAGGAAAACAGAAAACATAGCGGGTTAAAGAAAATGTGTTTGTGGGAGTGGAAACAAATTAAGACAGAAATGAGATAAGCCATTCTAAGTAATTACAGAGCATAAGATAATTGTGGTCAGACCAAAGACCACTATCCTGCTTTCAGCCAATAGCAAGTGTCTAGGGAAGAGTGAAAGAAGATGGCTGGTAGTAACACATCTCTTTTAAACCATCACTTTGCAACTTTGTGCCTTCCTCAGCCACCGGTAGTACATTTGTGTTTAACAGCATTTGATGGACTCTATTCCAATAATTTGTATATTCATTTTTTATCTGTTAAAATGTAAATTTCAATCCCTAAATCTAAATTTTAGTGTCAACAACATCCCATGAGGGTCTTACATCTGAGCTATGTATTCTATGAAATACTTCCTTTGTTTTTCTGTCTGCCTCCTCAATTTCATTTGACACCTCCTTGCTCCTGTTAGAAATCAATCGTTGATTCTCAGAATTTGTTTCCTATAATTTCCTATCATATAAACAACATTTTGTTTACATACAGAATTTTTGTTCTGTAATATCCCAACAAGAAAGTTCAGTTTCTTCCAGGAAGTTTGATGAAAGACCTTGCAAAAGCCTGCTGGAAATCTAACTGGATCTTCTTGATCCACATGTTTACTTCAAAGAGTTTTAACAATTCATGAAGTCTTTACAAAGCCATGCTGATTATTCATAAACATATTACATTTATCAAAAGATTCTCTCATTCTATTCTTAATTATAGTTTCCACCAAGTAGGAAAATCTACTTGCATCAAAATTAAAATGTATTTTAGCATTTGTGTGTGAGCGATTGAGGAAAATGCAAGAGAATAGTTAAGCCAGCAAACAAAAAGTTGGATTTCACTGAAGAAGCATTAAAGTGACTGAGTGTTTGCTGATTACACTATTTTAGTCTCTAAGTAGTAGCAAGCTTCCAACAAGCTGCCCTCTGCGGCATTCCTCCTTCTCATCCCATCTGAAATTTTCACGATAGTTTAGGCAAGGGATCATTTAAACACACACTTCATTTGGCTCTACATCAGATTTTGTTAGAAACAAGCTGTTATGAAAGCTAAATGAGGCCACGAGTTTCAAAACTGATCAGGATTTTTTGGATGCCTCCATTTATGATTAATAACTTGAGATACCATGAAAGGGCTGAATAATATGCAGAGCTCAGAATACGTGTTAAGAAACAGGCTGTTTAATCTGGGCAGTCAAGAATGAAGCCACTCAAACTCACTAGTCACCTCTAAAAATTGTTGCCATGACCAACAGAAATACTGCCAATGACAGGTTGTGGGTTTGTTTTATTTTTAACCAAGATTTAAAGCTGTTTTAAACAGATAAACACTTCCAGGAAAAATCAGGTACTGAATACAAAAGCACAGAGAATGCGATTCTTATCATCTGAGCACAGGGAAATTCAGGTGATAGAACTACCAGAAATACCAGCGTATGCACTGGGTTGCTGGGTTCCCTGTGCTGACATCTTACACGACTAATGTGGAAGCACAGTAGGCAAGGAGCTGCCTCTGTTAACAAAAGATATTTCAGTTAGGGTCTATTTAAGCCTGTAGGAGTCATTGCACTGAGGGCAAATTATTATGCAGTGCAAAACACCTGGTCTATAATTTGTGCTGCAAAACCCATGCTGTCAGTCATATACTCAGCTTTTCCACATTCGCCTTAAGCACTGCTCTCTTAAAGGTCTGCATGCATCTCAGCCTGTGGTTTCAAGAAGGCAGTTCAACAGCTGGAAGTACTTGGAGGAGATGCAGAAGTCACTACTATTCGCAAATATAGTACCATGATACCATTTCCAGACACGAGTCTCCTGTCACCTAGAGGTGACACAGACAAGGAAAGCAATAGAGCTGACCAGGACAGCAGCACTGCGTTTGACTTTCAGCAGGTTTCCTTCGCAGTCTCCTGTGAAGGTTTACAGCCTCACGGCATGGGACCAGTTTGTACAGTTCAGTTCCTTGAAGAGGCCAATCCCAGCAGTGGCACAAGCTAGGAACAGACCGACAAGATGTACAGAACTGGGATCTTTCTTACCTTACACTTGAGTACATACAATGGAGACAAGCTTGGCCCAACTTTGTCATTCTATCCAAAAGGGTAATGCCAATAAAAGTAAGCAGGAACCTTAACTTTTCAGGATAAAACTATTCTATGCTCTCTATGAAAGCTGACCATACTCCTCTGCTGCTCAACCAAAGTTCACACCTGAAGTTACGGTGAAAGTTGGGAATGAAAGAAACAAATTTAAAAATTCCATTGTATTTTCTGTAATTGATATGACTTGGGAAATAAAAAAGAATAAAAGCAAAGTTTAGACATTTTCACAGTTTATGGGGAAGTCACCAAGGAAAAGTACAAAGAGCTGCATCCTGAGTCATACTTGCTTAGTCTTAGCAGCAGCCACCTCGGCTACATCATTCAGTGAAGTAGGTACTGCTCAGCACAAATAAAGGAACCAATTCTATTTCCCAAGATGTAATTTCAGAGGCTTTCTTTTAAAGACTGGATAAATGCACCGGGATCCTAACTGCTAGAGTGCCCTCATGACTCTCCCTTATATTCTTTCAACCACTGTTGCTCGGTTTTCCATAACTGGGTGGGGGGCTGATTTTAATGGAAACTGAATGTCCAAACCTCTTAAGTTGCTTTCATTTTCTAATCTCTAAAATATATCAATGTGCATTGCATTTGCCACAGTGAACACTGTTACAGTTCCACGGGTATCTCATGAAGTCTGAAGGTTTGCTTCAGTGTTAAGCACTATTTTAAAGCTGACTTCCACTGGAGTCATTGGGAGCTCGGCTAGAGCAAAGCAGGAATAAATAATGAAGTATACTCTTTTCTATCTATCAAGTGTTATTTCTGGAAACTCAGGACAGTTCCTTCAGTGCTCTCAGAGGAAAACTGGGTCAAAGTACCACAAAGACATGCCACTAAGCAAGCAATCCAGGCAATTAGTTTAGCTATGGGTGATGAAAGGCGTTTATTCAGACAAAGACTGGTGTATGTGTCTAGGATTCAGAGGACCTGGGTTTAAATCATATGGTCAAAGATGTAAGATGTGATACTGGGTTAGCAAAGTGGGCTAGACTGGGGTAGCTCAAATTCCACCCAAGTTCTGCATCTAGTATTTTCTGTAGGCTAGCTCTGAGCCTTCAGAGGCACTTAACCACCATATAACACGGCGTTTTGAAGCTTCAGTTGAAATTTCGGACATAGAAGTTCTCAAAGTCTCAGTATCTTCCACAGAAAACAGGGGATGAGGACTGATCAACCTGCCAGGTGCTTTATGAATAAGCATATTACAAACTGGAAAGTGATTAGATACTGGAGCAACAATGCATAAACACATTTGGCATTAACTGTCCACTCTGTGAGATCAACATCAACACACAAAAAAACACACTTTTATTCTATCAGTACTTACACAAACTCAATATCCATGCACGCTTGTGCAAAGCACAAGTACCAATCGAAAAATTACAAAAAGCTATTTTTCACTACAATACTAAATTTCTTTCTTACATAATTGCATAGTTAATCAATAGTTCAGCAGAACTACACAATGAAAATATTACATTAACAACACCTAAAAACATTGCTGAAACAGTGCCCAAATCCAGATAATTGCTGGCTCCTTTTCAGAAAGGTCAGCTTGGAAAAAAAATTATCTGTGATTTTCTGCCCATAATTTTGTACTTGTACTCAACTACCAGTGTAAAATTGGAAGCCAGCCCTTTGAACATTTGGCCCTTTAAGTTATTAATCCAAACTCAAGTCCACTGAAACGTTAGTGTTCCTTGTAGTGCCTAAGCCCTGAACCGATCTCCCAAACCCTGCCAGTTAGGACAGGGAGATGGCTGACATTCCACCGGCACTTTCTGCCAGAAGCAAGTTGGTGTTGGCAGGCTTCAAAGGCAAAATCCTGGTAGTACCCTGCAGTATTTCAACAGAAGACGACCTCCTGCAAGCTAAGAAATCCTCCTGGGGCAGTCATACCTGAACCCTCTCAGTTAAAACACGGTAAACACGGAAATTCGCAAAGAGCCACTTTATGCATTTGCCTGCTTAACCCTCCACCCCCGGATCTCACCGTCTGAGCCCTGCTGTAAGGGGATGGCAGAGGAAGGCAGCCAGTGCTGCAGTGTTCCCACACCGATCCCAGTCTTTTTGCAGTGGAATTTTACAGCTGCTGAGATTTTGTGGGGAGTCACATTCTCTACTGATTTAACAGTATATTTATATTCACTATCCCATGCATATTTCAGATATTCCTTCACATATATTACTTCAGAAGAGAAAGTAAGCTGTCACCCATCAAAAAGCTGATCTCCTGAGAACTCAAGTTAGCTTGCTTACATATAGCCACCCACCTAATCCGTGTTCAAGATGTCAAACAATTACAACATATGCTTCCTTAGAAACTTTGACCAACAAAGACCTTGTATCCCCAGAACACCCAGGACAAATCAAGCAAAGTAAGTGTTACAGGTTTGCCCAGATGAGGAATAATACATTTCTAAGCATTTAGCTTAAAAAACCCAACCATTTATTCCAATAAAATTTGTTTGCAGTATTTAAGGAGTGTACATGAAGTTGAGCTGAAAACAGGAGTAACAACCAATGAAATATAAGGATGTTCAACCTATATGGAGTGAAATAAATTAAGTATGATTCTGTAAAAGTGTTGTGAAAGTCAGGAAAAAAAAAGCACTGTTTGAAAATATAGAATATCCTTTATTGTTATATTTTAAAAAATTACTTCTATTTGTCAAGAACAATTGACCCCTTCCTTTTGTCTTCATTTATCTCAGAGGAAAATAAAATGAAACAAACAGCAAAGAAGTCCCAAGTACAGTGAACAGCTGAGCCAGGGACAAATTAAGTAACACAGATTGATGGCTGTTGATCTACAGCAGTACTATCACATCCCGATGCTACATCTCATATTTCATTTAAAGACCCGTCTCTTCCAGAAACAGTGCAGTATTTATGGGAGAAGGCTGATTTGCAAGCCTTGGAGCTGCACTGAGAATCCAGATTCAGTTTTTCCAATTTGGCTTTAAAGTTGGTGAATGCCTTGAACTTTGAAGATAGTAATCCAAATAAAATGAAACCGAACACTGGAATAAAATGAACACTGAAACTAAACATATATTTTCAAGAAATGCTGCAGGCAGGGCAAAGCTTTTTATCTTCAGTTTCTTCATAAGACAGTAAGGCAAAAATGTTTGCTTCCTCTGCATCCATACCTTTACTAACCCCACTGGTTCAATAGCATGTATCTTCATCTGTTCTCCTCTGGGTTTTCCCAGTGCTTTATCCTCCCTGGCATTCTCTGTTACAACAGCACTCAGATGTTCTCTTCCTGCATTCAATTTCCCTCTCTGCCTCTTGAAATATTAATCTAAAATTTTTTAACTTCATGGCTATTAAAAACATTGACTGGCCCATACAGAATATAACTTTTGCTATGAATGTCTGCTAAATAAAAGATAAATGTTAAATTAATTTTTAGATTTCTAATGGTTTAAGAATTAGAGTGTCCACCTAAAAATTGCCTTTCTACTTGAAATATGAGAGGTTTCCTCAGAAGCTGCAATAATCCTTTGTGCTTTCCTGTGCTTCTTACAGGGTGTATCTGGTACACTATCAATACTGGAGGAATGGTATTTGGTTCAATCATGTCAAAGCTAAAAGCCTGAAGTTAGGAATCCATGTAATTTATCCAATTTTCAGAGCACACACAAATCTCTGTCTATCTGAGAATCAGGTCAGTTGCTTATGTGCCTAAAAATGGCTATAAGCTCTTAGGTTTAGGCATCCAACATGGAAAATAGGCTGAACAGACCTGCCCTTCTCTAGGACAGCAAGCTGATGCCGTGCAGTAGGTCAGGGTGTGTGAACAAGGTCTTTGCTATTACTGATGGTCACTGCCATGGGGCACTTCATGAAGCAAAATGTCTCTGCAGTCTAGACTTGGACTTGCATTTCTTGACCACTTCTCACTGACTGTAGACCTTCAAGATATAAAACTGCAGACAGACCCCATGAACAGTCTTCATTCAGCCACAGAGCAGTACCCAACTGCACCTTCACTAAGATGGGTTGAGACAGGTTGAGACAGGCAGTAGCAGCATATGCATGCAAATGCTCTTTCATAACATCCAGGTCTTACACTTCTGTGCCTGTTTTCTCCTCTGCGCAGAGCAGAACGAAGCGGAGACTGTAGCCAAAACTCCCAGCAGATCCAAACAGTCTCCCAAAATATCCTCACCTTTCCAGGAACCACCACAGACACTGTTAGAGCAACTGCAGAGATAAGTGAGAACATGACCCCAGCCTTATTTAATTTTACATCACTATGCAAAGCTCTTGACTCTGCTGTCTCCATGACCTACTTTATCTATTGTTTATTTCTTTCTTTTTCCAGGAAATTGTTCATTAAGGATAAAAGCACCTGGCTTACAGTAACAGGGCACTGTGCAAAATATCTGTCATAAAGCTGAGAGAGGAACGTTCATAAATACATCAGACAGAGCAAACCCACACAGAACTGAGGGGCTGCAGAGAAATATCTTGGGTAGAATGAAGGCAAAGAAGATGTAAGGGCTGAAGTCTCTACGGGTGTAAATGGCTGAACTCCATTGAGTTCATGGTGCCAGTTTGTATCTGGAGATAATTTGGATCTACCAGCTCAGTAGTCAGATACAGATGGTACTTGGAGCTACTCGGGTTAGAGCTAGTATTTTCTTTCTGGCAGAAAAACAGTAGCTAGAAAAACCACTACGGACAAACCCAGATCTGAATTACTGGTGCGTGCAACTACCTCAGCTTCCCCTTCCCCCTCCTCCTAAATTTGGCACTGAAAACTTATTTAACTACTTAGAGAAAAAAGGTTAATGAAAATTATGAGAGAGACAGTTTTTGGGATAATTTTGGGGCTTGACTTCCATCACTTTACAGATGTACTAATTGAGGCTTTTTCCACAAGTTAAGACAAGTACAGTTTTCTCTCTGTATTCTTCCTTCGTCAACATCGTACACGTACCATCTGCTAAGTCCTCTTACTGAGCCCTCTCCATAGCTTGCTCTCAGATCCACAGCACCCAAATGGTAGAGGAGAACACTTTCCTACAAGTGCTTTATTAACCGCTCTGGAGAGGCACAAAAACTGGAGCTTAAAAATTGTTTATACATTTTTTAACTTAGTGTAATGTAAGATTAACGCAGCTTACTTTTTGTTGAGATTATCTGAGCAAATATCGCTTACATGTGTCCTGCTAAACAACATCAGACCTAGCAGAAGTCCTCCTCTCCACAAAACAGGCACACAGGTAATGGCTGGCAGCAGTACTGAGTGCCAGGCACACTTGTCATCCACAGGCCGTGTGTACACCCTGAGCTGTTCTCGCCTCAGTCTTAGCCCTGCTAAAATGGAACAAGTCCTTCTTCCAAACACTCTATTCTGACTGTCATTCATAGAAGAAAAGTTTACATAAAAACACAACATAATGGTTAACTGGATTTTAGTTACTTTTCATAACTTATGCTGTCCAGTCTCATCTACGGAGGAATGAAAAACACTCATCCTGTGTCAAAGCAGACAACAGATATAAATGAGGTATGGAGATGTGATGTGTTTTGCTTGTTTATTTGTTTGAGCTTGGAGCCCACCCACCAGCCCAGTCATTCATTTTTCAGACTGCTTCAGTGCTTTGATTTGCTAACCAGCAAGTCAGACATCAGGTGGGAGTTGGAATAAGTAGGTGGCAAGTACAGCAGTCAGAAGCTCTTGAACACTTGAAAACTGGAATTTGGTTTTAAAAAATTGTAGTAAACAATTCTCATTTTTCAAACACTTCTTTTTTTAAAAAAATACTGACTCTGATGGAGTATTTTGTCTGTCTTCAAGTGCTTCCTCAGAAAGATTTGGTCAAAATATCCCCTTCAGACCTTACAACTTCGCTGTGAGAACAAGCACAAAAAGGCCAGCTGGAAATTTGGAAATTTATCAGTTTAGCTCTGAAAGATGTTCACACTTTACAATTTAAGCAAAATATTTACTAGTAATGTATCACCTTATTATCACGAACTGAGAGTAAATTGAAATTTCATGCCACTGAATAGGCTAATTACATACATAGGCACATACTTTAAAAAACAGGCTTTTCATGTTCTTAAGTATAAGTAATTAAGGGCAAGAGTAACATTTCATAATTATGTCATCGATCTAAATTCCTTTTCGTTTTTTCTATGAAAGCACTATACTTACATAAGACATATCTGAGGTTGTTCCTGTTTCTCAGATCTGCATTTGTTCTAATCAAATATTCACCTCGTGATTTTTTTTTCCTTTTTTTGCCTGCACACTCAATTAAAATTTTGAAAGTCTAAATCTATCATTAACTTTGAAGAAAGTAATAAAAACTAATTTTAAAAAAAAAAAAGTCATAGGGAGCTATGGGAAATTCTGTATTAGGCTGGCCTACTAATTAAAATCAACGATATACTACTTCAACTGTTCAAAAGTATCCGCCTACAGATCTAAAATCTTTTCAGAATGATTAAAATCAGGAGTAAAAAAAATCCCAAATCTCTTTCCTCTTTCATGTGGAGCCACACAGAATGCACTTTTTCAGATTTCAAAGTCCATTAAAACATCACCTTTGAAAACAGATGCACAACCAGGCGCAGCAGTGATTTATGCAAGGGAGATGCTCAGAACTGCCAGGAACTATTCATGTTCAAAACACCCCCAGCAGGCTCATCTAGGTCCAGTTTATATCACATGTAATTAGGATTCTTCACACCATAAAATCAATAATATAATTAGTAAATGGTATGTTATTTCTCAGAATCTTGCTACAACTTATCTGTCTTTGATCAAGCAGAGCTGACTGCTAATGACATTTAATGTTAATTAATGAAAATAGATGTGATAAATGTTCTTTGGAGAATTATCTAGTTATGTACCATAAAAAATGAAGTATGTAATAACTGTAATTTATGTTTTTATCAATGACTATTGTTTAGCATACTCTAAGAAGACATTAGGATTACAAGTCGTCTTTAGATACACGTTCTCCTGCCTTACAGAAACAGATGACCCAGGTCATTAATGAGTTATGTCTCATTAATAATACCAAAGTTGGCTGGTAAATTCTTCCTC